>ORMF011361908.1_pt1 | contig 11427 bp, 9 predicted proteins | sample 1779871 | NCBI WGS metagenome assembly ORMF01 (sample SAMEA104232316, study PRJEB22302) | groundwater metagenome | biome: forest; feature: aquifer; material: groundwater | place: USA | collected 2011-08-07 | depth 5.4 m
CAAAAGAAAAAACATTTTTTTGTGAAACATGCCGGAATCTTTCCACGGAAAAATATTGCCACATTTGTAACGATCCTTCGCGGGATCACGCGATGCTTTGCGTTGTGAGTGACCCTAAAGACGTTACTTCTATTGAAAAAACAGGAATCTATAAAGGTCTTTATCATGTTTTATTTGGGACGCTGTCTCCGATTGAAGGCGTGGGGCCGCAAGAGTTGAGACTCGATAAACTTTTAAAACGCATTCATGATGAAAAAATCCGGGAAGTGATTCTCGCCACAAATCCGGATACCGAAGGAGACACAACAGCGCTTTACTTGGCTGAGTGTTTAAAACCGGAAAGCGGAATTAAAGTCACGCGGATTGCGCGGGGAGTTCCCGTTGGAAGCCATTTGGAGTATGTCGATCAAGTAACGCTTCAGCGCGCTATGGAAGGCCGCAGTGCGTTCATTTAGCCGGGAAAGTCTTTTTCACTTTCTAATAAAACCTTAATTTCCTGAACCCTATTTTCTTTGCAAGTAATATCTGCAACCGCAATCAGTTTTTTGGGGACGTGAAATGCTTTAGGCCGATCCCCAAATTCTTCTAAATTAGCATTGATGCGATAAATTCTTATTTGTTTTGGGCATTCAGGGCCATATGTTTTTTGGTAAAGCCAGACTAAATGTGCGGCATAAACTTCCCATTGTTTTTCGGTTAATCTTATTCCGTGCGCAATCCGGATCATAATGAATCCTTCCCGCGCTTCTTTTACAAGTTGTATCCCGGGTGCAAATTCTCCATTAAGGTTGAAAGGTGGTAAAGGTCTAGCGCTCCCGTCTTGGCGTAGCGCTTCTATATATAGGAAACGTATTGGTTTGAGGAGAAAAGAACCTGGCCAAACATCCAGCGGTTCAATTCCAATAACCCAATTTGCGTATTGGCTTACAATCGGAATTTTTTTTGTGAAAAAATACTTAGTCTCACCCCAGAAAAGAGCAATGAAATGAAAACAAAGGAACCCATAGATAAAAGGTATTTGCATGCGAGGGGCCAGTATTGAATATTTTTTAGATTCCCATTTCTTAATTCCTAAATCGTCAATAAAAAGAAGTAGAGAGGCCAGGAAATATTCACTAAACCATTCCACCCGAATAGCAAAAGCAATGAGGACGTGAAAAATGACGGCAATGATAAGCGCGCGCCGGCGTATTTTCTTAAAAATGAGCTGAGCGGGGAAGGTGAGCTCCCAAGCAATAATTGCATAATTAATAAAAACAAGTAAAAATTTGTGAGGCTCAAGCCACCCAAAATCAAAATAACTTAAAATGGGATTCATCAAAGTTTCTCTGAGCGCATGGCCGTTTATCCACTCAGGATCGATGATCTTAAATAGACCCGCTGTAAAATACATAACTGCCAAATGAATTTGAGCTAACCTTACGGGCCACACTGAAAAACTTTTTTGTGGATTTCTCCGGTATTTTTTATCAAGAGATAGCCGCGCGCCACTTTCCATCAACGCTAGATAAAAGGCCATTGGCTGCATGATCCAATCCGTAGCGTGAGAAATGACTTCATGGCGGCAACCAATGAAATAAATAACGAAAAATAAATTTAAAACTGCTGAGATGCGGGTGAAAAATCCGGCGATTAGGAAAAGAAGAGTAAAAATCCAAAATACGTACAAAATATGAATAGTGAAAGAGGAATATAAAGGATCTAGGATGCTCGGAATGTGTAGTTCTTGATTTGAAAAAAAGAAATCGAGACGATCTCTGAATCCTAGAATATCAAACAGTAAAATGGTACTGAAAGCAATGCGGAAAAGAGCTTCAGGACGGCCGGAACTTTCTTTGAACCAAAACTTGTTCCATCTGGTCACCAGATTTTTTTTGGGTTGCATCGGTTCTAATTAGAAACTATCTGGATGTGTTCATCAAGGGAAAATTTAGAGTATATAGGGGCTCTTTTGCTGACATTGAAAGGTGCGCTGCCCCTTGATTGAGCAATTGACGCATCCGACGATAAACTTTATAATTTGTTCCTCCGGCATTCATTCTTATATTCCCGGGTAGCTCAGTTGGTAGAGCAAGCGGCTGTTAACCGCTTTGTCCCAGGTTCGAGCCCTGGCCCGGGAGTTCTTATTTAAAGATACTATTTATGTCTAAAAACGAACATCATCATAAACACGAATCGTCTCATGATCACGGCCACCATACACATTCCCATGGTGTGATTGATCCTTCAATTGTTAGCCACGAACGCGGTATTTGGGCAGTGAAGTGGTCTTTTGTAATTCTTTTTATTACAGCTTGTATTCAACTTTTTGTCGTTTTCATTTCAAAGAGCGTTGCACTTTTAGGCGATACCATTCATAATTTTGCAGATGCCGCTACAGCCATTCCTCTTGGGATTGCGTTCTTGTTTGCAAGACTAAAGCCAAGCAAAAAATTTACTTATGGTTACGGCCGAATAGAAGACTTTGCCGGAGTAATCGTAGTCCTCATCATTCTTTTTAGCGCCCTTGTTGCAGGTTACGAAGCAATCCGTCGTTTTATTCACCCTGTAGCGGTAAATAACTTATTAGCGATAGCTATTGCCTCTATTATTGGTTTTTTAGCCAATGAGGTAGTCGCAATATTTCGTATTCGTGTCGGAAAACAAATTGGAAGCGTTGCTTTAATAGCAGATGGCTATCACGCTCGTGTGGATGGTTATACGAGCCTTGCCGTACTCCTCGGAGCCTTAGGTATTTGGCTTGGCTTTCCGCTTGCAGACCCAATTATTGGTTTGGGTATATCTATCGCCATTCTATTTATTGTTTGGCAATCTGCAAAAGATGTTCTAAGTCGCATGTTGGATGGTATTGAGCCAGAAGTTTTGGAAGAAATCGAACATGCGGCTCATCATGTTGAAGGAGTTAAAGATATTTGGGGAATAAAGGCTCGCTGGATTGGTCATAAATTAAATGTTGAAATCAATATTACTGTTAATTCAAATGCAACGGTTGCCAAAGGCCACGAAATTGCAGAACGAGTCCGACATGAACTCATGCATCATTTGCCCCATCTTGGAAATGCCATTGTCCACGTAGACCCTGAAAACAAATGCGGAGAAGAACACCACAAAATTGATAGACACTCGCATGACGGCCTGCCCACCCATTCGCATCATTAAAACAATCAATCCGTTCTTATTATGAAACTTCGTGAAAGTGGAATGCCGGAAGAAACCTATTGGGAATCGCTTTTTAATATCGAATTGATATTGGATAGTTTCAGCATCAATTCTTCTATTAAAAATGTAGCAGAATTAGGCTGCGGCTATGGAACTTTCACAATACCTGTTGCAAAGCGGACTAGCGGAACAATCGAGACCATTGATATCGATTCTGAAATGGTGAAACGGATCATCGAACGCGCTCAAAAAGCTGGCATTAAAAATATCAACGCCTCTATCAGGGATGTTTTAGTTGAAGGATTTCCTGGTGAAGCTGAAAGCAAAGATGCTTGTTTGCTTTTTAATATCCTGCACGGTGAAGACCCCATAAAAGTCTTTCGCGAGGCAACTCGAATTGTTCGATTGGGCAGTTCCATTTTTGTGATCCATTGGCGGTATGACATTCAAACACCGCGGGGGCCGGATATGAAAATTCGCCCCAGACCCGAACAAATAGTAGAATGGGCTAAAGAAACAATGTGTCTTAACTTAAAAGGATCCATCATTGATTTACCGCCGTGGCATTATGGGTTATGGTTCAAACGGATTAAATAAACCTCATATAGCTAGCCCGGCTTGGTCTAAAAGCAATCTAAGAGACGAAACCTCTATCTGGAACAGTTCGCTCCAGTTGCGAAACGCGTCTAATATGGGGAGTCTTTATAAATACAATAATTCCAAAACGGTGTGGGCGTATAATCCTACAACGCAGCTGATGATGCGGTAAATGCCACCACATGAACCGCTTATAAAATAAAGGATAAGGAAAAATGAAAAAAGCGATTATCTTGTCAATTCTAGTCATTGTGTTTCTGCTTCCTTGTAAAGCTTGGGGCGAAGAGGCGTGGCTTACGTATAAAAGTAAGCCTGTGGAGGGAACGACTTATTCCATCCACTATCCGCCTAGTTGGGAATTAAAGGAAATGTCTCCCATCACCGTCGGAATTATGTGCTTTGATGATCCTAGCATGAAGACAATGGTTACCATCTCCATTCAGGACATTCGTCTTTGGGGGCACAAAACAATGGCCCTAGACGAGTACCTGGAAATTCATGATCGAAATATTCTCGATATTACCCTTAACTACAATCGTTTGACGAGAGAGAAAGTTTCTGTGAGCGGTGAAAAAGCATCCCTCACAGTTTACACGTATACAGACAAGAAAGATCTTAAATGGCATGTAAAAGCGAAGGCTCTCACGCTCCTTGCCAAAGAGATGCTTGCTTATGAAGTAGGCTATGCGTCCACGCCGGAAGCGTACGATAAATTTTCGGAGACAGCGCAAAAAATAATCGACTCTTTCAAATTCGAATGAGCGTGAATAACAAAAGGTTTTATATGATATCGAACGTTTGATAATCAGCAGAGCAAGTTTAAACTGATTTTTTCGTACAGCGGTTTAACCGACAAAACTTCTATCTCAAACACCAGGCTCCAGTTGCGAAATGTGTCCAGCATAGGGAGTCTTTATAAATTAATACAGGCGTTCGGGTTGTCGATACTTAAATGTTCGAGGCCTCAACGCTTTTTTATTACCATCCTTCCGTTCTCCGAAGTTACCTAATCGTGTTAAAATAGGATATTCGAGTAGTGAGCAATTAAAACTTAAAGGAAAGGAAACGTTATGAAAGGATTTAGAAACGATATTGAGAAAGAGACCACAAAAAACAATAATTTTCGCAAGGTTCTTTATACAGCAAAGTATTGCCAGCTCGTATTGATGAGTCTCCAGCCGAAAGAAGAAATCGGATTAGAAACCCATCCGGACAATGATCAATTCTTCCGCTTTGAACAAGGTGAGGGGAAATGCATTATTGATGGCAATGAATACGTGGTTGGAGACGGTGTTGCTATCATCGTGCCGGCAGGCGCAAAACATAATGTGATCAATACGTCGACTTCAAAAGAATTGAAAATGTATACGATCTATTCTCCACCGCATCATAAAGATGGCATCGTAAGGAAAACCAAAAAAGAAGCTGAGGCAAATGAGGCGGATTTTGATGGCGGAACCACAGAATAAAACTACAAGCTGAAGGAGCTTTATGCGGAGCACGCGTTCGAAATAGTGAGGCATTTTTAAAAAAATGTTGTAGAAGTAAAATCCCGCGACATCTTTTATTACCAATTATTGTAATAAAGTATATGGCATATAAAATCAGAAAAATCAGTGACTCCGAATACAAAGTTCACTGCTCGCTTTGTGAAAACGAAGCCGGCCATTTTTTTGTAGAGACCCCGGCATATTCGAAGCATTCAAAAACCCCAAAGGAAAAAGTTTTTTCTTATTCCGGCATTGCTGCCGCAGCTTATTTGCCGCTTACGGAAGCAAAAGTAATCGGGGGGTTGTTAGATAAGAACGATATCAACACCCTGCATCTCTACGTGAAAAAGTTTAAATCGCTGGAGGATGGGCTTGATTTTTTCTGTCCGGAGTGTAATCAAATTTATTGTCGGGCACATTACAGTGTGCGTGAAAAATTTGACCAGGGGTTTTATGATTATGCAACCGGAGCTTGTCCAAAAGGTCATGAGCGGTCTATTGCAGACTAAGTGGAAACAAAAAGTATTTTTTTTATTTTCGCTTATTTTTATTTTAACGGCACCTTGTTTTTCTGAGGAGCCCACCTCATATTCTCCAAAAGTTCTGGACGGACCCGGAATCAATGAAGTTGTTTTAAAGTCGACTGTACTCGTATCAAAAGGCCAAAAGTTTGTAGCTGGTGAACGGGTGAATTTTAAGTTGAATTTACGCAATGCGACTTCAGACCAAGATAGAAATCTTACCCCGACCGCAGTGGTAATTCGGAGCGTTCGTTGGCAATATGGAACTCCGGAAAATAATTTCAGAACGCAACTCCCCGGCGAAGTGCAAGAAAACCAAAATGGAACCATTCGTTTTATAACCACCGGGCTTGAACCAACAAAGATTTCATTTGAGAAGGCGCTGCTTAGGCCGGGAGAAGAAAAAGAAATTGAACTTCCGCTTACTATTCAGCCGCATACGACACACGGTTTGGTTGTGGAATGTATTTTGCTGGACGCCGAGAAATGGAAAAATGAGGTTCTGATCGAAGAGTATATTTCTCCAAAAAGTCCCGGGAAAGTGGTGGTTGATTTTTATCCAGCCGCTCAGTTTCATAGCGAGAAGAGAGGTTCGCTTGCCATTTGGGATAAAACAAAGAACCCCAAAGCACAAGAGGGCATCGCAATTAAAACTTTGCAATTTGAATTCGAGTTTCCAGAAGACGCACGCACGGGAGTTTTAAATGTGAAAGACGCTGCTCGCCGTGCCGGGATTGATATTGTGAATGAAAGTTACCTCACGTTTTACAAACTGCCAATGAAGGCTTGGTTTTTTGTGAGAGATGATAACCGTGCGGTTGCTTTAAAACAAATCGATGAGGATTGGAAATATATCGAATTACCAAAAATGGATGAGCGCGTGGTGGACGAGTTTGGTGCTTATGGAGAGAATATGACGAGGGTTCTTCTCTCATCTAAAGCGCGGAAAGGTCTTTTACTAAAACACAAAGCGCAAGACCCAATCATCCCAAATGGGTTTCTGGTAAATACGGAAGACTTATGGCAGCTTTTAGAGCGCGCCCGGGAACAAAAAATAGATTTAACACTTGCAGTCGCTAACCCGACTGATACAAACCCAGAGCGGGCGGTTTCGTTTGGCGTTCAAGTTGATGCGCACGGTGTCTGGCTCGATCCGAATTGTTAAATTGTTAAGAGGAGGGAAATGTGAATAAAAAATATCTAATTTTAATTTCTTTGAGTGCGTTAACTCTAGGCGCGTGGCTTTTGTGGGTTGATTATTCTTTTACCATTTTTGGAGAACACGGATTTGGGAGCACAAAAATTTTGGATACCGTAAAAACTCTTTATGTGGGGGTTGTTTTAATTATTTTGGGCGCGATTGGATTAATAAAAATGATTCGAAGAAAATAACAAGCCTTTTAAAACCGTTCAACCTGTTTGTTTGCCGTTTTGGTAAGTCTCAGTGCGCGAAAGTCTCCCATTTCCATTGTAGTAAAAAATTTTCCCGTTAAGAACGTCATTTTCATAATGTTCAATTTTGTAGAGAATGTTGGGTCGATTTGAAGAGGTATCATAATAGGTAGCCTCTCCGTTCTTTTTTCCGGCTGTGTATTTATAAACATACTCCAATAAACCACTAGTCACGTTGTACCATTTTTCGGGGCCGTCTTTGTCTCCATTTTTATAGTTCGATTCAAAAAACGTAGTTCCTTTTGGTGTGTAAACAATTTCTTGACCATTGCGCAATCCATGAAGATATTCGGTTCTGCTCATAAGCTGGCCCGTATCGTCTCGATACATGATTTGCGCACCTTCCAACTTGTCATTCTGATAAGTCTCATCCAACATTAACTTACCATTCTCTTTTGAATAGCCCTTGTGAGCCCCGTTTTTTTTGCCTTGTTTGTAAGCGGATTCAAGTTCCGGCCCGCCAGTTACGAAATATTTTTTTGCGATGCCGTCAATCACGCCATTTTGATAAGGAACTTCTTGCTGAAGTTTCCCATTTTCATAATAGGCTTTGTAAGCGCCGTCCAATTTTCCGTCTTTATAATTTTTTTCTTCTTTAATTTGACCTCCGGAATAAAAAGTTTTGACAAGGCCGTTTGAAAGTTTCTCGTCGGCGTGTGCAGGGAGGATAGGCAAAACAGATACAAGAGCAAGCAAGATGATTAATTTATTCGCAGTTGCCGTTAAAATTGATTTCATATACTATAATATAGATAAGTTTACCTGCTTCAACAAGGGAGAAATAAATTTTGTTTAATCGACGGTTTACGATGTGTTTTGTTGCTATTTTTGTTCTCTGCCTCATTTCTCAAAACGCCTTTTCTTTTGGGGGCCTTACAGGTGCGCTGGATGAGGTTTCAAAACAAATAAACAACAGCAATAACAATTCAAACTCTAATTCAAACACACCTGCGCAGACAGGAGGCCCTGCGCCTAGCCCGAGCGCGGATCTTCCGTTACCACCGAATCAAGGAGCTAACGCGCCTCCTCCGCCAGATTTTGGTCCAATCGGAGGACCCTCCACTGGCCCAATCGGGGAACCTTCAACGGGTCTCATCAATCAACGTATTGTGCCAGCAGTGACAACCCCGCCTGTGAAAGATAAAAATGAAGGTGTCACTACCGTTGATCCTAAAACAGGAGTTTCTACAACAACAGTAACAAATAAAGATGGATCAAAAACAATTACAAAGAAAGACAAAAACGGGAACATTCTTTCCGAGGAATTTTTTCCAAAAGGTTCTAACAAACCGGATGTGATTAAAGAACACAATCCTGAAACCGGAGAAGTGACAACAACCGTTACTAATAAAGACGGCTCCAAGAATGTTATCGTCACTAATTCTGACGGATTTTTAGTTAGCGAAACGAGTGTTCCTCGTCCCCAACCAACCGCAAGTGCTTATGATCCGGAATCCGGTAAAACAACTTCTTCTGTCCGTAATTCTGATGGATCACGAACCGTTACCATAAAAGACAAAGACGGCAATGTGACCTCAACCGAAACAATACCACCTCCGGGATCAGGGGCTGCTTCGGCATCGGTGTATGACCCAAGTACAGGCAAAACAACAGCTGGTGTGCGCAATCCCGACGGCTCACGAACTGTAACCGTGAAAGATAAAGGCGGTAATGTTGTCAGTCAGCAAAACGAACCACCGCCCGGGAAAGGCGAAGCGTTTGCAAGTACAAAAGATCCTCAAACCGGAGTAACAACAACTGCGCGCGGCAACAAAGATGGCACCCGTACTATTTCTGACTCTCGTTCTTGGAAGGGTGATGACGGGAAAGAACACACGCTTGCCACTGATAACCGCGGGAATCAAACGGAGGTTGTAAAAGACAAAGACGGATCGACGGTTACAACCCAGTGGGACAAAGACAACAGAAAAACAGAAACTACAGAACACAAAGATGGTTCAAAAACAGTCACCTCGGAAACCAAAGACGGTTTTGTCGAAGAAAAAGTTACCGGTGCGGACGGCCGGGCTCGAGTAACTAAAAAAGACCACGCCGGTAATGTTTTAGAAACAACGGAGAATACCGCAGATGGTCGCAAAGTAACAACAGATGAGTTGGGGGTCAGAACCGTTACTACTCCTGAAATCGACGGGACGTATACGGTTGAGAAAACGGACAAAAAAGGCAATCGAGTCATTACTCAATACGACAGCCGTGGGAATGTGGTGGATCAAAGCGAGACCCGGACAAAACCTAAGGAGTCTGGCGAACGATATTTTGAAAACGAACTTGGCGGAAAATTTGGAGAGTGGGATCAATTACCCCAATCCGCAAAAAATCAGTACGCGAACTCCGAGAATGAAATCATAGAGCGGACAAAAGCCGAACTTCTTCGTCAAAAACAAGAAGATGAGAAAGTGCGCACTCAAGAGCAAATGAAACGCGAAGATGCGGAGCGCCAGAAAGTAACGGATGAAAAATTGGCTGTTATTCAAAAAGAAGCCGATGAAGCGCATCGCCGTTACGAAGAATTCTTGAAAAAGCAGGAATCTTTAAAGAAACGCCAGGAAGCGGAAGATAAAATGAAAGATTATGACCGGCAAATTTATGAAGCGCTTGCAAACGGAGATAAGAAAAAAGCCGAAACGCTTCAAAAAGAATCCGATGAATTCCACGATAATGTTTTGGTCTCTCTCGAGACGGCAACTCCAGAGGAACAAAAAGAGATAGAAAGAAAACAAGCGATTCGGGATAAAGTAGCCCAAAGAATTATAAGTCAAGCGCGAAGCGTTGCGGACACGGAGATTTTAGCCACTGAAGGCGTTCAAGATGTTAAAGACACGGTTACCGGTAAAGCGAAATATCTTTCAATTGGCGCAGAAATGCAGGAGCAAACCAGTAAAACCACACGCATGGCGGATCGCGAAAAAGCATTTGCTGAAGCAAAACAAGCCGAGATCGCGCGTATGTTGGCAGATCCCAAAACAACGCAGGAAGAAAAAGACGTTTTGTATGGACTTTTGAATATGGCAGATCTGCAAAAATCCGGCGCTGACCAGCTTCTTCACGATAATGCGATGATTACTGCGGCTGGCTATGGAATTGATGTGGCAATGCTTGTGAGCGGAGGTGAACTCGTAGGTCTCGCAGAAAAAGGTGTGACTGGTGCAGCGGGTAAGCTTCTTGCCAAAGAAACCGCAGAACGAGTTGTTACAGCCACGACTGAAAAGGGAATTTTGACACTCGCAGGCGAAGGGGCTACAAAGGTTGCGACGGGAGCTGCAAGACGCGTAGCGGGCGAAGAGGCCGCAAAAACAGTTGAAAAAGTTTTGGCGACAGATGTTGGCGAAGTGACTGCGAATGCAACAGAGCGAGCAGCTACTAAAGTGCTTGGTGAGGCAGCTGTGCAAACCACAAAGGATGTTGCCGCTAAAGTGGCTGATGTTGCCGCAACCGATGTTCGGGATATTCCTGGTAAATTAAGAGATAGTGTAAGAGGTGCGGCAGATTCCGCTGAAGCCGGAGTTGCCGGGAAAGCCGTTCCAAAACCAAATGAAAATCCAAAAAGTCTTGCGGATACTTGGGCCGATGATGCTGCTCATTCTTCAGAAGCGCCCAAAACAGTAACGGTGGATGGAAAAACACAGCCTGCATATGCAGACCGCACGATGCCGCTTGAAACTCTTGAAGATTACGCTAAAAATCCGCGCGTACGTACTGCAGAACGGCCAAAGGCTGTCGATGAATTTCCGTCTCAACCAGTTCGAGCAACCGAAAGACGCCCTAATTTTGTTGAAGCGCGCTCTGCGTGGAAAAAAGCGCCCATAGCTGACCGAAAAGCACTTGATCAAGGCGTGCGCGATGCCATTGATGAAGCGGCAGCGATGGGAGACAAATGGGCGAAACGTTTGCAAACAGATCTAAACAACGGAAAATTTAAATACCAATATGAACCTGGTTTAAAATATAGCGGTGTTGCTCCTGGGGACGGAAATCTCTTAGTCAATCCTTTGAAAGGAGGCGCGTCGTTGGCTATGGATAACCCTGATAAAATCGCAAGCACCATTTTGCATGAGTATGTGCATTCCTACAAAGGCCCAACCAAATTTGCCGCGGAAGAAGGTTTAATGACGAGCGGCACTGCCGCAAAAGGTGAATACAACGAAGTTCGCGCTTTTCTAGGAGAAGCTAATTTTAATAAAAATCTA
>ORMF011547496.1_pt1 | contig 11426 bp, 10 predicted proteins | sample 1779871 | NCBI WGS metagenome assembly ORMF01 (sample SAMEA104232316, study PRJEB22302) | groundwater metagenome | biome: forest; feature: aquifer; material: groundwater | place: USA | collected 2011-08-07 | depth 5.4 m
AGTTCCAGCGGCGCGACTTCAGGCTCGACATTCTTACTCAATCGTCAGCCTTCAGCGCGCCGGATTCGCTCTTCGCCCACCTCGGCATGCATGAAATCTTCACGCCGGCGAAGACCTACCTGCCCATGACGATGAGAGAGCTAGCTACCGCCGCTCCGGAGTCAACCCGATGACTTCACAGGCTAGCTTTGTATTGCGCGCCCGCAACCCGGACGTACTAACGTGTATCGCGAACCTCTCCAACGACGAGGTATTCACTCCGCCGGATTTCGCAAACAGGATGCTGGACACGCTGGCTGAGGCGTGGGCTATCAACAACAAAGGCGCGAACATATGGGCCAATAAGACAGTAAGGTTTCTAGACCCGTGCACAAAATCCGGCGTGTTCCTGCGCGAAATCGCCAGCCGACTTACTAAGGGGTTGGATAAGGAGATTCCGGAATTGGAGAAGCGTGTGAAGCATATCATGACGAAGCAGGTGTTCGGCATCGGCATCACGCACCTCACGAGCCTTTTGGCGCGACGCAGTGTGTACTGCTCAAAGCACGCCACTGGCAAGCACTCTATCGTTAAATCATTCGCCAACGACAATGGCAATATCTGGTTCCAGCGCACGGAGCACATGTGGGATGATACCAAATGCGAGTTTTGTGGCGCGCCGAAAGAGATCTTGGATCGTGACGAAGAATTTGAGAACTACGCTTATGCGTTTATCCACACACACAACATAAAAACTCGGATAACCGAGTTGTTTGGAGGAAATATGCAATTCGACGTTATTATTGGCAACCCACCGTATCAGATGAAGGGAGGAGCAGGTGGTTCAAGCGATTCGTCCATTTACCATCTCTTCGTTGAGCAAGCAATGAGACTTGAGCCACGGTTCTTATCAATGGTCGTTCCATCCCGTTGGCTGGCGGGCGGCCGCGGGCTCGACGAGTTTCGCAAGGAGATGCTCACTAATGGCCATCTACGATATCTAACTGATTTTTCCGACTCCGGGGAAGCATTTCCGGGAGTCCAAATTAAAGGTGGTGTTTGCTACTTTCTTTGGGACGCCGCATATAGTGGCACCTGTAACGTCACACGGATTGCTGGCGGCGTGGAACATGCCCAGCCGAACCGTTCGATTGGCGAATTCGATGTTTTCGTGCGCGATGAGCGGGCGCTTGGAATCCTTCGAAAAGTTCTCGCCAAGAAAGAACCGTCAATTGTTGAACTTGTATCTGGTGATACACCGTTTGGCATCGCAACGAACTTTGAAGACTGGACCGAGAAAGGCGGCGTTGGAAAAATCCCACTTCACCTCATCAGCAAGAGCAAGCGTACCGTCGCCTTCGTGAAACGTAGTGATATTCGCAAGAATGCTGACGCGATTAATGTGTGGAAGGTGCTCGTTCCCGAAGCCTATGGGGCTGGTGAGTCATTCCCACATCAAATCCTTGGCAAGGAAATTGTGGCCACTCCGCCGTCTGCATGTACACAATCGTACCTCGTCGTATCGCCTTTCCAATCGGAGAGGTCGGCCCAGAGTTTTGCCAGTTACTACCGCACGCGCCTGTTTCGATTTCTTGTCTCGCTGCGTAAGATCACTCAACATGCTCTACGATCTACCTACACATGGGTGCCGCAACAGTCCTGGAATCAGACATGGACGGATGAGTCGCTTTACAAGAAATACGGCATCACAAAAAACGAGATCGCGTTTATAGACAGCATGATCCGTCCGATGGGCGAGGGCGATGAATAAGACAATCCAGGAAATCCTCGCGCCGAAGCCGGAAGCACGCCCACGCATCTACGCCTACTCGATTGATGACAAGGCGCACGCGGGTCTCCTCAAAGTCGGCCAGACCACGCGTGGCGTGAAGCAGCGTATAGCCGAGCAGTTGAAGACCGCCGCGATCAAGAACTATAAGATCGAACTCGACGAATCTGCCGAGCGTGACGACGGCACGATCTTCACCGATCATGACGTGCGTGTAGTGCTCGCCAAAAAAGGCCTCAAGAACATGGAATTGGAGTGGATGCGATGCACGCTCAAGGATATAAAAACCGTCCTCACTGAGTTGCGCACCGGGCAGAAGTTCACCGGCACGCACCACGAGAGGTTTGCGATGCGGCGGGAACAGGCCGAGGCTGTCGAAAAGACTTTCGACTACTTCAACTCAATCTGGGCGGAGAAAAGAAAAGTCATCCCTCGCTTCTTGTGGAACGCGAAAATGCGCTTTGGCAAGACCTTCACTGCATATCAGCTCGCCAAGAAGCTCGGCGCTAAGCGCGTGCTCGTAGTGACTTTCAAGCCCGCTGTAGAGGATGCCTGGCAGACGGATCTCGAAACCCACGTGGACTTCGACGGGTGGCAATACCTGTCTCGCAATTCCAACAGCGATCCGACTAAAGTCTCTGCAAAGAAGCCGCTTGTTTATTTCGGTTCGTTCCAGGACTTGCTGGGTCGCGACGACAGGGGGAACATCAAGCCGAAGAACAAATGGCTCCACAAGGTAAAGTGGGACTTGGTCGTCTTTGACGAATACCACTTCGGCGCATGGCGCGACACGGCCAAGGAACTTTTCGAGGGCGAGGACGAGGCGGTCGCCAAGAAGGAGGCCAAGCTCGAATATGCCTCCGACTTGGAAGGCGTGAACGAAGACCTCAGCGAACTCTCTGAGAAGGAGTCGGACTTCCTACCCATCACCACCAAGGCCTACCTCTACCTTTCCGGCACGCCGTTCAAGGCGCTGGCTACTGGCGAGTTCATCGAGGAGGCGATCTTCAACTGGACCTATACCGATGAGCAGCGCACGAAGGAAGAGTTCGCGAACAAGAACCCCGTCAAGCGGAACCCTTATGGCGCATTGCCGCAGATGCGGCTACTTACTTATCAAATGCCAGACGAGCTGGTAGCAGTAGCGAGTGCCGGGGAGTTTGACGAGTTCGACCTAAATTCCTTCTTTGAGGCTTCGGGCCGCACAGTCCAGAAAGCGCAATTTAAGCACAAGAGTGATGTACAAAAGTGGCTGGACATCATCCGGGGTTCATATGCGCCCAAGTCGGCAGAACACCTAAAGACCGGCACGCAACCGCCCTTTCCATATTCAGACGTTCGGCTGCTGCCATATCTCCAGCATTCGTTCTGGTTTTTGCCCAACGTCGCCGCCTGTCACGCGATGGCGAACCTGCTGGCCGAAAAACAAAACGTTTTTTGGCACGACTACAAAGTCGTCGTTGCCGCTGGTGCCACGGCGGGTATTGGTTTAAATGCGCTGCCGCCCGTGCGCAAAACTATCGGCAGCGGATTCGATACCAAGACCATTGCGCTCTCCTGCGGCAAGCTCACTACGGGCGTCACCGTGCCACAGTGGTCATCCATCTTAATGTTGCGGAACCTCAAGTCGCCGGAGACTTATTTCCAGGCCGCTTTTCGCGTACAATCGCCGTGGTCCATCAAGAACCCTAACGGAGACGACCCGAACGCGGAGGAAATCCTTAAGCCGGTCTGTTTTGTGTTCGACTTCGCGCCTACACGCGCGTTGAGGCAACTCTCCGAATATGGGATTGGTCTCTCGCCCAATGAGCCGAACCCGGAAAACGCCGTCAAGGACCTCGTATCATTTCTGCCCGTGCTGGCATACGACGGTGCCAATATGACGCAGATCGACGCTGGGGGGATTCTCGACATCGCGATGGCCGGAACCTCGGCCACGCTGCTCGCGCGCAAATGGGAGAGCGCGCTACTCGTGAACGTGGATAATGACACTTTGCGTCGCATTTTAGACAATCCTGAGGCAATGGCCGCCGTGGAGCGAATCGAGGGCTGGCGTTCCCTCGGAGACAACATCATTGAGACCATCATCAACAAGAGCGAAAAGGTTAAGGAACTCAAGAATAAGGCGAAGGTGCGCGACCTCACGGAAAAGCAGAAGAAGCAGTTGACCGACGAGGAAAAGGAGTATAAGTCGAAGCGTGCGCTTGTTCAGAAGAAGTTAATCAAGTTCGCGACGCGCATCCCTGCGTTCATGTACCTGACCGACTTCCGCGAGAATACGCTCCAAGATGTGATTACCAAGCTCGAGCCGGATTTGTTCTTAACCGTTACCGGGCTGACGCTGAAAGACTTTCACCTGCTCGTACGGCTGAAGGTGTTCAACACGGAGCAGATGAATCAGGCTGTCTTTGCCTTCCGCCGCTACGAGGATGCATCGTTGCGCTATACCGGGATCGAGAGCCACAAAGACCTCACCCACTATGGGCTCTATGACACCGTTGTGGCGAGGGATTAGTCAAAAAATTAATGAGATCAATAACCGAGAGCAATTCTATGAAAATATCTTTACCAAAAGCCTTAAAACCTTTTCCTGAAAAAAGCTATTCCGAAATCATCAACGAGGTTGGAAAGTACCGATATTCAATATTTGAAGAAGGAGAATCTGTTCCCGGAGGGATTTTCAAACAGAAACTGGACCTAGCAAATTATAACTGCGTGGTTGCAGGGACCGGCTCTACGATAAGTGCAATTAATCTAAACATCCCAACTCTATCCAGTTCTCTTGTCGTGCCTCTGGATACCCCTGTTGTTATAGTGCGCTTATTAAGATTCGACGATTCTCATGGTGAGCCTCATTACAATGCTGATGACCAACTTATATTTGCAACTCAAGATGGAACCGTCTGGCGTCTTCCAAGAAAAGACGCTCCTGATCATTTTATAGAAATTGCTAATAGCGCCAGTCTCTTAACAGTCGCAGAGGCATACCAGCTTCCCGATGTTAAGCAAGGGCCAGTTAGTGATTATTCTGCCAAAGGCGCCAAACTGCATATAGATTTGAAGCCGTTAGACAAATGAGCACTCACGAGAAAGAAAATCGTTACGTCGCTTATTTCGACATGCTGGGTTTTAAAACGGCGACACGCAGGAATCCAACGAAAGCTTGGCAAGCTTTGAAATCTTTAAGAGAGTCCATGGATAAAATTTTACGTCTTGGAGTTTATTTGACAGAACGTAAAATTTATATAAAAAACCCAGTCCAATTATTTATTTTGGCCGATAGCGTGTTAATGTTTACTTTCAAGGATACAGCGGACGATTTAACAGCAATACTTGGTCTGAGCTCTGAGCTGCATACTCAAGCTTTGCATCGTTGCGTTGCTATTAGAGGAGGTGTAGCTCACGGAGAATTTTTTTATAATCTCGAGCAACATCTTTTTGGTGGCGAACCTTTTGTTCGCGCATATGAGTTGGAAAAATGTGCGCAGTGGTCAGGCATCGTGGTCGATGAATCAGTGGCCACACATTATAAAAATTCTCCAACGTCTTTAAAGTGTCCAGATGAGTCCCCGGTTATCATACCTTGGAATGTTCGTTTGAAAAATGGTGGAACGCAAGAAATAAATGTCTTAAATTGGGTCGAACCTCATAGACAAAATTTTAATAAAAATCCGCCTATAAGCGTTCCCGATTTTTATCTTGGTTTTACTGGCTTATTCGGTTCATTCGACACTTTAGATCGGGACGCTCAATCTAAATATGAAAACACTGTGGAATTTATAAATTATTGTCTAACTCGCCGATAATGAATATCTTGGAGCATTTTTACAAATTAGCTCGCGGAATAGTGAGCATCATTTTCTTTTATTTGCCGGCCGCCATCATAACTATCGTAGTGATTCATTTTACAGTTGGTTCTTTAGCCGGACCCTTAAAAGTCATTTGGACAACGGAATATTATAAGATCACACTTTCCTTGATTGCATTAGCTGTGGCAATGGGCAATCTGTCCTTTGGCGCAGCAAGGAGTTCTGAAGATAAAAAATTAATCGAGTTTTATTTCTCCTGCGGTCGACAGCTATTTTATGCCGCACTTATGATAGCGATAGCCATAGGTTTGAAATACTCTTTGTCTATCGCCGAGGAGCCAGTACTTAGATATATGCTTCCTCCATATAAACTTGTCACTCAAATCCTATGTTATTTATTTTTTTATATAGGCGCATTATCCTTAGGCAAAGCTTTAACGTCCCTTCACAAAAAAATGTTTTTAGATTTTCGACAGGATATTCGATTCAAAAGGTAATGGACCCGCTAACGCAATGTCAGCTAATTTATAGAACGGTACCGTCTACCAAAGGGACAGGTTAGAACACACTAACGATGTGCGGCCGATTCATTCTCTCCAAGCCTAAAAAAATAAAAGCCAAAGACCTGAGAATAAAACAGGAAGAAGTAGATCTCTTGAAACCCCGTTACAACGTGGCCCCGTCTCAAAAAGTGGCGGCTCTTTTAAATGAAGACCCTCGTCATGTGGAAGCGATAAAGTGGGGCCTTATTCCGTCCTGGTCTAAAGATGAGGCCATCGGTCAGCGCATGATCAATGCCCGCGCCGAGACGCTGGCCGAGAAACCGAGTTTTAAGGGACTGCTTCACAAACACCGGTGCTTGATCCTGGCAGACGGATTTTATGAGTGGGCCGAGAGCGCGCGTGGTAAACAGCCTTATTTGATCCGTCTCAAATCAACAGAGCCGTTCACATTCGCGGGGCTTTGGTCTCATTGGACAAATCCAAAAGGAGAGGAGATCAAAACCTGCACCATCATCACCTGTGCTCCCAACGCTCTCATGGAGAAGATCCATAACCGTATGCCCGTAATACTGGACGGTGAGGCGCGTGACGTGTGGCTTGATCCTGAGAACAAAGAGGGGACTGCCCTCACCTCACTTCTTAAGCCATACCCCGATAACGAAATGGAAGCGTATCCGGTTTCCAAGATCGTCAACTCTCCTCAAAACGACGATGAAGCCTGCCTAAAACCTATTTCTTGACATACTAAACGTTCGTTCAGTATAGTCTATCTAAGAGGGACTATTTATGACGGACAGGATCAATTTTTCGGAAGCGTTAGCCAAGCTTCGCTCGTTTTGCCGTGAACATCACAGACCGCCCAGCTTCTATGAGATAACCCGCCTCTTCGGCTACAAGTCTAAAAATGCCGCTTTTGAACTCGTCGGGAAACTGATCAACAAAGGCCTTTTAAAGAAAGACCGGCAAGGAAAGATCCTTTTCGATTCTTTAATGGGTGTAAAGATCCTCGGAAGTATTCAAGCCGGATGGCCAAGCCCCGCCGAAGAAGAGCTCGTGGATACCATGAGTCTTGACGAGTATTTAATCAAACATCCTGAGCAAACTTTTCTTGTCAAAGTTACGGGTGATTCGATGATCGAAGCGGGGATCAAAGAAGGCGACCTTGTTTTGGTCGAACGCGGGCGTCAACCCAAGCATCGGGACATTGTGATCGCGCAGGTCGATAACGAATGGACGATGAAATATTATGAGAAAGCCGGAAAAGAAGTCCACCTTGTCGCGGCGAACAAGAAATATCCACCCATTAAACCCAAAGAAGAGCTAAAAGTCGGAGGAGTGATCATTGCAGTTATTCGGAAATACAAGTAGTGAACCCGTAACTCTTCAATCACTCCCCAAGGCCATTATTCATGTGGATTGCGACGCCTTTTTTGCGAGTGTCGAACAAGCCATGAATCCGGAGCTTAAAGGCAGGCCCGTGATCACCGGCAAAGAAAGAGGCATCGCCTCGGCGATGAGCTATGAAGCCAAAAGGCGGGGAGTCGTCCGTGGCATGAGACTCTTTGAAGTAAAAAAGATATGCCCCGATGCGGTGATACTCCCGAGCGACTATGAAACCTATTCCTTATTCTCAAAAAGATTCTATGGGATCTTGCGTCGCTTCACACCCGATGTGGAGGAGTATTCCATCGATGAAGCGTTTGCCGAACTCTCAGGGCTTCGCAGGGTATACCGCACATCTTACGAGGAGATAGCGCTTAAAATAAAAGAAACGGTAGAATCAGAACTTGGGATTACCGTCTCCATTGGCTTGAGTCTTACGAAGTCTCTAGCAAAGATATGCTCAAAAGAAAATAAGCCTTCCGGCTTTACCTGCGTCAAGGGCTATGATCTTCACCATTATCTTAAAAAGATCCCGACTGAACGCGTCTGCGGCTTTGGGCCGAACAGCGTCAATCTTTTAAAAAAGAATGGCATCAACACCGTGTATGAATTTATTTCAAGACCTGAGATTTTCGCGAAGAAACTCTTCGGGAAAATCGGAAAAGAGCTTTGGCATGAATTAAGAGGAGAGGCGGTTTACCCAATTAATACCCAACCCAAAGACGATCAGGCTTCACTTAGTAAAACAAAGACGTTTTCACCGCCCTCGAATGACAAAGAATTTGTGAGAGCCCAGCTTTTGAGAAACCTTGAGTCTGCATTTATCAGGCTAAGACGACATCACTTGAGGGCAAAGTCATTAACGATTTTTCTTGTGAATCACGAATTTCGGGGCAAAGGTCTTTGCGCAGAGCTATCACGCTCTACTGCCTCAACATTCGAAGCCGTTGAAATGGCATCCAAGCTGTATGAGAAACTTTTCAACCCCTCTTTAAAATACCGGAAAACAGGCATTATTCTAAACGACTTGGAAATCGAGAAGGAAACGCAGTACGATCTGTTTCAAGATACCTGCCATATCAAGGCCTTAAGAGAAATATCAAAAGTGATAGACGATGTGAATGCGATTTACGGCAAGCACACGTTGCACATAGGCGCGACGGATTGCCTGACGCAGTTTAACCAGCACCTCGGCGACCGCGGAGACTGGGCGCCGAGGAAGAAGAATCTCCTGAAAGGCGAGACTTTTAGGCAGCGACTTAAGATTCCTTTATGGAGCGTGAAGGTATAGAATAAGCCCGATGAGAATTATCAAATTTCAAGTTTTACTTTTTTTATTTCTTATTTCATCAACCTCTTTTGCTTATCAAGCAGAAGTCCAAGACATTCCCTCCAGTAAATACTATGATATTGCTTCAAACGAAATCAATAAACCGGACGACGTTCGCGGGGGAAAGTAAGAATTTACATGAAAATCATCTGCTCCTGGTGCAAAAAATTCATGGGCGAAAAAGTGCCCTTTGACGATCTCTCGATAACTCACGCCAAGTGCGCCGAGTGTTTGGAGAGACAAAAGAAAGAAGGTAGTAGTTCTTGAAACTCGGTGTCATTCTCATCCATGGTATTGGAAATGAAAGCCCAAACTGGGCTGATGAAAAAATCCAGAAGCTAAAAGAAAAAATCCTCGAAGAAACAAAAGCTCTTTCCCTCCAGCGCCCGCCCGCATCTATCGATGACATCGCTTGTATCGCAAGCGCTTTTTGGAAAGATGTTTTTAAAGATTCTCAGACCGAACTCCAAAATCTTCTGGACGAATACTATGAGTCAAAAATCAAGAATACATCGAATCTGGGCTTTTGGAGTAGGGTTTGGTTATTTGCAACAAGAGAATTTAGAAAGCTTCAGAATCGTGTTATCTCATGGTTTGTGGGGGATATCATCGGCTACATGAGTGGAGCCATGGCCAAGGAAAGAGTCTATGAGGACATTAAAAAATGTTTCGTTGAACTTAGACGGTGCTTAGAGTCGTCCAACGACAAGGCACAAGTCACATTTGTCACCCATAGCCTTGGGACCGTCATAGGGTCGGATTTTATTTACGATTATTTTATGAAGAATTCAAAAAAAGACGTGGATTTAAGTGATCATTTTTTAATATCAAATATTTTCACGATCGGGTCACCCATAGCGCTTTTTTCTTTGAAGTTTGGAGGTCCCGGCGCTTTTCGAAAACCCATCCATGTCCAGGCACAAAGGGGCAGGTGGCTTAATATCCTGGATCTGGATGATCCCGTGGCCATGCCTTTGGCGATATTGAATGAGGAGTATAAAAAAGCAGTATGGGCGGATATTCAAGTCGATGCGGGTAAATATGGCGTTGCCCATACGGAGTATTTTAACAAGTCCGATACCATGACAATCATTGCCAAAAAAATAGCCATTGATTGGGCTGTGCTTAATAAACATAAAGACGAGACCGCGGCCAATGCGCTCTACGAAAAATTCGATCATTGGGTCCAAGAAGAGGCTAAATGAAGATTTCTCGGCTAAATGATTTGATTGAAGAAGGCAAAACCACCAAAGGTAAATGGGAACTTACCCCGAACCACGAACTCCAATATAAATCCAAAGATCAAAACGAAGAATATAAGCTCACAGGAACGCTTATAGCCGTAGAACCAGGAGCCCTGGTTTTCTCGGTCACGGAACGTCAGACAGATCAAAAAATAGTCACAAGCATTCATAAGCTTGGTGGCTCTTGGAAACTCAACCCCAAAAACCAAATCACATTCGAAGTGGAGAAGGAACAAGGTAGAAATGACGTATTAACCTTCAAGGGTACTTGGAAAGTAAACGACAATCACGAGATCGTCTACACCTATGAGAAAACCCAGCTCAAACGAAAGACTAAAGAGTCTCAAGAACTTGTTTTTAAGGGCTACTGGGATATTACAGACAAGAACCGGCTTACGTATTTACTGGGTGGCGACTCAAGCTCTGCTTTTAGATTTCGAGGGGCTTTCCAGACGCAGAGCATTCTCGCCAAGAAAGGGGAGATTCGCTACCAAGTAGGCGTTGAAGTCGTAGGCAAACATAAAATTCAAACCATTGCACTCTTCGGCAAATGGAAGCTTTCTCGCGATCTTTCCTTAGACTTTGAAATCGAATACGCCAATGGAAGAAAAAAGACAATTACTTTTGGAGGTGACTACGCCTTTAATGACACAACCCAAATTTCCGTGAATCTGAAATCAAGAGCGGGGCAACCTCTTGGGATTGAACTCATCTTTACAAAAGACATCTTCGGAAAAGATGGCCAGGCATTTGTCCGACTCCAGAAATCTCTGGAAGAATCAAGGGTAGAGGCAGGCGTGAGGCTTAAATGGTAAAGAAAACCGTTGGATTTTTCGTTTTCATATTTCTTATGACTACAAATCTTTACGCCGTCGAAACCGACACCCAATACATTCCTGCCTCTAAGTATTTTGACACCGTTCTTACGGAACTAAACAACGCCAAGTCCTCCATTCAAGTCTTTATGTACTTAATCTCTGTCTACCCAGATCAACCCCAGTCCCAAAGCACCAAGCTTGTCGACGCCCTCATAGAAGCAAAGAATAGAGGAGTGGACGTCAAAGTCATACTCGACCAAAACATTGATTTTCAAGAGGAAGCAAGCCAAGACGCTCTCCAAAACAAAAACCAAGCGGCTTTTGAACAGTTGAAGCGTAACAACATCCCTGTATTCTTCGACACGGCAGACACCTACACCCACGCTAAAGCCATTGTCATAGACAATGAAACAGTCATCCTAGGAAGTACCAACTGGTCAAAAGCCGCCCTGACCCGCAACAACGAAGCAAACGCTCTGATCCGCTCAAAAGAATTCGCAAAGAATCTCCTCGACGATATGTCCAAGATCCAAATTCAAGAAGTGCCAGCTGTCATTACTCCTACCGTCCA
>ORMF011997570.1_pt1 | contig 11420 bp, 10 predicted proteins | sample 1779871 | NCBI WGS metagenome assembly ORMF01 (sample SAMEA104232316, study PRJEB22302) | groundwater metagenome | biome: forest; feature: aquifer; material: groundwater | place: USA | collected 2011-08-07 | depth 5.4 m
AGATAGTCGAGATTCGAAGCTTGCAATAAAGATGCGAGCGTGTGCGTACCTTCGGTGGCGCGCGAACTGATGATGTTGATAATCGCGTATCCCGGATCGGGAATGGTCGAGTACCTAAACTGCACCAGAGTCCCCGGCGGTTTCTCAAAGGCGAGCATCCGCGCCAGATCGTCATAGCGCACATCGACCAGCCCGTCATCGGCAAACATCGTAGCTGGCATTTCCACGTGATAGGCCACAGTCAGCGCGCCATCCTTGTGGCGCAAGGCATCCTGGTAGAGTCCAATGATCGATGCATCTCGTTTGCGGCCTTCGGGTCGGCGCAGCCTCACAGTCTGACAATGAAGCTGGGTCTCGGCGGCTAGTTCGTCATAAGCCAAAGCGTTCTCCATTTCTCTTCCTGTGCCTCCCGAATGCGGTGATTTTCTTCGAGCAAGACTGTCGTTTGGATCACTGTTCGATCAGGTGGTGACCTGTATGAGTCTGCCTCCGGGCCAGCGCCATCTGCGCCAATCAGCCAGGGCCGATTGAAAGGACGTTTCCTTCCGTTCGGAATAGCGCGATAGTGGCGATGATGAAAGCAAAGCGCTTTCACCTTGTGCGGCAACCAATACGGTTTGCGCCCGATGCGAATGTAGTTAAAGAAAGCGATGCTGCCCGCCGTTCCGAGCAGCCAGGTCCACAATTGCAGCGGCACGTAGAGAATCGTGATCCCAAACGGCACCGGAGCCAGATACGCCCCGCAGGAAATCAAGAGCACCGTGAACCAGTCGCTATCGGCCACGCCAAAGCGCACCACCGGCAAATAGATGTTCGGTCTGACAGGACGCATTCGCATCATCACCCCTCGCTGTCGGCTTGAATCGGAAACGTGTTCGTCGATCAGAACGTGTTGTCCAACGGCACGGTGTCGCCCTGGCTGAATGCATAGACGGCCGCACAGATCCCGCCAAAGGCAAAGCAAGCCGCTCCGGTGATGAACTTCCACGTTGACAGTGACTCGCGCAGACCCGAGGTGATGATGCCCACCGCCACAAAGATGATTCCGGCAATGATCATCGCCGCCGCCAAAAAGAAGGTGACCGAGCGAATACTGTTGCCGAGTTGCGCGCTGTTGCCGTTGAAAAACGAGCCTGACGGTGTTTGCGCTGATACTGTGGCCACGCCGAGAACCAGCATTAGGCCTGTGGCGACGACCCCGTTCACCGCTTTCATCGCTAAGGCGATTGCTACCAGTCGGCGTCCGATGCGCGCGGCGCGCGAATCGTCCAGCCCCGGAAAAGTTGTTAGTTCAATCAAGTGATTCATCTCTCTTACACTCCTTGCCTTGATCGTTTTAGAAATTCCCATCCGCTCCCCTGAGGTACTTTCGGGTTTACGAATTGGTTTGACGGTCGAGCTTGCTGTCAATCTCCGTGCCACGAAGCTGGTCTACTTCTTGCACGCTCGCTCTCACCATGTTCACGAAACCACTTCCGTCGATTTCTCTATTGCTCTTGTTGACTGTCACTTCTCTGGCCCAGGTTGCGAGAGATGGACCATCGCTTGAGCAGCGCACAAGAGAGTTGGAGCCAGTGATTGTTGAGTCCGCGAGACGTTACGGCGTTGACCCTCGCATTCTGCGATCGGTGTGCTTTATTGAATCGCGCTATCGAGTGGGCGCTGTCAGTCCAAAAGGTGCGCTTGGTCCCATGCAATTCATGCCCGAGACCGCTGCGCGTTATGGCCTCAAAGACCCTCGCGATCCAAGGGCCGCGATTGATGCGGCGGCGCGCTATCTCCACGATTTATTGGTGCGATTCGGCGGAAGAGTCGATCTTGCTCTGGCGGCCTATAACTCCGGCGAAGGAACTGTTGAATCGTTCCGAACCGGACGACCGTTGATGCTTCCCACGGGCAAGGTTGTGAATGCCCGACGCCTCGTCACCGGCGGCATCCCTCCTTATCCAGAAACGGAGAACTACGTGAGGTCGGCTATGACGTTGATGTCTGCGACACACGCGATCGCGCCGAGGGCTGCGCCTTCACAAGCAAACAAGACTCTGGTTGGCGACAAGCGCCGAGACTTCTCTCTGGATGCGATGGGTGAGACGGAGCCTCTCGCCATCAAAACAAATCGAAAACCACCTTCGACGTTCATTGACATTCAATGACGACCTGCACGGATTTTACGTAATCGACCGCAATGTTTTCCGGCAGGTGGGAACCGCCAACATTCGTCAACTTCAGATTTCCGCGAGTGGTACATGAGTTGTAGAGCGCAGACCGACCGTAACGAACCGAAACTTGAGAGAACTCGATTGAGGAAATCCATATGAGCGCAGAGATTTTGGATTTGAAGTTGCCGTTGGCGGGAAACAGAGATGCCAGCACTCGTGCAGAAGATCGCACTAGTGACGAGCCTCAGGCCCTGCCGCCGGTCATCTGCTATCGCGACCCCGCCGATGTGCGCACCATTCGTCGCCAGTCGTGGTTGCTCATTCTGGCGTTTGTAGTCAGCGCAGTTGCCGTCGCAGGCGTCGTCTACAAGTCCATGCAGCGCCCGGATCGCATCGTGGTCGATATGTCATCCGGCCGCACCGTGATGATCAATGACCGCGAGCTGGGGGCGACCGAAGCCGTCAAGCTAGAGAAAGACAAGCTGCAACTCGCCGACATGGACTATGTGGTTAAGACCTATCTCGACTATCTCTATCGCGTCGATCAGCGCTCACGTTCCAAAGACATCGAAGCGGCTTTGAGATTAATGGTCCCCGGCCAGGCCAAGAAGTTCGCCCAGTATCTGACCGAACAGAAGGTGCTCCAGACACAGCGCGAACAACAATGGAGCGCGAGCTGGAAACCGGAATATCTCGAACACGCTCCAGGCAAACCACTAACCGTGAAGGTCTATGGCACGCAGGAGATCGACATGGTGATTAAGAATGCCAGCCGGCACGTGACCAAGCACGCGTTGCTGACTGTCGAACTCCTGCCTGACGCGCCGGAAAACGGGACCTTCCGGCTCGATCGGAATCTACGCTCAGGCTTTCGCATTAACTCCGTTGACTACAAGGAACTCAGCTCTACCGAGGCGGATACGCCAGCCACTACAAACCAGGACTAAAAGGACGACATCATGAAGACATTCAGTTCACTACTGCTACTGTTATTTTTATCAACGCTATCGCTCGCGCAACAGCCGACGCCAACTCCGCCGAAACCCGTGGCGCGCTGCCACAGCTGCGTGCGCCGAGTGGTGAAGATCGAGCCTTCGCCGACATCGACTCTGCCTTCACTGCCCGCGGCCAATTTCTTCGTGGGCGAGGCCAGGGTGGACATCACGAAAGATGAAACCGTCGTTAAACTCGCGATGGCGCAACACGGAAGCGTCCTCATCGAACTGCCCGCGAACGATGGCCCTCGCTACATCATCCCCGGCGACCCGGAGATGGCCACAGTAGATGAAAAGGCGCTGGAGCGGAACAAGCGGGCTATCGTTGTGCGGCCAGGCTCGCTGTTCGTCCCGCCATTGCCTAATCGCAGAGCGCATAGCCCCGCGGCCACCGTAACCGCTCAGATGCGCAGCGGCTTAGTAGTGACGTTTCTTTTTTATCCTGTCGAAGATCTCGCGCAGAACGTTCATCGTTGTGTGCTGAATTACAACCGCGATGAAGTTGTGGCGCGACGACGCGCGGCCGGACTGCCAGTTAATCTTGATAACAAAGAACAAGGAGGTGAGAAGACGACTGCGCAGTCCGCCGCGCCTATTTCAATTTCAGTTGAGGATGCTCCAGACGCCAAGACAGAGAAGTCCACATTGCCAGCAGCTAGTTCGAGCCCATCCCCTACGGTCGAGCAGGATACAAAGCCAGTTGGTCCAAAGGATCAGGCCATCCCAACGGTTCCACCTGTGTCTCTGCGGAAGCCTGACGCGGTCAAAGACCCGGCTGCCGTGACTACCGCGCGCAACGCGCTGCAGGAGGCAATCAAACACTCCGGCCGGTTCAAGCATTGGACTAAGCCAGCGCACGGGCTATCTCTTTCGGTCATTCAACCGAACGACATCGGTAGTGATTTCAGGGTTGTACTCGTCGCGGTTAGAAATACAACCGGAGAGTCCCTGAAGCTCACATCCGACAGCCCCGATCTCTCGGTTGAAATGCTCGATGAACAAGGGAAGCCCATCAACATTCGGGCCATTCAGAAACTCCAAACCGAAGTAAGTGAGCCAACCGGCGTCATTCCTGCCGGAGCCAAAGCCTACTACGCTATCGTCTTTGCCGCGCCCGTGCTCGGCGTTCATCAGCAGATGAAGATCGTGGTCAGCCAAACCAATGCGGCGGATGAGCCCGCTTCAATCATGCTCGCCAACGCGTCGCGTTAAAGGAGACTTCGCATGGACCAGAGTAACGGCAAACACAACAACGTCTCGGTGATCGATCTGATCGAAGACGACCCGAAGTCTGATCAAACAACCAGTTCCTTTTACGATGCGAATAATCCGGTCCTGCAGCCGGCCAAGCAGATCGTTACCAGAAAGAAAAGCTGGAAACGAAAACTGATCGGCTGGTCGTTGGTCCTGCTCTTGATTGGCGGCGGAGCCTTTGCGCTGTACCTGCTTTTGAAGATCAATCGGGTCAACGTCAAGGTACAGGCTGATTCACGACCTGAATCGACAAGTGCCAAACCCAAGACTGACGGCAGCAATCCTGAGAACGGACTTACTGCCGAGGCCATCAATATCGCGCGCGCAGCCACGGGCGCTGATACCACGACACCGAGTAACACCAATCCTTCGGCGTCGCCGAGCGCTTCGCCGGTTCCGCCTCCGGTTACCACTCCAGGACGTAATCTCAGCTTCACTGCGAATTCACCCGTATTCACTCCGCTCAATGATCCGGGCTCAACCAACGGCAACTCGAATTCACCGCCCAACAATGCCACTGCGCCGCAACAATCGAAGCTTGAAGCTGGAACGATTGTCGAGCCGCAGTCTCATGCCAACGTTACCCAAAGCCTCTTTGTTGATGACTTGCCGCGGAAGCTGCCCGTCGCAGAGGTCGCAGCTACACCGACTCAGGCTCGGGCGGAAAAGAAGACAACTCTGATTGAGAAGGCGAAGGTGCCGCCGGCAGTGTTGCCGCCATTTGGCACGATGCTACCAGTGCGCACCCAGGGAGTGATCTTCAGTCTGCGCAACAACTCTTACGCGCGGCTGGAGCTGACCCGAGACACGGGTGGTGAAAGGTGGTCATTGCCCAAGGGCACCGTCCTGGTCGGTCGCACCAGCGGCAGCGAGTATGACCGGGCCTTTGTTAATGTCATCGGATACATCGATCCGCGAGACAACAGACTGGTAAAGATGTCAGGTAATGTCCTGGGCGGTGATGGTGCCGCCGGACTTCCCGGCAAACGCATCGGCGTCGATCGTAATCGGCTCAAACAGACCCTCCGCAAAGTTGCGTCGAGCGGTGTGCAAGTCGCCGGCATGATGGCCGGAGCATTGACCGGGCGGGGAACAGTGGTCCTTGACGGTGCAGGTTACCGCGTCCTCAATCCCATCACCGACGAAGCGCGCGGGGCAATCGGCGGCAGCGACGCGAAGAATACTTTCGTCAAGGTGCAGGCAGGGCAAGCGGCCTACGTCATGGTTGCCGATCTGCCCAAGGGCAAGCAAACGGTCGATGCACCCGGCGAAGACGAAGTATTGAGAGCAGCGGGTTCGTTGAGCGATCGTGAGGTCATGGAGCTGATTCTCTTTGGCACGCCCGAGGAGATACGCGCCGCCTCGCCGCTCATGACCGACGAACAGAAACGACTCACGCTCAAAACATTTCCACCGGAGGAGAAGCAATGATCCCCTCCGACCAGCATCGTCAGGTCATCGACCCGCGCCGACTGGTGCGTGACCACGGGCGCGACGCGCTTGCCGAACTGGTGGCGAGCGAATCCGGTTACATTTTTCAGTTACGGCCGCTGAAGGATCTCTGTCAGTCATTGAAGTCAGGGATGCCTCTGCTGGCCGAAGGCGAGCGCGGTGGGGGCAAGACCGAAATGGTCGACGCGCTCGCCTACTCTTGTAATCGACCGTACTTCGAGCTGCAGGGTATGGACGGTCTCGGTCTTAGGGACATTCTCTTTGAGTGGGACGAACAAGGGCAGAATAGCTTCGTGGTGCAGGCGGTCGAAAGCGGCGCGCTGACACTCGACGAAGCCCGTCAGCAGCAATGGCGCACGGAGTTTTTGAACCTGGGCGAAGTACTGAAGGCTTATGACTATCTTGCCATTACGGGAATCGTACCGATTCTGAAGCTCGACGAGTTTGAGAAATTGCCGCAGGTCTGTCAGGCATTCTTCTACCAGCTATTCACTGACGGGCATGCTTCGATTCCGCGGCTCGAGAACGATGGTTACATCGGCGTCAGCCGTACCAGCGAGAAGCCAATCGTCATCCTGACTTCGAACAATCAGCATATCGTTCATCCGCCTTTGCGGTCGCGGTGTGTCTACACGAAGGTTCGATTGCCAACTGACTTGGAGGAAAGCCGCATTCTTCATTCGCGTGTGCCGTTGGCGGCACCTCCGCTGCTGACCCAAGTAGTCAAAGTCGTCAGATACATCCGGGTGATGATGCCGACAGTCCGGGATAAGCCCGGCCTGCGCGAGTCCATCGCTCTGCTCCAGGCGCTGTTGACTGAAGACTTTGAAGTGTTGAGCGCCGAATTAGTTGACGATCATCTGGGCTTCATCGCGCGCAACGCCGATGATCTCGCCAACCTTGAACTCGGGTTGTCGCGTTTGGAAAGAGTGGCGCATACGCCCGATACGGTGATCGAGGAAATGGTGGAAGAAGTATTTCGCGAAAGAGCCGTCAGACTGCGAGAGGCAGCATGAACAGCCGTGAGCGCGGAAGTCTTTGGCCGATAGTGTCCGTGGTGGCGGGCGCGTTCTTTGGCCTCGTTGTCATGCCGCTGGTCATGCACCGAGAGCACAGCAGCCGCATGGCAACTGTTGAGGCTCAGGTGAACATTGGCGACACGGCGAGTGATTCATCCGCATCGCGGAATGCTCCTACATATCGTTGGCCGGATAGTGAAGTGCCGCGCACCGCTGAACGCCTGCGCGACACAACCGCCGTGTCAGTGGCCGCGATCACTTACGTAGTTGAGGGCGCCATGACCGGCCACCCTCCACGAGACACAAACGAAATCCTGACTGGCATCGCCCAACGTCAACTTGTCCCGCAGGAATGGCTGACAAACGAACCCGGCGTGCTGAGGATGCCGCACGGCACAGTTCACTTACGCTATTCACCAAACAGCCTGACAGTGGAGGTTGTCTCCGTCCCGAACGAACGCACTGACGGCCCGGCCATCCTGATTCGGATTCCTGATCAGGAGAACACCGGCGTAGGAGCACGTTACTTCGAGTCGATGCAACTCGACGGCATTGTCTATCCCAGTCCGTTTGCTCCCATCCCGGAGATCATTGCTTCCGGCTGGCAGCCGCGCCTTTTCAAGCAGACGCAGATTCCGGACGACCAGCGAGCCCAGCTCGAACAGTGGGTGAAGAACGCAACTCGCAAATAGCATGAGGCCGTTGTATGAGTTTCCGCGCCCGTATCGAGCGAATAGACGCCGACTATTTCATTCCTCGTCCTGCTGATGAGCCGGACCTTGATTCCTTCCATGCCTTCACACGATTCATGCAAGACCTCACAGCCGGCGGTTCTCTCGTCTTTAGCAGTTCCGTTGCCGGCTATTTGTTCTTCCGCTCCGGCCAGATCCTGAATCTCGATCTCAAGTGGATGACGTTCATCCTGCTGGGCGCTTTCTTCGTCGGCATGGTCGGTGTCTTTGAATCCATCTCGCTGGCCTATCCCTACTACAGCATCAACCAACGACTGACGCATGGCTCGGCACGCTGGGCCAGCATTGCCGACCTGAAAGCCAAAGGCCTCGCGCATCGTTCCAGCGATCCTTTGCCCTATGGCGCCGTGCGCATCGGCCGGCTCAGCTCAGCGCTGAGTCCACGATCGTACGACTTGATCCTGGGACTCAAGCAGCTCCTGACCCACACCGGCATCTTTGGGCCATCGGACTCTGGCAAATCGGCCACGTTCTACATGAACATGCTGCGTGATTGGTCGCAGTACGGCTCAGCTCTGGTGATGGATGTTAAGGGCGAACTCTACGCACACACCGCCCGCTACTACGATCACGTGCACCGCTTCGACCTTGAGAATCCCGCTCTGTCCGACCTCTGGAATCCACTACCACGCTGTTTGCAGAACGGCGAACTTGCCCATTCCATCGCTTCGATCATTGTCGGTTATGAACCGGAGAACATGAAGGTCAATGATAGTACCCATTATTGGATCTCGGGCGAGACGGCCTTGATGAAGGCCTTGTGTCTGCACCTGCCGACCATTGCCGTCAATCCGACTCTGCCAATGATTAAAGAGTATCTGTCTCGCTACGATCTCAAGAAACTGGGAGATGAGATGCGCGGTTCCGCCGATGAAGAAGCGCAAATTGAATGGGGCAACTTCACCAAAGTCGATGCCGAGAAGACCCAGGGAGGCGTCATCACCGGTCTCAACAACAAACTCGCGCCGCTGCGGTCGCCCAACGCAATGCGAATTTTGAAGAGCGCGTCTGACCAGGAATTAGCGCGCGGAGTACGAGAGATCAATCTGGCCGATCTGCGCAAGCCGCGCACAGCGATCTATATCGTCATGTCGGAAAGCCAGGCGAGTGAGTATCGGATTCTGCTGGAGTTGCTCTTTGGATTGGCGGCCATCGAGATGCAGGCCTCGACGCAGAAGGATGCCACGCCTGTTCTTATGGCACTCGACGAAGCGGGCAACATCTCTCCGCCCAAGCTACAGGACAAATTGAAGATCGGCCGCTATCGCAATACGCCATACTTGCTTGGCTTTCAGGACGTGTCGCAAATCAAGAGCAGGTTTCAGGAGCATGGCGGCAAAGCGGTACTGGCGGGAATGAAGAACCAGATATTCCTTCCCGGCATCGACCCTGAAACCGGAGCTTACGCGTCGTCGATGCTTGGTGCGACCACGGTGCTGTCACGTACCGAAGTGGATGCCCCAGGAACCAAGAACGACGCGGAGCGCGTTTCCGAAAGCCGTCGCGATTTGCGCCAGGCTCCCGAACTGCGTCGCATGGTCAAGTACCGTCAGGGCATCGCCATCATCGACACCGCCGATCCCATTCTCTTTCGCTTCTTGCCGCGAGGTGACAACGGAGATGTTGCTCGTGCCTCGCAGCGTCCGCTGGAGTCGCCTCAGACCCTCGCCCAGGCCGTTCGAGCAATGCTGGAGGTCAAAGAGGCTGAGAAACAGAGGGCAGAGGCAGCACGTCCCGCCCTTGAGCCAGACGCTGGTAGTGCCTTTCCGGAGGTGTTGACCGCTCGACACTCTCACGAGCCGGAATCGTCAAACGGGAATCACAGGATGGAGCCTACGGTTGTCCGACAACAAGTGCGGCGCAGTGATATTGAGCGGGACATTGAACAGAGCCTTGAGCGAGAAGTTACGCGCGATACCGCAAGCAGTGCTGTGCGAGACGGTGCGCGAGACGTTGTCCGAAACCTCGCGCAAGACGAATTACCATTCGAGCCGCTAACCGAAGAGGATTGAAATCATGCGCGGAGTGGAAGGGAAGTCAGGTAAGCGCCGGGTTGGTTTCTCTTACGTTCTGTTGGCGATTGCGGTCGTCACCTATTTTGCGGTTTGGGGTTATTCGTCTTTTGCTGCCGATTGGAAAGCCAAGGCTGACGTGCCGCAGATTGACCCGATCCTTAAGATCATCAAAGGCCTGAGACAGTACCAGAAGACGAACGCCACATTTCCGCAGACCTTCGATCAAGTCGAGGCCCAGGTATGGAGACATTCGCAACCCCCCGCCTATGGCGTCGGCGGACACTCCGTGGTGCTGCAGAACTACTTCTACCTTTACACCTTTGTTAGTCCCACTCGTTGCACGTTGTGGGCTTTGCCTGTTGGACCTCATGCCAGCGAAGCCGGCTCCTATTTCCTTGTCCTGACGCCGGAGGACCGAGAGAAATGGAAAGGTCCGGCACTCGATCTGAAAGAAGCGAGCACGATCAACGGCACTCCTACCTACGCGCAGCTCGCCATGCTGGGAATGATCAAGCAGGACCCACTCCCCCAAAAGAAAAGATAGCTTTCCGTGGGAGTTGTCTTTCATATCATCTCCACCGGTGGCGGTGCGGGCGCCAGTCGCGCCACCCGTTACATTTCAGAGCGTGAAAAGGACTTGGCCCGAGAGGGCCCAGGCGCACGCCCGCTCTTCAGCGAAGACCGTGACGGCCTCACCTACCGCAAAGCCGACCGCATCCTCGATCCGGAAAGTGGACAACCGGATAAGAACGATCTGATCCATTTCTCGGTCATGATCGAGGAAGAGGAGTTCGATAAGCTTGGGGCAGAAGAGAAAGAAAAGCAGGAGCGTTTCCGAATAGTCATCCGCGAAGGCATGAAAGGCATGGCCGAGGAATTGAATGTTGAACGCTTGACCTGGGTTGCCGGCATTCACCGCAATTCACAAAATCCACACGCACACGTGGTGATGCGCAAAGACGCCGCCGAGCGCGGTACTGGTCGGGAGAGGAGGATTGGCCGGATTCGGAAGAGTCTGCTGCCGCACAAAGAGATTCAAGACGGAAAGGAACGAATTGTTCCAGGGAAGATTGGCGAGCGGTTCCTAACCGCCCTACGACGGCAACAGGCGCTCTATCTGGGACGTGACCAAGAACAGGAGCGAGCGCAACAGGCTTGGGAGCAACTGGTCAGAAGAACTCAGGAACGACGTGAGCCAAGCGTAACTCGTGACGGCGAAGGTTCGCCGTCAAACAAAGGGAGAGACAAAGCAGGTCCTCCGGCCCAGCAAGGGCAATCGCGCGATCAGCGGTCTCGAGGTGACTTGGACCGGCAGCGGATTGTCGCCAGCTGGAATACCGATGCGCCGGTGCCCGACGACGATTCCAGCCACTACCGCATCACCCTCGGTAAGCAGCTGGAACTGAGTATTCGCCTCGCCTTCACTCAGGTGTGGTACGACCGAGCCGTGGATCATGGCGAGACTTACCGGTTCAATGTGCTCGACCAATCGACCGACGAAGAGCGCCGGATTTCCGAATTCGATGTACAACGCCGCGCCGCCGCCCGCGCAGCCCGCATCAGTCATGGTGATCGCGCCCTGCGCAACCAGGCCATCGATGCCGATCTCGATCGCCACGGCGATACGCTTCGGGAACTCGCCGAAGCTCGCGAAGCGAAGATCGCGGCCCTGCAGAGGGACATCGCCGGTCTCGGCAGTACGTTGTCCAGAGCGGGAACGGCCGTACTTGCGGCTTGGCAGACTCCGGGGGACGAGAATCGAACGCCGCTCCTC
>ORMF010861085.1_pt1 | contig 11419 bp, 10 predicted proteins | sample 1779871 | NCBI WGS metagenome assembly ORMF01 (sample SAMEA104232316, study PRJEB22302) | groundwater metagenome | biome: forest; feature: aquifer; material: groundwater | place: USA | collected 2011-08-07 | depth 5.4 m
CTAGAGTTTTTAAAAATTACGAAGAAATAGTTGATGCATCATGTAATGCATGGAAAAAACTTACAGAAACAACTGGATTGATAAAAAGTATTGCGACTAGAACATGGGCGAATATATGAAATTATTTTATGGAATTGGTATTAAATAAGTTTTTCAATTAATAGCGAGATGAAAATTTGTAGGCAAAACGATGATTTTAAAAAAGTTTAACTGTATGTAATAACTTTATTTTAAGGAAGTAAGCTGTTTTTTGTTTTTATGTTTAGCTTGACAGTGCTTGAATATGCTATTTAGAAGATAACGTAATATTTGAAGTAAACTTAATAATTTTTATTTTTATATAAGAAAGTGATTTTAGTAAAATCTACATAATTTAAATATGTAGTATAAATTGCAGAGATATTGAGTATATTTACTTTTTGGTAACGGTTTATTTTTGCATTTGCCGTTTATAATCCAAAATCAACCGTAAAGGCAGATATATTCAATTATGAAAAAACTTTTCCTGTTTTTCGTATCTCTTTTATTAGTGACCATATGTTCTGCAACGCAAATTAAAGTTGTCTGTGCCGAGAATTTTTATGGCAGTGTTGCATCTTCCATTGGCGGCAAGCACGTAGCTGTTACAAGCATTTTAAGTAATCCAGATGCAGATCCACACCTTTTTATGACTTCCGTAAAAACGCTCATGGATATGACCAATGCAGATATTGTGGTTTATAATGGTTTAGATTATGATCCATGGATGATTCAAATGATTTCTTCTCTAAAATCAAAACCGATAATTATCAATGTCGGTAATTTGATGGGCGTAAAAGATGGTGCAAATCCTCATATATGGTACAATCCTAAAACATTTCCTATCGTAGCTGAAAAACTTGAATTTTATTTCTCCAAAATTCAGCCAGATAATAAAAACTATTTTCAAAATAATCTATCTGTTTTTAACAAATCTTTTGAAACAGTAGTAAATAAAATAAAAACGGTTAAACAACTTTATGCTGGAACAGATGTTACCGCAACTGAACCTGTTTTTGGTTATATGGCAGATGCTATGGGATTGAAGATGGATGGCATTACCTTTCAATGGAATATGATGAATGACACAGAGCCATCACCTCAAGTTTATGCTTCATATATTGATATGATTAAAAATAAAAAAGTTAAAGTTCTTTTTTACAATGAACAGGTTACTGACCAAATATCTCGCAACATTCTTGCAATAGCAGAGAAGGAAGGCGTTCCTGTTGTCGGTGTTGACGAAACTATGCCGCCTAAAGAAAAAAACGTGACTGATTGGTTTCTAAATACCGTTAACAAAACAGAATCAGCTTTGGAAAAAGGTTGTAAAAAATGAGTGTTGAACGTTCTGTTTTAAAAACTGAAAACTTGGTTCTCGGTTATTTTGGTAAAGCGCTGACCAAACCATTTACTATCTCATTAAAGGAAAATAGCTGGTATGGAATAATAGGGTCCAATGGAACGGGTAAGTCGACCTTTATAAAAACAATTCTTGGTGGATTAAAACCTGTTTCCGGCAGATTGGAAATTCGAAAAGATATTTTAGATAAACACAATTCCGGGATAAGTTATATACCACAAGAGCGCGATGTAAATTTAAATGATTTGACTAGCGGCTATTCGCTCATTATGTCAAGTTATAGAGCTGAAAAGTATGGGCTGCCATGTTTAAACAAAAAAATAATCAGCAAAGTATCTGAGCTTTTGGAAATAGTTGGTGCTGATGATTATGTGAGACAGCCATATTGCAGTTTATCAGGAGGGCAAAAAAAGAGGATATTTCTCGCTCAGGCACTGATTAATGACCCAAAACTTCTTTTGTTAGACGAACCTTTGGCTGACCTTGATCCAGTGGCAAAACAGAGTTTTATAAAAGCACTGCAATCAATTCATTCCATACGTAAAATGAGTTTACTTATGATATCGCATGACATGCATGAAATAGCAGAGAATCTTGACGAGTTTATCCATTTTAAAGATGGCATGGTGCATCTCTGCGAAGATTTACCATGCATAAAGGAGTCTGCTTATGTTGGAATATAGTTTCATGCAATATGCGTTTTTAGGTGGAACTATCATTGCTGCGGTTTGTGGCGTTGTGAGTTATTTTGTGATAGTTAGACGTACTGCCTTTGCTGCTCATGCACTTGGACACATAAGTATGACTGGGGCTGCAGCATCTCTTCTTCTTGGCCTTCCTGCGATGTTGGGACTTCTCGTAATAAATATTTTTTCTTCGATTATTATGGGGCTGATGGGAGAGAAAATCAAAAAAAATGACTTGGTTATTGGCTTGGTTCTTACTTTTTTTCTTGGGCTTGGAGCTTATTTTTTGTATTTATATCAAACAGGATATGCCGGCGGTGTAATGTCTATTCTGTTTGGAAATATTTTAGCTATTTCGTCTGAGCAGATTTGGGTGCTTTTGGTTTTAGGAGCGATAGTTCTTATTTCTTTAATAATAATCAGCAGACCATTGCTCTATGCATCTTTTGATCCTGTAAGTGCGGCTTCTAAAAAGATACCTTTGCGAAGGTTGGCTATTTTGTTTTTTGTAATTTTGGCTGTGACCGTTAGTATGGCTTGTCAGATAGTGGGCGCATTGCTTGTTTTTTCCCTGCTTATTGGTCCAGGTGCTATTGCGAGCCAATGGTGTGATGGTTTTTACAGTTCAATTTTGATTAGCGTTTGTGCTTCCGTGCTGACTGTATGGATATCCTTAACTCTATCTTTTTACTGCAATCTGCCTGCAAGTTTCTGCATTACTATGATTATCTGCATTATTTATGGATGCGGTGCTCTAAAAAAATATCTTCTATGAAATGCCTATCATAATAATTTTTTAATTATTAAGCAAATTTCATCAAAAACGGTCTTTCCTTTTAATAGAAATGCTATCTTTTTTAAGTAAAAAAATAGCATAAATACGAAATGAGTTTATTTTTATACCCGCTGTATACGAATAAAAAATAAATGGAGCATAAAATAATGAATAATACTGTAGCAAGTGTAGGTACAACTCATCAGACTGCATGTTTTTTGAATAAAATAGGTCTTGGGCTGCCAGGATATGATTACGGGCTTATCGCAGGGATTGTAATTGTTGTAGTAATAGTTTTGATAATTCTTTTGTTTAGAAGTTTTAGAAAAAAACCAAAAATAGCTAAAGTTGCTTCTACTGTAGATAATGGTGCGATTGAAAAATTGAAAATTAGAGAGCGTGAGCTTTTAGATAAAATAGACACACTTAATAATTCTCTTGAGCAGAGATTTAAAGATGGTGCGGTTTATTCCCTTAATCTACTTCAAAGAGAAGGGCGTTTTGTCGATTTTATTAAAGAAGATATTGCCGAATATGAGGATGCACAAATTGGTTCAGCTGTCAGACAGATACATTCAGGATGTAAAAAAGTACTTACTGAAAATTTTTTGATAAAACCTATCTTTTTTAACACAGAAGAGGGCTCACAATTTACGCTGAATGAGAACTTTGATCCTTCAGAAATTAGAATTACAGGCAACATGCCTGCTTCAGCTCCTTTTAATGGAATTTTAAGACACAAAGGATGGATGTCCGAAAAGGTAGAACTGCCTAAAAGGACTGGAAATATAAACGTCAAGGTTGTTGCTCCAGCTGAAGTTGAGTTTAGTTAAAGTTTCAAAATTATTTATTATGAGTGTAATATAATGTCAAAATATTATGTTGGAATAGATTTAGGTACGACGAATTGTGCTGTTTCATATGTTGAAAAAGACGTAAAAACTGATAAGTCAAAGATTTTACCATTGGATCAGGTTATTGAATTTGCTGAAGTTAAATCATTTGATTTGCTTCCTTCCTTCATTTTTATGCCTGATTTAAAAGAAATTCCTGATAATGGGTTTTCGCTGCCATGGAATTCTGATAATACATTTTGCGTAGGTGAGTTCGCTAAAAAAAACGGTTCAAAATCACCATATAAAGTAATAGCTTCAGCGAAATCTTGGTTGTGCTCAGAAAATATTGACCGCCTATCTCCTGTTTTACCTTGGGGCAGAAATGATTTAGTGCAAAAAATATCGCCTGTAACAGCTACAGAAATGATATTAACTCATATTAAAAATTGTTGGAATCATTTAATTGCTAAGGGCAATTCTGAACTTACTTTGGATAAACAGAATGTTGTTATTACTGTTCCTGCATCTTTTGATACGGTAGCGAGAGAATTGACAGTTAAAGCAGCTGAAAAAGCTGGTATTAATTGTATTTTGTTAGAAGAACCACAGGCTGCATTTTATTCTTGGCTTGACTCCATGGGAGATAAATGGAGAAAAGCAGTAAATGTAGGCGATAAAATTTTAGTGTGTGATATTGGAGGAGGAACTACGGACTTCAGTCTTATAAAAGTCAGTGAAAATGGTGGAAATTTGGAGCTTGAGCGTGTTGCTGTAGGAAATCACCTACTCTTAGGCGGCGATAATATGGATTTGACGCTGGCTTATTCTGCCTCAATGAAGCTTCAAAAAACTAAAAAAATGACTCTTGACTCGTATCAAATTACAGGATTAAAATATGCCTGCCAAATAGCAAAAGAGAATTTATTAGGAAATCCTGATCCTAAACCTGAAAAGCTTACAGTGTTGGGCAGGGGGAGCTCTCTTATTGGAGGAGCAATTTCTATAGAGCTGACACGTGATGAAATTATACCAATACTGATTGATGGGTTTTTCCCAAAATGCAACTTAGAAGATAAGCCTTTACAAACTGTAAAAGCAGGTTTTAAAACTTTTGGTTTAAGATACGAAAATGACCCAGCTATAACTAAGCATCTTGCAGTTTTTTTGTCAAAATATTGTTCTGATGGCAACCTTCCTAATACGCTTTTATTTAATGGAGGCGTTACTAAATCAGAAGAAGTAAGAAGCCGGATAACTACAGTTTTGCAAAGCTGGCTTTCTCAAGGCGTAAAAGTTAAGATATTAGAAGGCAATAGTCCTGATAAAGCCGTTGCTAAAGGAGCATGTTGTTACGGTGGAGTAAGGGAAGGCAAAGGTGTAAGGATTAAAGCAGGAAGTTCACATTCATATTATTTGGGTGTTGAAGCATCAATGCCAGCTATTCCAGGTTACAAACCGCCTGTTCAGGGTGTTTGTGTTCTGCCAATTGGCACAGAAGAAGGCAGCAGTCTAGATATAAATTATAATGGGTTAGGATTAATTGTCGGCGAGTCTACAGAATTCAAATTCTTTTCGTCAAATGGCAGGAAGTCTGATAAACCAGGTTTGATAATTGAAAATATAGATAGTAATAAGGATTTAGAAGAACTGCCACCGCTTTCGGCTTTATTGCCAGCTTCTGAAGCAATTCCTCCAGGTAGTCTCGTGCCAGTGAAACTTCATTGTGAATTTACTGAAACTGGTACATTGCAGGTATGGTGCAACAGCGAAGCTGATGAATCTAAGTGGAAACTTGATTTTGAACTTAGAAAAGAAGATGTAAGTTGTTGACATTGTCATTATTAACTGACTTTATGAAAAAATGAAACTGTTTTATTGGGATTAAGCCAATTTGTGAAATAGCCTCATTACATTAAGTTTTAAATTTGCGATGAAAGTAAAGAGAAGATGTATAAATCGAAGTATATAATTGGGATTGATTTGGGGACTACTAATATTGCTGTTACGTATATTGATACTGAAGGTAGAGATAGAAATATAAAAGTTTTTAATTTAGTTCAGTTTAATTCACTTGGAGAAACAGCTGAATTGCGACTACTTCCTTCATACTGTTTTTTCCCAGATAAAAAGACTATTCCTGAAAATTCAATGGATCTTCCATGGAATAAAAATTGTGATTATGCAGTTGGTAAATTTGCACGTGATTTTGGGGCTGCTACGCCAAATCGGTTTATCTCTTCTGTGAAGTCATGGCTTTGCCATGCTGGTGTTGAAAGAAATAGAAAAATTCTTCCTTGGGGAACTAATATTGAAAATTTGAAATACTCACCTGTAGAAGTTACATCATATTACCTTAAGCATATTAAAGATGCGTGGGACTATAAATTTGGCAAAAAAAAAGACACTGCTGGCAATTTCTGTTTTTTTGCAGAACAGCAGATTGTTATCACAATTCCTGCAAGTTTTGATGAAACAGCAAGAGAGCTTACATTGGAAGCTGCAAAGATGGCTGGGTATAGAGATATTCATCTATTGGAAGAGCCGCTTGCTGCTTTTTATTCATGGTTAGATTATCATGATGAAGTTTGGAAAGAAAAACTGCTGCCTGGTGAATCTGTTTTAGTTGTTGACATTGGGGGTGGAACTTCGGATTTTTCAATAATAGAAATGGATGGAAACGGCTCTTTATTAAGAACTGCAGCAGGAAATCACCTTCTTCTTGGAGGTGATAACATAGATATGAGTATTGCAAAATCTGTAGAAGAACATTCAAAAACAAAATTTTCACTTTCTGAATGGCTTACTCTTTGCCAAAAAGCGAGAGAATGTAAAGAAGAGCTGCTTTCATCTGATCGTGACTCGTTTGATATCGTTTTATTGTCTTCAGGCAGTTCTGTAATAGGCGGCATGAAGAAATTTAATGTTAAAAAAGAAACAATTGAAGCCATTGCAAAAAATGGTTTTTTCCCGATAATAGAGGCAGATTCTGAGCTTCCTTCCAAACGTTATGGGATTCAAACAATGGGGTTGCCATACGAAACAGAGCCTTCCGTAACTAAACATATTCTTGCCTTTTTAAAATATGCTTATACCGTTTCAACCAATCGACAAGCATCAAGTGAGTTAGGTATTTTTTTACCCAATAAAATATTATTTAACGGTGGAACGCTTATTCCAATTTCCTTAAGGAAGCAGATTTTAAACTCTCTACACTGTTGGTTTCCTGATAAAAATATAGAAGAACTTGAATCAAGAGATTTAAGTTTAGCTGTCGCTTATGGAGCTTCTTATTATGGGAGGACAAGACGAGGGGAAGGTATAACCGTCAAAAGCGGTACAAACAGCTCATTTTATTTGAAAATTGCCAGCGGTTCATCTGATAAGTTGGTGTGCGTTATGAATAGAGGAGTAGACGAGAACATAGAAATTGCGGTTCCATTGACCTTTACAGTTACGGCAAATCAACATGTTAATTTTCCGCTTTTTTCAAGCTCTACGAGGCTGAATGATATGCCTGGTGACATTATTGATTACACTGATGATATTGCTTCAATGGCGAGTTTTAAAAGCGTTTTAAGGTTTGGAAAGAATGATAAAGTTAAGCTTAAAGTAACACTTATCGCACAATTTACTGAAACAGGTATTCTTAAAATATTTTTAAAATCATGTGAATCAAATCATGTGTGGCCGTTAAATTTTGATATAAGACTTTTGAGTTCAGATGAGAGTTCTGAAGTTTTATCTTCGGAAACTGTTTTTGATAAAAACGCGGTTGATGAAGCTTCAAATTTAATTTTAAGAGCATTTAAAGAAGATAAACTGAAATCATTAACTTCAGAGCTTGAAGAAAAACTGGAACTTACAAAAGAGAAATGGCCTATTCAGGTTTTGAGAAAATTTGCTGACACAATAATTAATAATATCCCTTTTGAAACAATGAAAAGTGTTGCCTATGAGAGTAAATGGCTTAACTTTTTAGGATATTGTATGCGTCCTGGTTTTGGCGAACCCGAAGATGAGCTTCGCATGAAAAAACTATGGAACGTGTGGAACATTGAAATGCAAAACAAGAATAGTATCCAAGTTCAAGCTGAATGGTGGATCTTTTGGAGAAGGGTATCTTCTGGTCTGAGAGCAGGGCATCAAAAATCAATTTCGATTAAACTTTTGTCTGAACTTTATCCTAAAGGTAAATATCAGAGTATGGTTAAGGCAGGACCTCATGTTAAATGTGAAATGTGGCGTTGTTTAGGTGCGTTGGAACTGCTCTCTCAGAATGAAAAAGCTTCTATAGGAAATATTCTTACTCATAGGAAAGCAAAACTTGAAGATTATGAATATTGGGTGCTTGCAAGATTAGGCGCGCGCCACCTATTTCATGCTCATTTTAACTATGTTTTACCGCTTGATAACGCCACAAAATGGATTAAAATACTTTTATCTTTTGAAAGCGGAAAAAATATTTCTATGCAGACTTTTGCTTTGTCAAGACTGGCAGCAATGACTGGTGATAGAGCTTTTGATCTGCCTTCTGATCTTAGAGATGAATGTATAGCCTTTTTAGAAAAACATAATGCACATGCACATTACATAAAATCCCTTAAAACAGTCAGACATGAAACAGTTCAGGAGCAATCCAAAATTTTCGCCGATTCCATACCGCTAGGGTTGATCTTGAATTGATTTTTTCAATTTTAGCCGAGACTTATAGCTCTCATAAGATTGTTAATTATATCATGAAATATATGGTTACTCTATTTCGATTTGAACAATCTCCTTCATCAGTCTATCTGTTTCAGTCAAAGCAACAATTATCTTCTGATAATGTAAAATATCGTCAAATTCAAGCACTCTTTCTTTGCGGTCTTTGAGCCATTTTTGGGCTGGCTGATAGCCACCTATAAAAAAGTCCCAAGCAATTTGCGGTACATTGTCAAAATACTGTGTATCGTTAATAAAAACTTTACCGTGTTGATATTTTGTTTTGCCGACAATATTGTTTCCGTCTATTGGATATTGCGTTATGTATTTTTCAACGGTTGGGTTTTCTAATAAATGAATTTGTCGTAGTTCACCGCCTAACTTTGCCAAAGTCCAAAAGGTGTCTTTGTCTTTAGGATAAGGTACTCTCGGGAAATCAATTTTTAAAAATTCTTTGTATTTTTCTCTGTAGGTTGGTGAATGTAAAACCGCATAGATGTAATCTAAAATGTCTATGGGTGCAAAAGTGTTTTTGGTTGTTTCTTTTTCGGTAGTAAAAGTTAAACTTAGTTTATCCGCTATTTGCTTTACAATTTCTGTGTTTAGGTTTGGTGTTCTTTCTGATGTTTGCCAAAGTGTTTGCTGCTCGTTGGTTTCTATGTACAGATAGAGAGGAAAATTCATATTACCGCCTCTGTAAAACATATTCGAATCAAGTAAATATTTATTTATAAAAACTAAATTCCATTGCATTGAACCTACAGCTTGACCTTGTCTACCTAGTATTAAACTAATATTATTTTTATTGATTAAGTGTTGATGAATGTTGTGCCTGGGATAGGAATGAAACCCTTTTGACTTGCCAGTATAAAGAGTATTTCTATAATCAAACGGTCTATAGTGAACAGATGTTAAAAAACTTGGATTTGTTTTTAAATCTTTTTGAGCAGTGCTTAATTTCCAATCTCTTCCGTCTTTGTCTAATTTGTATTTTGTTCGAAAAATTTCAGGTTCTAATTCAATTATATCTGACTTAATTTTTTCTAAGTCAGCTTCTTTAAATTGAATGGTAAGGTCATCTCTTTCTGTTTTTATTCCATTAGCACCTAAAACAAAAAAATCATTCAAGCTAAAACAATTATTGTGATACGATTTTAATTGTTCATTATCCTTCTTCACAAAAAAGAAATTTGGTTCATTAGGTTCTAGTTTATTCCAAGCGATAGTACTCAGTGAATTTTCATTTAAAAACTCGTATTTTGTTTCTCGTTTTCCTTGCAGGTCAAAATGAAAAATTTGTGATTTATTCTTCATAGTTTAATTTCTTTAACTCATGTTCTAGTTCTTCTACGGATGGCATTTCTCGTTTTATTTCGGTAGGAAGTTCATTAAAGCGGTATTCGCTTACGCCAATTGGTTTATTAATATCTTTAAGTGCAAATTCTATTTCAAATTTTTCTTTAGTTTTGCAAAGTAGAATGCCGATGGTGGGTTTATCTTGTTCTTTTTTTAGCGTAGCATCTACAAGACTTATGTAAAAATTAAGTTTACCTATATATTCTGGCATAAAATCGCCAACTTTTAATTCTATAACTACATAACAATGCAGGTTTACATTGTAAAACAGTAAGTCAATAAAGTATTCTTTGTTTTGATATGCTGCTTTGTATTGTTTGCCTAAAAAGGCAAATCCTTTGCCAAGTTCTAAAATGAAATGGGTAATATTGCTTACCAAACCTTTTTCTATATCTTTTTCGAGTGCATTGCTCTCGAGTGTTAAAAAGTCGAAATTATATGGATTTTTAAGAGTTTCGTGCAGTAAGTCGGCTTCAGGCATCGGCAAAACTGCATTAAAATTATGTATGGCCTTACCTTGCCGTTGATATAAATTTGATTCTAATTGGAGCTGTAAGATGTTCCTGCTCCAATTATTTTTGATAGTTTGATTCAAATAAAATTCAAATTCATTTTGTTGTTTAATTTTTTGAAGCATCAACACCAAATGCCTCCATGGAATATTTATACACACTTTGTTAACAATATTTGGAACTTCTTCTAAAATTCCACCAGCTTGGTGGAAATTTTAAAACACTAAATAAAATTGCCTCATTGCGTATAAGTTGGTTTTTGAAAAACCATTTATATCTGAAAAAGTTGACTTTAAATCTTTGCTCAACTGGTCAATAATGCCATTACCCCATTGTGCTTGGTTTTGCTTTTCTACAATTTGTTTTCCTAAATTGAAATACAGTAAGATAATTTCGTTGTTTACTCTAAGGCTTGCTTTGATTTGGGAGTTTTTAATTTGGCTTTTAATAGATTGAAACCAATGGATATATTCTTTATTATTTACTAATTGCATAATTTATCGTTTCTTTTTTTTACAAAAATGTTGATGCTTACGCCTTGCATAATGTCAAATACATTTTGATCTTGTGAACCGTCATGGCAAACTTCTTTCTTTTTGGCATTGCCATGTAAGTCAAGAATATACACTTTGTCAAAAGTTTTCATTAGCTCTTTTCTCATTTTTCGATGAATAATACCATCTATAAAACTATTGTTAGAGATAAATGCCAAAATTCCTTCACCTGTTTTTTCTACATAATATTGCCCTAATCGTAAAAATTTTATGTAATCATCAGATAGCGGTTGAATATTACGTTCATTTAACTCTTTTTTGTAATCAGCTGTTAAATTTTCTATCCAAAGGTTTTTATTATTGCTGCTTACAGCATATGGCGGATTTCCAATTACACACATTACTGGAGTATCTCTTTTGATGTAATTGGCTTCGTTGGCTTCTGTACTTAACCAACTGGCAAATAGAGTGCCTGTGTCTGGGTGATGTTCTTCTAAGCTGTTTGTAAGGTAAACTCTGAATCTTTGATTTGTTCTTGGGAAGTGTAACTAAATAAATTACATGATTTTACAAAACATCAAAGAGATTATTTGAGGAATGAAACTCTTTGCATATTAGCAATATGTGAATAGTTTCATGACAAAGAAGAACTCTTTGAGATAAAGTAAAAAATGTAAG
>ORMF011795793.1_pt1 | contig 11419 bp, 9 predicted proteins | sample 1779871 | NCBI WGS metagenome assembly ORMF01 (sample SAMEA104232316, study PRJEB22302) | groundwater metagenome | biome: forest; feature: aquifer; material: groundwater | place: USA | collected 2011-08-07 | depth 5.4 m
CCTTGACCGCCGCATTCGCCGGCCGCGGTCCGGCGAAGTAGGTGGCTGACCCGGTCGCTGCCACGGCGGCGCCGACACCGACTGACCCCAGGAACGTTCTACGGTCTACTTGGCGTTGCATCGCAATGCCTCCCTTGTTGTGTTCAGCAGACGAAAAGTCCTTCCCGACCTCCTCGAAGGCCTATGGGAAAGAAGCTAGCACTCCCTCGAGAGCGGCGCCACACACGGCTGCGGCGGCCAACATGATGCAGAAGACTGAAGTGAATAGCGCCACGTTTTTGCGGTTGCGAAACTTTCGCTCCCGAGGTTGACACCCTGACGCACTCTATCTTCCGTGGGATGGTCCGGCCGTGCTCCTCCCCGCCAGCGAGCGACGATGGCAAGGCTGCGTCACAGGGAGCACTCAAATGCCCAAGACAGCAAGCGCCCGGATCGCCCCGTGATCGGCATCGACATCGGCAAGAACTCGTTCCATATGGTCGGCCACAATAGCCGTGGCAGCCGTGGCGCGATCATCCTGCGCCAGAAATGGTCGCGTGGTCAGGTTGAGGCGCGCCTCGCCAACAGGGATCGGCGGTTTGAATCCGGCCCGGCGCGCCAACAAAATCGAGAACTTCGCTGCTGCCTTGTTTTGCCCGATTTCCCGGCGCGGGCAATGGGCGATCCCGGCGCCGGCGGTTGCCTTCAGTCAGCCGCAGAAGATGGGGATCAATCCGATCTGACCGAGTGGTCGGCAGGTCTCCGTGAGTATCTCGGCGCGGTAGGCCCACGCTCCGAGGCCCAGCACCCATGGGAGGAGCGCACCGGAGCCAACGTACCAAAGGAAGTTCCGCAAGCTTGCAAATTCCCACCAGCCATGGCTGTCCCAGTCAGCCTTGAGCACGCTCTTTTCGAACCAGCGATCCCGACGCGGCGCCAAGACCATGAACGGGCCGCGCTCGTACACCGGATCCTCATTCGCGCCGGTCCCGTTCCCGACTTCACTACGCCAGAAGTGCGCGGCGAGACCCACCAGCGCACAGACCACGGATACCGAAAAAAGCAGCGCCAGATATTTCAGCTCGAGCATGACCGGCTCCCCGATGAAAGGGAGAAGCCTACCAACACGCGCATTAAGTTTTCATTTGTGCAGTTAGCCCCGCCATCGGTGGGCTTCATGAAGTGTCCCCGAGGCGGGGGAGTGTCTGCGCACCGGCTCTTTTCAAGGCATCCACGGTTCCATACTGGTGCAAACGCGCGCATTGGATCCCCGGCCTCTGACTGCGCCACGCGGCCGTGGGCGGGCGCCGAGGGTCGGCTGTCTGGCTTTCGAGCAAGTGGCACACGCATCCTATTAGCTCAATCATTTCAATCGCTTAGTTGTCCATACAGGTGTAATACTGCAATGCAATGCTGCAGTCGGCCGGTCGTTGGCGTGTACTGCGTCTGGCACCTGCCTAGTTTTTTCCGAAACACGAGGGAGCTCGTCGATATGACCAATCTAGTTGGCCACGCGAAAGCTGTCGCCGTAGTAGGCCTCCTTGCGCTTGGGTCGGGCGCAGCGATGGCCGCCGACATATCAGGCGCAGGCGCCACGTTCCCCTATCCGATCTATGCCAAGTGGGCCGACGCCTACAAGAAGGAGACCGGGATAGGGCTCAACTACCAGTCCATCGGCTCGGGCGGCGGCATCAAGCAGATCCAGAACAAGACCGTGACGTTCGGCGCCTCCGACGCGCCGCTCAAGGGGGCCGATCTCGACAAGATCGGCCTCACTCAGTTTCCCATGGTCATGGGTGGAATTGTGCCGGTCGTGAACCTCGAAGGCGTCAAGCCCGGCGACCTCGTCATCGACGGTCCCACGCTTGCCAAGATCTTCCTCGGCGAGATCAAGAGCTGGAACGACGCGGCGATCAAGAAGCTCACCCCGAGCGCCAAGCTGCCGAGCCAGGCGATCGCCGTGGTGCACCGCTCGGACGGCTCGGGAACGACCTTCAACTTCGCCTATTACCTGGCCGAGGTCAGCGCGGACTGGAAATCGAAGGTCGGCGTCAACACGTCCCTGCAATGGCCGATGGGCATTGGCGCCAAGGGTAACGAAGGCGTCGCCAACAATGTGGCCCAGACCAAAGGCTCGGTTGGCTACGTCGAGTACGCCTACGCCCTGCAGAACAAGCTCACCTATACCAAGATGATCAACAAGGTGGGCAAGACCGTCGCTCCGACCTCTGAAGCCTTCCAGGCGGCTGCCGCCAACGCCAACTGGAAGTCGCAGCCCGGCTATGGCGTGATCCTGGCCAATCAGCCCGGTGACACCTCGTGGCCGATGACCGCCGCGACCTGGATCCTGATGTACAAGCAGCCGTCGGATCCGGCTGCCTCGTCCACAGCGCTCAAGTTCTTCGCCTGGTGCTACAAGAACGGCGGCAAGATGGCCGAGGCGCTCGACTACGTGCCGATGCCCGCCAATGTGGTCGCCGACATCCAGAAGACGTGGGCGTCCGAAATCAAGGACGCGAGCGGCAAGCCGGTGTTTGCGATGGCGCATTGATCGCGCAAGTGACCTCGAAAAGGCGCCATCCGGCGCCTTTTCCTTGTCGAAGACCCGTGAAGACGGCTTGTGCGGCGGCCTGCGGGCCGCTTGACTGCCCCGGACCCCTGCACGCGGGGTGACATGGACCGGGAGAGCCCCAGGTGCCGCCCGCGAGGAGGCCAGAGGTGACCGATATCGCGCTGCGCGACGAGATGGTCAGCGCCGCCGAACCCCCTTCGCGGGCCGCAGTTCTCAAGAGGCTGCGCCTTGTCGATGCGGTGTTTCATGCCCTGACCCGCTCGGCAGCGATGGCTGTGCTGGTGCTTCTCGGCGGCGTGATCGTGGCGCTGATCTCCGGCTCCCTGCTGGCGTTTGAAAAGTTCGGCTTCGGTTTCGTGACCACCGAGGTGTGGAACCCCGTCACCGAGCAATTCGGCGCCGTCGCGCCGATCTACGGCACGCTGGTGACGTCCATCATCGCCATGCTGATCGCGGTTCCGGTGGGGCTCATGATCGCACTGTTCCTGACGGAGCTTTGTCCGCCTTTGCTGCGCCGCCCGATCGGCATTGCCATCGAGCTGCTGGCCGGCATCCCCAGCATCATCTACGGCATCTGGGGCCTGTTCGTGTTCGCACCGTTTGTGCAGCAGTACGTGCAACCCCCGCTGATCGATGCCTTCGGCAACGTGCCGATCCTGTCGAGCCTGTTTGCCGGACCGCCCTACGGCATTGGCATGCTCACCGCGGGGCTGATTCTTGCGATCATGGTGTTGCCCTTCATCACCTCCATCTCGCGCGACGTCTTCGACGCGGTGCCGCCGGTGCTGAAAGAGGCTGCGTACGGCATGGGCTGCACCACCTGGGAGGTGTTCCGCAACGTGGTGCTGCCGTACACGCGCGTCGGCGTGATCGGAGGGGTCATGCTGGGGCTCGGACGCGCGCTCGGCGAGACCATGGCGGTCACCTTCGTGATCGGCAATGCGCACAGGGTTTCCGCCTCGCTGCTGGCGCCCAGCACCACCATCTCGGCTTCCATCGCCAACGAGTTCACCGAAGCGGTCGGCGACCTCTATACATCGTCGCTGATCGCGCTCGGCCTGATCCTGTTCATCATCACCTTCATCGTGCTCGCAGCGGCGCGCTACCTGCTGATGCGCATCGAGCGACGGATCGGGTAGCGCCATGGCTCGAGCCGCCAGCAGCAGCCTCTACGCGCGCCGTCGGCGCCGCAATTCGGCAATGATGGGTTTGGGCTATCTCGCCACCCTGTTTGGGCTGGGCTGGCTGGTGCTGATCCTCTCAGTGCTGCTGTGGCAGGGCTTCAGCGGCCTTTCGCTCAAGGTGTTCACGGAGATGACGCCGCCCCCGGGCTCGGACGGCGGCCTGCTCAACCCGATTGTCGGCAGCCTGATCATGACCGTCCTTGCGATCGCCATCGGCACGCCGATCGGGCTCATGGCAGGAACCTACATGGCCGAATACGGGCGCTACGCCAAGCTCACGAGCATCGTGCGCTTCATCAACGACATCCTGCTCAGCGCGCCCTCGATCGTGATCGGCCTGTTCGTTTACGAGGTGATGGTGGCGCCGATGGGCCACTTCTCGGGACTGGCCGGGGCGGTGGCCCTGGCGATCATCGTCATCCCGGTGGTGGTGCGCACCACCGAGGACATGCTGTTGCTGGTGCCGAACACGCTGCGAGAGGCTGCGGCGGCGCTCGGCCTTCCGCGCGCCTACATCGTGCGCAGGATCGCCTACCGTGCAGCCCGTGCCGGCATCATCACCGGCGTGCTGCTCGCAATCGCGCGCATCAGCGGGGAGACCGCGCCGCTGCTCTTCACCGCTCTCAACAACCAATTCTGGAGCACCAACCTGAATGCTCCGATGCCGAGCCTGCCTGCAGTCATCTTTCAGTTCGCCCTCTCGCCCTACAGCGATTGGCAACAGCTGGCCTGGACCGGCGCGCTGCTCATCACCGTGGCGGTGCTCGCGCTCAGCATCATCGCCCGCGCCCTTTCCTCATCGAGCAAGTCATCATGAACGTCGCACCTTCGCGCGCCCAGACCCTCGCAGCACCGAGTGCAGCGCACGCCGCGCTCGACGCCAGCCAATTGACGCCGAAGGTCACCATGCGAAATCTCAATTTCTTCTATGGCGATGCGCGCGCGCTGAAGGACATCACCTTGTCCCTCTACCAGAACAAGGTGACCGCCTTCATCGGGCCGTCGGGTTGCGGCAAGTCCACGCTGTTGCGCGTGCTCAACCGCATGTACGACCTCTATCCCAATCAGCGCGCCATCGGCGAGGTGCTGTTCGATGGTGAGGACATCCTGGACCCGAAGCTGGACGCCAATCTCTTGCGCTCGCGCATCGGCATGGTATTCCAGAAACCGACGCCGTTCCCGATGTCGATCTACGAGAACATCGCCTTCGGCATCAGGCTCTACGAGAAGCTTCCGCGCACCGAGCTCGACGGCCGCGTCGAGCTCGCGCTCCGGCGCGCGGCGCTGTGGGAGGAGGTCAAGGACAAGCTCGCCGCCAACGGTCTCAGCCTCTCCGGGGGTCAGCAGCAGCGCCTGTGCATTGCCCGCACGGTAGCCGTGAAGCCGGAGGTCATCCTGCTCGATGAGCCGTGCTCGGCGCTGGATCCGATCTCCACGGCCAAGATCGAGGAGCTGATCGACGAATTGAAAAAGGACTACACGATCGTGATCGTGACGCACAACATGCAGCAGGCCGCGCGCGTCTCCGACTTCACCGCCTTCATGTATTTGGGGTCGCTCGTCGAGTTCGGCCCGACACAGACAATATTCACTTCGCCGAGCGACCCCCGCACCCAAGACTACATCACGGGCAGGTTCGGATAGTCGCGCGCTCGCGGCCCGGCAGCCGCCTCCATCAGGCAGCGCTCACCGCCTTCTCGGCGCCGGACAGGAACAGCCGGTTGATGTCCTTGATGGGACGGGGCGGGCTGAAGAGATAGCCTTGCATCTCCGTGCAGCCTTCCTCGCGCACTCTTGCCAGCTGCTCCTTGGTCTCCACGCCTTCCGCCGTCGTGGCGATGCCGAGACTGGCGCCGAGCCCTGCAACCGCGCGCAGGATGGCCAGCGCGTCCTCGCCCGCTTCCGAGAGGTCGGACACGAAGCAGCGATCGATCTTGATCTTGTCGAACGGGAAGCTGCGCAGATAGCTGAGCGAGGAATAGCCGGTGCCGAAATCGTCCAAGGCGATGCGCACGCCCATCGCGCGCAGCTGATGCAGCATGGCCAGCGTCGTGGCGTTGTTCTGCAGCAACACCGATTCGGTGATCTCGAGCTCGAGCCGGTGCGCCGCGAGGCCGGATGCCGCAATCGCGGAGAATACCGTCTCGACCAGCTGCCGGCTCTTGAATTGGCAGGCCGAGAGGTTGACGGCGATCTTGATCTCGCCTGGCCACTTGGACGCCGCCGCGCAGGCTTCCCGCATTACCCACTCGCCGATGGGAATGATGAGACCGGTCTCCTCGGCCAATGGAATGAACTCGGCCGGCGAGACCATGCCGCGCTCGGGGTGATGCCAGCGCAGCAGCGCCTCGAAACCGCTGATCTCGTCGCGCTCGAGGTTGACGAGGGGCTGGTAGTGAAGCTCGAACTCGCCGCCGGCCAGAGCCTTGCGCAGATCGAGCTGCAGCCGTCGGCGCGCCTGCATGTCGGCATCCATGTCCGGCTCGAAGAAACGGTAAAGTCCGCGCCCTTCACCCTTGGCCCGGTACAAGGCCAGGTCGGCATTCTTCAGGAGCTGGTCGGGGTTGGTGCCGTCGCTCGGCGAGACGGCAATGCCGATGGTCGCGCCGATGCTGACCTGATGACCGTCGATATCGAAGGTCTCGCCGATCGCCTCGACGATGCGCGTCGCCAATGCCGTGGCGGCGATCGGCTGCTCCGCCGCCGTCTGCACGATGGAGAATTCGTCCGCGCCGAACCTGGCTACGGTGTCCGCCTCGCCGACGCAAGCGGAGAGCCGCGCGCCGACGGCTTTCAGCAGCGTATCGCCCACCGAGTGCCCGAGCGTGTCGTTGATGTCCTTGAAGCGGTCGAGGTCGAGGCAGAGCACGGCCAGGCCCTTGTCCTCGTGCACGTCCTCGAGCGCCCGCTCCAGCCGCTCGCGCAGCAGCGTGCGGTTGGGAAGCTCCGTCAGCACATCGTGATGTGCCAGGTGCGTGATGCGCGCCTCGATGCGCCGGTACTCGGTCATGTCCTCGTGCGTCGACAACCAGCCCCCGTCCGGCATCGGCTGATGCTTCACGGCGACGACGCGCCGGTCTTGCAGCTCCATCATCCTGGTGCCGGGCTGGTTGCGCGCCACGACGGCCAGCACGCCCTGCGCATAGCCTTCCGGGTCGTCGCCACCGAACACGCCGCTGGCAATGCGATGATCGAGGATCTGGCGCAGCGTCGTGCCCGGCACGGCCAGCATAGGCGACAACTCGTAGAGCTGCATGTAGCGGGCATTGCAGACCACCAGCCTCTGCTCGCCATCGAACATGCACAGACCCTGGGACATGTTTTTGAGGGCGGCGTCGAAGCGCAGGTTCTGCTTTTCCAGTTGCTCCTTCTGCGCCAACAGCTCGGTCTGTTTGTCTTGCAGGAGCTGCTGGGCATCGTCGAGGGCCGCCAGCGGCAGGCGTCGGAAGCAGTAGTACGCGGCCAGACCGAGGATCAAGAAGGCGACCGCGACATAGATTGTCCCGACGAAGACCTCGCGGGTGCTGACGGCAATGTGGAAACGCCCTTCAAAGCCCGGCGCGCGAATAGGCCTGCTTGCCTTGAACTCCGGCCACCAGGCCGGCACGCCGTCGAACATCAGCGTCGTGCCGTTCTTGTCGGTGAGCCAGTTGGCGACAACCGTGCTGTTGGCGCCGCGCGTGGCGTGCAGCACGCTGATCGACACCTGGTTGAGCCAATCGACCGACTTCTGCTGGGCGAGTTGCACCTCCACGTGCCGCGCGCCGAGGTTTGCCTGCTCGATGGCACGCTGCTGCAACTGCAGCGCGCCCAGCACGACATAGATGATCGGCGGCGCCAAGATGGTGACGCAGGTGGTGACGATGCCCAAGCGTCCGATGAAGGCCCGCGGCGAGCCGACGCTTTTCGTCAGCCGGGTATTGGCGCGCAAAACCCTGCCGCGCGCCGCTGCCCAGGCATCCGTCAAACCCTTTCGAAGGCGTGCGAATGCGTTAGCGAAAAAAATATGTCTTGGCATACGCCAGCTCCCCACAAGCGTCTGACCGAAGGTAATTTTCAAACATAAAGAAAGAGACAAATGACGTTTTCCAAGAAGCATAGAATTGCGCCAACGCGAGACGGACAGCGGCACGGCCGGTTCGCCTTGCGCATACCCGAGGCCGGGGGGAGATGGGCGGCACAAAATGGGATATGCTGGTTACCCTGGTAAATGCTCCGTCAACAGGGGAGGAAGCCCATGACCATCATGACACCCAACGCCAAGGGCCACGAGCGCCTGGCGGCGCTTGCCTCGCGCTACGTCGACGTCGCTTCCCTGCCGTGGGTGCCGACGCGCTTCAAGGGCGTCGATCTCAAGGTCCTGATGGAGGACAAGAAAACGGGTCTGATGACGGCGCTGACGCGGTTCGCGCCGGGCGCCAAGCTGCCCGATCACGAGCACACCGAGCTCGAGCAGAGCTACGTGCTGCAGGGTTCCCTCGCCGACGATGAAGGCGTCGCGACGGCCGGCAACTACGTGTGGCGTCCGGCCGGCAGCCGCCACGATGCGCACTCGCCCGACGGCTGCATCGTGCTGTCGTTCTTCCTGAAGCCCAACAAGTTCTTCGACATGGGCGGCGGACACATCGAGTAAGAGCGTCGGCGTGAACGAGGGCCCGCCTCCGCGGGAATGGCGTCAGCTAGAGGCTTCGAAACCACTTTGCCCACGCACGGCGCTCGAGGCTTCGCCGCTGAGCAAGGCTGCCAGCTGCCGCGCCTCGTCCGGCAATGCCGCGCGGGTGCAAACACCGGCGGTATAGAGGGTGGCGAGCTCGAATTGCTTGGGCAGCGGCCCTATCAGCGCCACGCCCGGGATGCCGAGGATCTCGGTCACCTGCGTGCAGCCGATCGGACGCTTACTTTGGTCTTGCGCCAAGGCGCGCATGGCCGCCATGCCGTTGGCATGGGGCCTAAGCCGCGTTGCTAGTGCGGCGGCAACGCCCAGCCTCTGGAGTACCTCGGCGAAATGGATGCCGGCAGTCGCCAGCTTCGGGTCCGCGAAGTAGATGGCGTCTGCCGCGAGCAGGGTGGCTCGCAGGGTGTCCGCATCGCCGATCGCCGGCAAGGGATCGCCGGCACGCGCTGCCAACCCCGTACGCACGATGCCGATGTCCCTCGCCGAGCCGGCGACCACATGCGCGGAGCCGGTCAGCTCTGCGATCAAGGCAGAGGTGAGGATCATGAGGTCTGCCGGAGCACCGCCCAGGAGCTTGTCGCGCATGGCGCCGACGGCACCGAAAGTGCCGTCGATTTCGCACCCGACCTCGGTCTTGAATTGCGGCGCCAGCGCGGACACCAGCCCATGCGCTGCGCCGCCGCTCAGTACCTCGAGCTGCATCGCCCCGGCCCTCACGCCATGGCGGCGATGATGCGCTCGCGCGTGATCGGCAGATCGCGCACGCGCACGCCGAGCGCATTGCACACGGCATTGCCGATCGCCGCGCCGGTCGGCCCATGCGCGGCCTCGCCGGCGCCGATGGCCTTCTCCTCGGGTCGGGCGATGATCTCGACCTCCACCATCGGCACCTCCGAGAAGCGCAGGATCGGGTAAGTCTCCCAGGTGTCGCTGGTAATGCGGACGCGGTCGAAGCGCACAGCCTCCTTCAGCGTCCAGCTGGTGGCCTGAATGGCACCGCCCTCCATCTGGTTGGCAACCCCGTCCGGGTTGATCACCTCGCCCACGTCGACGGCGACCACGAGGCGGCGCACGCGGATTTCGGCGGCGCCCTCGACCTCTGCCACCACGGCGCAGTAGGTGCTGAAATTCTTGTAGCGCCCGAAGCCGATGCCGTGGCCGACGCCGTCGCGCTTGGTCCATGCGCCCCATCCGGCGCGCTTGGCGGCGGCCTCGAGCACCGCGCGGGCGCGAGCGTCCTTCAGATGGCGCAAACGAAACGCCAACGGATCCTCGCCGCGCTCGGCCGCCAACTCGTCCATGAAGGACTCGATGGCAAAGACGTTGGCGTAGGCCCCGAGCGTGCGCAGCGCCGAGGTGCGGATCGGCATCGTCAGCAGCCGGTGGCACGTGACTTTGAGCGCGGGCAGGTCGTAAAGCGGGACCGCGTTGCGCTCGGCGCCACCCCCGTTCGCCATCGGCGGATTGAAGGCAATGAAGCGCTCGAACGGCTTGGCGAGGTGCGAGGCTGCCAACACAGTCGGAATTGGCGCGCGGCCCGCCCGCGACACGTGGCCGTTGCTCCAGACCTCGCCGCGCCAGCATAGAATTTCGCCCTGTGCGTCGAGATCGGCCTCGATCTCGACGGCCATGGCGGCGCCCATCGGCGACCAGGCGAGCTCGTCCTCGCGCGACCACTGCATCCGCACGGGGCGCCCGCCGGCCGCACGTGCCAGCAGCACCGCGTCGAACGCCACGTCGTCGGCGCCGTTGTGCCCGTAGCAGCCTGCACCTTCGAGGTGATGCACGACGATGCGCTCCTGCGGCAGCCCGAGCGCGAGCGCCAGGTCGATGCGCAGGCCGTAGACACCCTGGCAGTGCGACCAGACCTGCACCTTGTCGGCGCCGGTCCACTGCGCGACCGCGCAGGACGGCGCCATCGACGCGTGGGCGATAAAGGGGCGCGAGTACTGCCGGCGGATGGTGCGAGCCACTTGTGCGGGAGCTGCAGCCCTGCGCTCGTCGACGGTCGTCGTTTCGGCGGGCTGACTCTTGAGCCAGGCCGAGAGGTTGGCCTCGTCGGGGAGAGCATCGCCGGGGCCCCACGCCGCGCCCTTGCGCAAGGCGGCGAGACCCGCCTCCGCCGCCGTCTCGGTTTCGGCAACGACGCCGGTGAAGCTGCCGTCGCGCACGACGGCGATGACGCCTGCAATTGCGCGCGCGGCGGCTTCGTCAAGCGACGTCAGCTTGGCGCCCGGCGAAGCCGGCTTCAGCACCCTGCCGTGCAGCATGTCCGGCAGCGCCAGCTGATGGATGAACCGCGGGCGGCCAAACACCTTGTCGGGCAGGTCCAGTCGTGCCGCCGGTGTTCCGGCGAGGCGGCGCGCTGCGGGTGCCTTGGCGGCGACGCCGGGGGTAGCGTCGCGGGCCAGCAGATTGTCGTCGGCGAGCTCCCAATAGCTGGTGCGCAGGTTGCCCGGTCCGGCGATGGTGCCATCCTCGACGCTGAGGCTCTCGGGGGCCACGCCCAGCCGCTGCGCTGCGGCCTCCAGATAGAGCGACCGCGCCTGAGCGGCGGCGTAGCGCACGGCCGAGCCCGACTGCTCGACCGAAAGGCTGCTCGAGGTGGTGCCCTCATTGGGGCTCGATCCGGTCGAGACCTGCACCATCCGGATGCGGTGTAGGCTGATGTCGAGCTCGTCGGCCGCGATCTGCGCCAGCGCCGTGACGATGCCTTGGCCAAGCTCGACCTTGCCGGGGCTCAGCTCGACAAATCCGTCACGGCTGACGCGCAGCCAGCGCGAGAGCCGCGGATTGGCGGCGAGGTTGGGCGGCAGCTGCGCACTCATGACTTGGAGCCCTCCTTGGCCGCGCGCAGCACCGCGCGCACGATGCGGTTGTGCGCCCCGCAGCGGCACAGGTTGCGATCGAGGGCGGCGCGCACTTGCGCCTCGCTCGGATCGGGCGTGCGCCTGAGCAGCGCCGCGGCGGAGATGAGAATGCCGGAGAGGCAGTAGCCGCACTGCGCCG
>ORMF011057886.1_pt1 | contig 11416 bp, 11 predicted proteins | sample 1779871 | NCBI WGS metagenome assembly ORMF01 (sample SAMEA104232316, study PRJEB22302) | groundwater metagenome | biome: forest; feature: aquifer; material: groundwater | place: USA | collected 2011-08-07 | depth 5.4 m
CTTCGACGGTGCTCAGAGCCCGCCCTGAGTCTATCGAAGGGACGAACGGAGGGAATTTGATATCATCGAGGATTTTCCGTTCTGCTGAGCCTGTCGAAGCATGAGGTTCTCGAAGCATTCCAAACCTTTTTTGGCAACCTGCTATCCGGCGAAGTATCCACCTGTTACCGCGTCGTTCCAGCTCTTTAACACCGACGGAACGATCCCCACCGGCAAATTTTTTTCCGCCTTCCAAAAACTATGGACGCCGGCGCCGAAGCGGGTCAGGGCGATTTTGGGAGTGGGATTCATTTTTCTAAATCCCGGCATGATGACTTCTTCGTAAACCTCCTGGCTATGATCGCGGCTGTCTTTGGAAATCTCGAAGAGAAACGGCGGCACGGGTTTTACGCTGGGTCCGGAAAGTTCCCGCGAGTAGCCGACGAAGCGCTGCACCAGCGCCTCGGTCTCGTCTTTGTTCATTTTGAGCCGCTCGGCGCTCACGCGGGCTGCTTCGGCCAGGGAGCCGCCGATGGCGTGGGTGACGACATATTCCGCCTTGAACTGTGGGCGGGACTTCACGTTTTGCCAAGCGTCGAGAATGTCTTCCATGATCGCGGGCAGCCGCATCAGCGCCTTCGGTCCCTCCTGGCCGAGAGCCTCGGGTCCCTGGTAACGCGCGAGATCGCGCCAGGTGCGGATGTAAAGCTCGTTGAACGGATCGGTGCGCGCCTTGCCCTGTTTTTCGATTTTCTCGTAGCCGGCGATCTTTCCCATGTCGCCGCCCCATTCGTCGCGCCCCATGCTCAAGTAGCCGAACGGCGAATGCTCCGTGGCGCAGACGCCGGCCATGTTGGGAATGCGTTGGGACAACATGCAGATAAACGGCCCGCCGGTGGAGTGGCCCTGGCCGTAGACGGAGAATTCTTTTTCGGGGAAATGGCGCCGGTTGGCTTCGATCATGCCGGCTTCAAAGGCCGCCGGCCACGCCGCCATGCGAAACCAGAATTGACTTCCCGGCTTGGCGCGCGCGAGCGTGCGCGTGCCGTAGCGGTTGCGCATGGAGGGGTCTCTGACAACTTCGTACTGATCCGGCGTGATCGACTCGCCCCGTTGCCAGATCGGCGTGCGCACGCTGCCGTCGGTATGGATCGTGTCGTCGGGCCAGTCTCGGCTAGCGTCGGGAAAATAAAATCTGCCCGGAAAGGTTCCCGCCATCACCTTAAAGCCGAATTTAGCGGCGAGCAACTTCGAATGGCGCTCGATGCCTTTGAAGTCGCCGGAGCCGCCGTGAAGCAGGAAGAAGCCGGCCTTTTTGCCGTCGGCGCCGTGTGGAATTCTTCCCGGGTCTTCCGGCGCGTACACGACCATGCCGAGATCCCAATCCATGCCGAGTACGTTAACGGGAAAAATATCTTCGGTCCGTTTGATCGGGATATCTGGCCTGCCTAACACTTCCTCGGTGTCTTTAATGCACTGCTCCCGAGTCACGAATTCGGGCGGCCGCCAACTGTTCTTTGTTTCAGACATGAGCGTTGCCTCTTTTCGCCATTGGTTCCTGCTGCTGACTTAGCTCCGACTGCCATAACAAGTCAACCCTCGCGCCCGGGATGGCGCGGTTTCAAGTTCCGAGTTTCGGGTTCCGAGGTTAATTTCGAGATGAAAACCAACCCTGTGGTCGTAAGGCCCCGCGGTTCAATACGAAACCCGAGACGATAAACACGAAACCGGCGCAGCCACCGCTGGACAACGAAGCAACAAACCGGGTAGAAAGACCAAAGACATAGTGTCGGGAGTGGAGCGTGGAAACGATGAAACTCGATCGTAAAGGAATCTGGTTCGCAGGCGCCGTCGGCGTGGCGGTGATTAGTTTATTATCTTTGGTCACTGGCGTTCATGCTGCGGACAAGCTACGCGTCGCCACCGGCGGCTTTTCTCCGAGCGTGCCGCCTTTTTTCACTTTCGCCCGGTCTCAGTTGCTCAAGCAGGACATCGAGATCGAAGACGTGCTCATGAGCGGCGGCTCGCTGTCCGCGCAGGCGCTCGCCTCGGGGCAGGTAAAGATTGTTTTGACTACCGGAGCGGTCGTGCCGCAGTTCAACCTCAGTGGCGGCGATATGGTGATTATCGCGGGAACGATCAACAAGCTGCCGTACCAGATCGTCGCCCGCGGCGAGATCAAGACACCGGCCCAGCTCAAAGGGAAGCGCGTTGCCATCAGTCGGTTCGGCTCCTCGTCGGAATGGTTGGTGCGGCTCGCGCTAACGAAGATGGGGTTGGACCCGGACAGAGACGTGACGATCATGCAGATCGGCGGCCAGAACGAACGGCTGGCGTCTTTGCAGGGCAACGCCGTGCAAGCGACGCTCTTGGCGCCGCCTATCAGCACCAACGCGGTGCAAAAACTCGGCATGACGCAACTTGCCGATTTGGCCGACTACGACACAACGTATCCGCTCCAGTCGGTGATCACGACGCGCACCTATCTAAAAGAGAACCGGCCGTTCCTCAAGCGGGTTCTGCGAGGTTTGGCGCTCGCCTTCAGGCAATATCGCGAGCAACCCCAGGTCGCCATCGAGTTTCAAACCAAACAGTTCAAAATCCCCGCGGATATAGCGGAGATCGGTTATCGCGCGTCCCTCAAAGTGATGGAGCCGGAGCTTAAAGTGCCGGACAATTCCGCGCTCGATCTGGCGTTGAAGGAAATCGCCGGGCGAATCGAGAAAGCAAAAAAGATTACGGTGGCGGATTTGAATCTGGTGGATGATTCCATTCGCGCCGAACTGGTGAAGGAAGGGGGGTTCAAGGGAGCCCGGTAACGACGTGCCGCAGCCGTGCCACGGCGGCGATATTTGCGCGCACGAGTGAATGATGGAGGCAATCGACATGAAGGTCTTGATTACGGGCGGTATGGGTGTCAACGGCGCGGTGACGGCGCGCTTGATGGTGCAGGATGGGTTGCGCCCCGTGCTGTTCGACAACCGCATGGATCTCACTTTGATGGGCGACATCAAGGAGCAGGTCGATCTGGCGGTGGGAGATGTTTGCGACCAAGCGGCGTTGGAGAATATCGTCGATCAGTACAAAATCACTCATATCGCCCATCTCGCGGCGCTGATGCCGGAGCCCGCGGAAGCGAATCCCAGGCTCGGTATCAAAGTTGGCGTCGATGGCACGGTGAACGTTCTGGAGGTCGCCCGCGCAAAAAACATCAAGCGCATCGTGTTCACCAGCTCAAAGGCAGTGTATGGAGAAATCGGCGGCGATTATGCGCCACCGACCTGCAAGCCGGTGCGCGAAGATTTTCCCCAGCGGCCCGCGGATCTCTACGGCTCGATCAAAGTTTGCTGCGAGGAGATCGGCCGATATTACCGTGAAACCTACGGCATCGAATTCATCGCCCTGCGCTTCGTGTCGATCTACGGCCCCGGCAAGGAGGCGCGTCACGGGCCGCTGTCCTTCTATGGCCAGCTGATCGAAAAGGCGCGGGAGGGCGCGAAATGGATCATTCCCCAGGGCGGCGACCAGCTCAACGACGCCGTGTACGTGGGCGACGTGGCGCGATCGGTCTATCTTGCGGTGAAAGCTCCGACTCCCGCGGAGTGGACTTTCAACATCGGCACGGGGAGGGCGTGGACGCCGCGAGAATTCTTGAATGCGGCGGCGAAACTATTTCCCAATCATAAAATCGAGCTCGGTCCCGGGCCGAGTAAACTAGGCAGAAGCAAGCAGAGCTACTGCGTCTTCGATATCTCGGCGGCGGCCAAGCACATCGGCTACGAGCCCGCTTTCGACGTGGAGCGCGGTGTGCGCGACTATGTCGCAACGATGGACCGGCTGGGGCGGTGAAGGCGCATTAAAAATCGTGGCAATTCGTTGGTTTCGATTGAGAAGTAGTTACAGTGAGGGTTCCTTCCCCCTTGACGGGGGAAGGACAGGATAGGGGTGCGAGTGCCAGTCTAAGTATGCACCCCCACCTTTATCCTCCCCCGTCGAGGGGGAGGAAATCGGAAGTCGGAATCGACGTTGTCAATCACTAATCGGCTGAATCTTGATCTACGTTTGTTTTTATAGGCACGATTTACAAGACCAACGGAGGAATTCACTGTGGCAGAAGAAACTAAAGGAACACCCGAAGTCTGGGCGGCCGGTATTGGCCGGAAGAGCAACGCGCAATATGGCTCGGACCTGATGGTCGAAGTGTTGCGCGAGTTGGGGATCAAGTATATCGCGCTCAACCCCGGCGCGAGTTACCGCGGCCTGCACGATTCGATGGTCAACTTCGAGCCGGGCAAAGGGCCGGAGATCATCCTGTGCACCCACGAAGAGATTGCCGTGGCAATGGCCAATGGCTACGCGCGCGCGACCGGCGAGATCATGGCCACCGGACTGCACGACATCGTCGGCTTGCTGCACGCCAGCATGGCGATCTTCAACGCCTGGTGCGACCGTACGCCGATTTTCAATCTCGGCGGCGGCGGGCCGCAAAACACCACCAACCGCCGCTCCACCGACTGGGTTCACACGGCGCTGGTGCAGGGCAACGCGGTGCGCGATTACCTCAAGTACGACGACCAGCCAAGCGATCTCGACGCCGTCGCCGAGTCGTTCCTGAAGGCTTATCGTATCGCTATGACCGAACCGAAGGGGCCGGTTTACATTTGCCTCGACACCGACGTGCAGGAAGCGAAGATCGACAAACCGATGGTCGTGCCCCATGCACAGCTCTTTCGCGCGCCGGCGGGGCCGGGGGCGAACCCGGAGTCACTGCGCCAGGCTTCACGGCTCCTGGCCGAAGCCAACTGGCCGGTAATCGTTGCCGGAGAAATCGCGCGTAACCCCAAAGCACTGCCGCCGATGCTCGATCTCGCCGAGGCGTTGGGCGCGGCGGTCATCGACTCCGATGGGCGCTACGCGTTCCCGAGCACGCATGTGTTAAACCTGACGACGGCGCGCGAAGATGCCTTGCGCGGCGCCGATGTTGTGTTGGCGCTCGATGTTCCGAGCCTGGGCGTGCCCCTTGGCCCGTCGGTGCGCGAGCGCGGTAACTTTGCGCCGATAATCGCGCCCAGCTGTAAAGTGATTCACATCACTTTGCTCGACCTCGAACGGCAGAGCTGGGTGAACGATAATATGTGGCTCTTGCCCGTGCATGTGCCGATCGCCGCCGATACGTCGGTGGCATTGCCGCAGTTGCTTGAACAGGTGCGCGAACGGTTAAAAGCGAACAGCGATGCCGGACGGCAGGTTATCGAGAGGCGCGCAAGGATCGAGGCGATTTACCAAGAGACGCGGAAGAAGAGCCAGGAGTGGATCAAGAAAACTTGGGACGAAAAACCGATCTCGCAAGCGCGCTTTTTCAGCGAGATCAATCAGCGCGTTCAGGCAAAATCCTGGGCGCTGGTTTCCTCCCACGGGCGGCGTTGGCGGGAGGCGATAGATGTCACCGAACCGGCCCATGGGATGGGTGGCGGGCGAGGCGGAGGCGTCGGTTACGGATTGCCGTCATCCATCGGTTCGGCGCTCGGTTTTAAAGGCAGCGGGCGCCTTTGCGTGAGCATGATCGGTGACGGCGACTTTTTGATGACGTCGAATTCCCTCTGGACGGCGGCGAAGTATCAAATACCGCTACTCGTGGTCGTGCTCAACAATCATTCTTATTACAACGACGAGGAGCATCAGGAGCGCATGGCGCGTTGGCGCCAGCGGCCGATTGAAAATAAGGGCATCGGCATCCGCATTGAAGACCCCGTGCCGGACTTGACGGCGATCGCGCGGGCGCTGCACGTCGACGGCTTCGGCCCGATCACCGAGCCGGATCAACTCGGCCCGGCGCTGGATAAAGCGATCGCGATCGTCGAGAGCGGCAAGCCTGCGGTGGTCGACGTGATCACACAGCCGAGGTAAGGAGGAGGCGACGATGGACAAGTTGATCGAGCAAAGTCTCAGGGCGTTGCTCGCGCGCGAAGGGTTAGAAGCGAAGGAAGGTGATCTGGAGCAGTTCGCCAAGATCATCGAGCTGTACGCGGATAATCTCAAGACGCTCCATTCGGTCGAGCTCGGCGCCGAAGAGTTGGCGCCAGTGTTTCGACCGGAATGGATGGTGAAGTAGAGAGAAAGATCCCTCACTTCGTTCGGGATGACAACCACCGGTTCGTTCGAGCCTGTCTGTCATTTCGACCCCTTCGGCAGGCTCAGGATAAACTCCGGGAGAAATCTTTCTCTCTTCGTTCGTCTGAACTCGAAAGGAGGAGGAGGTCCACAATGGCCATCGCAGAAAAGCCGCTCTATTACCTGACGATTCACGAGGCGCAGCAACTGATTCGGAGTCGGAAGCTCTCGCCTGTCGAATTGACCCGCGCGGTGCTCGAGCGCATCGATGCTGTCGACGGGAAACTTCACGCATACATCAATCTGATGTCGGACGCCGCGATGCAGGAAGCGCGCGCCGCGGAGACGGAGATCGCGCACGGCAACTGGCGCGGGCCGATGCACGGCATTCCAGTAGCCGTCAAGGACCAGTTGGATGTGGAGGGGGCTCCGGCGCGGGTACGCCAATTCACCGAGGGCGTGGGCGATGCGACGGCGGTCAGAAAATTGCGCGAAGCGGGGGCGGTCCTGCTGGGCAAGCTGCACATGAGCAGCATGCCGGGCCCCGAGCTGCCGCAGCCGCGTAATCCGTGGAACACCGAGCATATCACCGGCGGATCGAGCACGGGCTCGGGCGCTTCGGTAGCCGGGGGACTCTGCCTGGGGTCGCTCGGCGAAGACACCGCCGGTTCGATTCGCAATCCCTCCGCTTTATGCGGCCTCGCCGGGCTCAAGGCCACCTACGGCCGCGTCAGCCGCTACGGCTTGGCGCCGCTCAGTTGGTCGCTGGACCATTGCGGTCCGATGGCGCGCGTGGTCGAAGATACGGCGCATATGCTCAACGCGATCGCCGGTCACGATTCAAAGGACCCGACCTCCAGCACGGCTCCTGTTTTGGATTACACGAGCGCGCTGCGCGAGGACGTGAAGGGGATGGTCATCGGCGTGCCGCGGGATTACATCGACGAGTGCGCGCCGCGCACAGAATCGATCGTTCTCAACCTCGTCGATAAAGCGATTGAAGAACTCAAAACGTTGGGCGTGCGCGTCGAGGAGGTGAAAGTCCCGACCTTGAATCTCGCGACCATCGCCAACGCGGTGATTTACTACAACGAGTTCTGGGCGGCGCATAAGAGCGATGCCGCTCAGGTTCTCAAGACCGGCGCGGCGCAACGGCGGGCGCGGATTTATCTCGGCCTTCTCACCAACTCGGCGGATTACATCCAGGCCCAGCGGGTGCGTAGCCGCGTGCGCGCCGAGTTTGCCGAGGTATTCAAGAAAGTCGATTGTCTGGCGCTGCCTTGCCAAGCGGGACCGGCGCCACTGGTCAAGGCCGTCGGTCCCATCGATACTTTGTTCAAGCATGTGGTGGCGGAATACAACGGGCCGTTTAACTTGGCTGGGTTGCCAACGTTGGTAGTACCGTGCGGCTTTTCGGAGAATAATCTGCCCATCGCGCTCCAGCTCGTCGGCAAGCCGTTCGACGAGGTGACGGTGCTGCGAGCCGGTTATACGTACCAGCAGCATATGAAGTGGTACGAGAGAAGACCGGCGCTATGACGGATTTGTTAAGCCAGTGTGGCCCCGGGTTTACGTTCGCTCATTTGTCGGCGTCAGTTTTCGACATAGGCGCTGGAACGGTGCTCAAGCTCGGGCAGAATCTCCTGGCAAATGATATCGATGGCTTCGCCCCAATCGGGGCCGAGAGGCGAGGCGATGTCGATGATGTCGAAGCAATAGGGCTTGGCCAGGCGTAGCACTTCGTCGAGCTGAGCAAGGCACTCGGCCGGCGTGCCCGCGGCGACGATGCCGCTCTCTTCGATCACGCGCTCGCTGATCAGCGGGTCGAGCTCTTCAATGCTCTTGCCCTGGCGATGGCCGTCTCGAATCGCCGCCAGCGTGGCGGCCGGCACCGGCAGATCGAGCAGTCTTTGGCGCAGCAGATGGCCGCCGATCAGGCCGTTGACAGCCATGCGCCGGCAGCAGCGCCGTGCCGCGTCACCGTCGCGCGCCACCGAGACATGGAGGTGCAGCACTTTGGTAAAGGGCCCGGCATGGACGGGAAGGCTGGCCATGGCGTCCGCCAGAGCGCCTTGGCGGATCAACGCGGCGGGAAAGGACAGGTTGCTGAGGATCAAGCCGTCGCCGAGCTCGCCGGCGATCTTGAGGGTCTGTGGCCCGGCCGCGGCGACAAAAATCTCCGGCGGCCTTTGCGGCGGCATGCGCAGGAAAGCCTCGGCGGCCGGATCGAGGCGAAAAAAGCCGGCGAGGTCGGGAAACTCTCCCAACTCGACGCGCCGCCCGCCGAACATTTCTCGGAGAAACAAGATCATCTCGCGCAGCATGCCGACCCGGCGCTCTTTGCGAATCATGTCGGACGACGAGGAGCCGGCGCCGATGCCGGCCGTGACGCTGCGCTCGCCGGCCAGGTGGGCGAGGGCGCTGAAGCTGGAGGCCAAATCCACCGGTGTGCGGCACACCGGGTTGGTCACCGAGGTGCCAACATTAGCGCCCGTTTCAGCGAGGATCGCTGCCAAGGTCACGAACGGATTCTCATGGGTCAGATGATCGGGCACCCAAAGCCGCTCGAACGGATGTTGGGACATCGCCCGCTTGGCATAAGCCGCGGTTTGCGGGGCGGCGGGCAGGGGATAGAACTGCATGCCAAAACGCATTTTTTTGACCGCCTTTCTTGTATTGATCTCGAACGTCCGGGCGCCACTTGGCAAAATTTACCGATTCCTCTCGTCGCATGCTATCTGCGCCGGTCGCCAATGAGTTATCATAGCCCGAGCAAAGAGCGAAGCGCCAACCGGTTTTTGCGTCCATTGTTGACATGGTTGGGGGCGCTGGCATAAGACTCGAATGAAGAAAGGAAGGATGCATGCGCGAAACGACGCCCAGACGCGTACAAGGCATGGCCGATCCGGAATTGGCGTCCATGGTTCATGCCATGGGGCTGGAGGCCGCGCGCCACTACAGGCCGGCGACGCTGAAGATTCAGGCGTACCGCGATAGCTGGGTAAAACTGGCGCCGCTCCCGGAAAACTCAGACTGCCGCTACGAAATCGTCGAAGCGGTTGGCGGTTCTCCATCGATCGATTTCTCTCGAACTTAAGCTCTGAAAACCTTAGGAGGCGAAACATTATGGACATCGTAAGAATTAATCCCAGGGAATGGAATTGCAGCGCGGCCGTGTTCGGTGATTTGGTTTTTCTTTCCGGCATCGTCGCCGACGACAAGTCGCTGCCGATGAAAGGGCAGACCGAGCAGGTGCTGCGCAAAATCGACGCCGTGCTCGCCAAGGCGGGCACGAACAAATCGCGCATCCTGAGCGCGACGGTCTACATGGCCGACGCCGGCCTCAAGGATGAGATGAATGAAGCCTGGATGGCTTGGGTGGACCGGGCGAACCTGCCGACGCGCACCGCTGTGGGCGCCGCACTGACGCCGGGGACGATGGTGGAAATCACCGTCTGCGCGGCAAAATAGACAGCCGTGCGGGATCAGGCGCACTGAATCGCCGTGAGTGCGTTGTATAGGTGACAAATTTGACAAAAAGGCCTCAGATGTTCCAAAGCCATCGGGTGACTGGGGCTAATCCTCCCTTTTCCTCTTTTCAAAATCACGCCAGCACAGTAAAATTTCGCATAAGTTAATGGCATCGCAAGTCGGGCGTTGAAAAAGCCGGCTTGGGAAAGGCTCATGTTTGCGACGCGGTTAAACAGGCGGATTTTTCTAGCAGAAAGAAACTATAACATGCCAATACCAAGATTAAAATCGGCTCTCAAAAACCTGTCGGAGTTCAACAACTATGCGCGCTCACTGCGTGCTATCGGATATGATTTGACCAAATTGTATCCCGAGGATTTAGAAATCCAGGTCAAAGCCACCGGGTTCCTGGCGAGTGGTGTCGGACTGACGCAACCATCTCAGGAGAGTGTAAAACACGGTAGCTTTATTAAAAAGGGCTGGAATCGTTTGACAGGCAAGGAGGCTAAGTCAAGCTTAACTGTCGTCTCCCGAAGTGGGGAGCGCTTTACTCGCAAATATACCCTCGATGACATTAATCGCTTGGACGAAATTGGACTACCGGGAAGGACGAACAATGAAGGGAAACCGGACATTTACAGTTTAGGCGAGCGCTTGAGAACTGTGGGCAGAATCGTGGATGACTGCAAAGGCACACTCGTCCGGATCGTGAAAGATCGCAATTCGATAAAATTCGAATACCGGGATCAAGACGGCCATGACCACAGGGAGGAATTTACCAACCTGGCCCTGTATAAATTTCAACAGCGATTCTACGCCGAAAGAGGCATCTACACTTTTATCGATCCGTGGGATAAGAATACTTAGCGGGCCCGCCCATCGCCTCGCGATCCTTTCACAATCTTGATTTCGTTTTCGCTCTAATTGTCGTGTTTGGGGTCTAGCTACTCGTTTGCGGGTTTGCGAACCCCGGTTGCCGCTGAGCTCTTCCCGTCCCGGAGACGAACGCAGTTGAGTTGAATTCATCTCGATGCGTTGCCATGATGAAAAGAAATGGGAAATGGACAGGGTTCGCGCGCGAAGTCTGAAAGGGTCATCAGTCTCACGGCCGATGAAATAGCCGAGATTTCGGCCACCACTTTAGCTCACTACAACCGGCACGCCGAAAATTTCTGCGAGAGCACCCGCGACCACGATGTCTCGCAGAATCGTGACCAGCTATTGAATCATTTGCGCGGCGATCCGCCGTTTCGCATCTTAGACTTCGGCTGCGGCCCGGGACGCGATTTAAAAGCCTTCAAAGACATGGGCCAGGTGGCGATCGGATTGGAAGGGGCCGAGCGATTCGTTCAGCTCGCGCGAAGCTCCAGCGGCTGCGAAGTCTGGCACCAGGATTTTCTCCGACTGCAATTGCCCCAGGAATATTTCGACGGCATTTTCGCCAATGCGTCGTTATTCCACGTTCCAACCCAGGAGTTGCCGCGGGTGCTGAATGAACTATGGGCGACGTTGAAACGTGGCGGCCTGTTATTCAGCTCCAATCCGCGTGGAGCAAACGAAGAAGGCTGGAACAGTGAGCGTTACGGCGCTTTCCATGATTTGGACCGATGGCGCAGGTTTATGACGGAAGCGGATTTCGCGGAGATCACCCATTACTATCGCCCGCCCGGCCTGCCGCGGGAACAGCAGCCCTGGCTGGCCTCCCTTTGGCAAAAGCCGAATCACTAGCTCGGATTATTCACGCGTGCTTGCAATCACGGCGCGAGCCCTCCGGAGCGAGCCCCGAGTTCCAGAGTTCAATGTTCAAAGTTCAAGGCTCAAGGTCCGAATCGAATTGAAACGTTGAACCTGGAAC
>ORMF012652677.1_pt1 | contig 11416 bp, 15 predicted proteins | sample 1779871 | NCBI WGS metagenome assembly ORMF01 (sample SAMEA104232316, study PRJEB22302) | groundwater metagenome | biome: forest; feature: aquifer; material: groundwater | place: USA | collected 2011-08-07 | depth 5.4 m
CCCGCGAGGCCCCCTCCTCAACACGCTCAGGCCGATCACCGGCCATGACCGGGCGGTCTACACCGCACCGGTTCGCTACTCGGAGGGGGCCTCGCGGGCCATGCCTCACCCAGCACCGTCACCGGGCATGGCGCGAGTGGCGTCCCGCACGCCGCTCGCGACGCGAGGACAGCCGCGGAGCGGGACCCCTCCACCGCCGAGTGGCGGTGGACGAGCCGCGGCTGGGCAGGTCGTCCTGTCTCCGACGTTGCGAATCCGGTATGCTGGCGCAATGCGCAAGACCGCGACCACCGGCGTGCTGGTCGATCTTCTGGCACCCGTTGATTCTGCACTCAACGACGAGGCGGCCCGCAAGCTGATTGGCTTGCGGGCCAACCGCAAGGTGCAGGCGCGCGTCGGACGGCTGGCATGCAAGTGCAATGACGGCGAACTTACTGCCGACGAGCGGTCTGAGTACGAAGCCTTCGTGGCTGTTGGCGACTTCGTCGCCATCTTGCAGGCATTGGCCCGGCGGCGGCTGCGCGAGAGGGCGAAGTGAGTTCACCCCGCCAACGCGGGCGCGAGCGCCAAATCCTCTTCGCTGCCGGGCGATCAAGTGGTATAATTACAGCATGAAATCCGCAAAGAACCCCCCTGTCGTTGACCGGCTCGTGTCGCCGCTCGGCGAATGCCTGACGCCCGAATCGGCCCGCCGCTTGCTCGCGCTCAAACCCGATCCCGAGTTGATGGCGCGCGTCGATGAGATGGCCACGCGCCATACCGAAGGCCAGCTCACCCCGGAAGAGACGGCGGAATACGGACGGTACGTTTCCTATGCCACGTTCATCGCCATCTTGAAGTCGAAAGCCCGTCAACTACTCGCCACGCCCCACGGTGAATGATGGACGATGCGCTCCGAGCCTTCGTCTGGGAGCGTGCTGCCGGCCGATGCGAATACTGCCGGCTTCACCAGGACGAGTACGAGTACCAAACCTTTCACGTCGAACACATCATCGCCAAGCAGCACGGCGGCACCGACGATCCCGAGGCCCTCTGTCTCGCGTGCTCGGAATGCAATTGGGCCAAGGGGCCGAATCTGGCGGGGCTTCTGGAGGGCAAGCTTTACCCGCTCTTCAACCCGCGAAAACAGAACTGGAACCGCCACTTCCGCTGGAAACAAACGACCCTGGTGGGCAAGACCAAGACCGGCATCGTCACCGTGCAAGTGCTGAATATGAACAATGCCTCGCGCCTGATGCTACGGGAGTTCCTGCTGTTTGCGGGCCAATTCCCGCCCGATGTATAGCGGGCAGTGTCCGCTCCGGTTGCCTCATGCCAGCGTCCAGTCTTCGCGCTTGCCCGTCCGCAGATAGGCTTCAATTTCCTGCCATTCCGGTGGCGTCAGCGACTCCGGCTGCCGGCCGGCGAATTTCCCCCGGTACATCTTGCTCGTCCAGGCCAAGCGCACCGGCGTGATCTGTGACAGGTAGCCGAGGCACTGACGCATGCCGTTCTCGCCTTCCGCGTCGCAGTCGAGAAACACCGTCACCACGCCGCCGGCGAGTTCCCGCGCGAGCTTGGCCGCTTTCTCGGCTTGCTCGCGGGTGATCGTGTTCGAGCACAGGCCCACGGCCGGCACGCCCAACGTGTCGAATTTGATGACATCGTTCGAGCCTTCCACCAAGATCAGGCCGAGCGCCTTCAGCTTTTCGGCGTTCGTTTCCTCGCGCAGCCGGTGCTGGCCGAATAGTTCCAGGCCGCGGTGAAAGCCTTTCACGAAATGGAACTTCTCCGGCTCGCGTTCGCTCTTGTCCGTCCCTGCCCACGTCTTGTGCTTGTCCTCGAATTCGGGGTCGCGCCCAAACCACGTTAGGATTTCCCCCACTTCGGAACGGTAGCAATAGACGATCTTGCCCCGCATCGTCCCGCCGCTCTTGTCCTCCCCGGTATCGCGCGGCAGGTAACCCGCACCCCACTTCCGACACTCCTCGGAAGTGAGATAGGGGCGGCGGCGGAAGTAGGCCGACGCGGGGGGCGGCATCGCGGCCACGTCGGTCACGAACTTCCGGTCCAGCTCGGTCAGGCCGCGGGCCTTCACGTTCTCCGAGTCTTTGAGCGGCACGTTGACCTTCGCCGGCTCGGGCTTCTTGGCGACCGGGGTAGCCGGGTTCGGGGTCTCGCCTCGCGTCACGCCCCCGACCATCGCGGCGATGTCGGCCGCGATCGCTTTGAAGCGATCGCCGCGCGGCCGCCCGCCGCCAGGCTCGCCCGGCTTCATCAGGTCACAGAGCGATACGAGGTTGCCGCTCTTGCCGCAGCCGTACTGGTGGCAGTGCCACTGTTTCGCCGGGTGATCGGCTTGGATGGCCAGGACGCGGTCGCCGGTCTCGGCCGTGCGGCCGCAATTCAAGAAGCAGCGTGCTCGGGTTTCGCTGCCGACCTGGTGCAGTTCCGGTAACGGCACGCCGTAGAACGCGGCGGCTTGAGGCAGCGACACCTGCGGCATCAGGTCATCGACTTTGATGAAGGACTTCTTTTCGGCAGACATGCAAGAGGAAGTGAAGTGATAAAGACAGGAGGAGCATGATACGCTGACCTCCTTTGTCATGGCAACCCTATCCTGCAACCTGCTCCTGACGGCCCGCGACCTGGAGATCCTCACGGCCCTCGACCGCTGCCCACTGACGGCCGAGCAACTCCTGAAACTGAGCCAGGCCTTTGCCGCCCCATTCACGTCCGAACGCCGCGTCCGCGAACGCCTGCAGCAACTCGTCGCCGCCGGCCGGGTGCGTCGGTGGCTCTACGCCACCGCCGGCCGAGGCGCCCTCGGCTACTACACGCTCAGCCGACTCGGACACCAGTTGGTGCGCGCCGACGAGGAAGCGCCGGCAGCCAAGCGCGCGTTTGGCCCGGTCGGCATCGCTCGCCAATTCCACACGCTACGGTTGGCCGACTTCATCGTTCATGCGGCCGTGAGCGCCCGCCAGGCCGGCTTGAAACTCGCCGGCTTCTACCGCGAGAACGCGTTCCGGCTGACCGTTGGACAGGAGTCGCTCTATCCCGATTGCGCGTTTCAGCTCGTCACGCCGTCGGGGTTCCCCTTCTCGTTCTTCGTCGAACTCGACAACAGCACCGAGGCTGTCCGCTCCGACAAGGACCGCGAAAGCTGGCAGAGGAAGCTGCGCCTCTACGACGCCTTCCAGGACGTGACGCCGGTCCGCTTCCGCGTCCTCGTGCTCGCCACGCGGAGCACTGCCCGCGCCATGCACGTCCTCGACGCGGCCAAGTCGATCCTCGGCAACCCGCAACGCGGTCTGGTCTACGGCGCCTTCCTCGACGACTTCCTTGCCCGGCCCGACGCTCTCACGTCGCCCTGCTTCCGCGACCACCTCGGCCGCCGTCGGGCGCTCGTCTGGTACGTCCGGCCCCGGAACGTGGCGACGGTTGCAGCGGCCCCCTATTCCAATCCCCCGCCGGCATGCTATCCTCCCGTTCCTGCGACCGTATCGGCACTCCCGGTGTAAACGCAGTCATCGCACTTCGTTACCCCCTCCGTCGATCCACGCCTCGGCACAGGCACGCCAGCGTCGGAGTCGGAATCGGATGCTGGTTTCCGCCGAGTGAATCAACTCATCTGCCTCCGCGGATTGGGACAGCACTCAGAGGAACCGACGCGCCGCAGGCCCCGCTCCTCACGCACACGCAGGGGCGGGGAAATCTTGTTGCTCGCATGAATTCAGTCTCACGTTTCGCCTCCTGACTTTGCTCGCTCTCTTACGCGTACCGGCCGACAACACGCGCGGTCCATTGTTCATGGAACAGGCCCTAGCCGGCATCCACCAGGGCAACCGCCGCCGCCGGCCGATCACGCTCGGCATCGAGCAGATCGCCGGGGCCGTCGGCCTCACCTGTCGCTTTTCCCCCGAGCTGCGCCACCTCATCGAGAGCAGCCTTTACGCCCAGTTCCCGGACGCCAGTTTCGTCCCCGTCACAGAACCGGCGGACGCCGACCTGCGCACCTGGACCGTCGAGTTGACCCTGACGCCGATGCTCTTCCCGATCCGGCGACACACTCAGTTCGAGGACGCCCTTACCCGGCAGCTGGTCGATCCGCTCAGCGGACTGCTCGCCGCCGTCCGCCGCGACCGGGCGGGATTGCACGCCAAGGCCGAAATCACCGTTCGCCCAGCCGGCCGTCGGCTCAAGCACCGGGCGCACCGCTGCCTGAAACGCCTGGCGACGCCGTTTTTCCGACACCACCCGAAGGCCGCCCACCGGTTCGCCGATCTTTGCCTGTCGCGGCACTTGCCGGTCCGTGTCTGTGTGCGTTTCCTGGCACTCGCCCTGCCGCACGGAGAAATGCACGCCGAGAGCATCCTTCACCAATCGGCCACGCGGCAACACGATCGCGAAGACGACCTCCAGGCCGCAAGCGACAAGCTAGGCCGGCTTCTCTTCGAGGGCCAGATCCGTCTAAGCGTTCAAGCCCCGGCCGAGGCCGAGGAGCAGGCCACGAACGTGCTTCACGAAATGGCCGGCGCGTTCGGGCAGTTCAGCGCCCCTCGCCTGGCCCGCTTTCACGCCGGACCGGTTCGCGCCCACGCGTCGCCGCCACGTGCCTTCACGGGCTCGCCTTTTCTGCTCTCCACCGAGGAAGTCGCGACGCTTTTTCATCCGGCGACCGAGACCGTTCGCGGGCCGGCGCTCGCCCAGGTCGAGAGCCGCGAGTTTCCGCCGCCGGTGACCCTGCCCACGCCCGACGCATCGCCCGAATTGGCCGTGCTCGGAGTCGCCACCTTTCGCGGCACGTCGCAGCGTTTCGGCCTTCTCCCCGACGATCGCCGCCGGCACCTGGCCATCCTCGGCAAGACCGGCATGGGCAAGACCACGCTCCTGCACCACCTGATCGCGTCCGACGTGCGCGCCGGCCGCGGCGTTGGCCTCATCGATCCCCACGGTGACCTCGCCGAGGCCCTGCTCGACTGTATCCCGCCCCACCGCACCAACGACGTGATCGTCTTCGACGCCGGCGACACCGATCATCCGCTGTCGTTCAACGTGCTCGACTGCCCCCATCCCGCCCAGCGGCCGCTGGTCGCTTCGGGCATTCTCTCCGCGTTCAAGAAGCTCTACGGCGATTCCTGGGGACCGCGCCTGGAGCACATCCTCCGCAACGCCTTGCTCGCTCTGCTCGACGTGCCCGGCACGTCGCTCGTGTCGCTCCTGCGCCTGCTCGGCGAATCGAGATTCCGGGCGGAGATCGCCGGTCAAGTCGCCGATCCCGTAGTGCGCGCCTTCTGGCAGCGCGAGTTCGCCGCCATGCCGATCAAGCTCCAGATCGAGGCCGTTGCCCCGATCCAGAACAAGGTCGGTCACTTCGTCAGCTCGCCGATCCTTCGGAACATCATCGGCCAGAGCCGCAACGCCGTGGATCTCCGCCGAATCATGGACGAAGGCAAGGTGCTGCTGTGCAACCTCAGCAAGGGCCGCATTGGCGACGACGCCAGCACGCTCTTGGGTTCGTTCCTCGTCACCGCCATTCAACTCGCCGCTATGAGCCGGGCCAACGTTCCCGAGCGGGAACGCCGCGACTTTTTCCTGTACGTCGATGAGTTCCAGAACTTCGCCACCGAATCGTTTGCCAGCATATTGAGCGAGGCCCGCAAGTACCGCCTCGGCCTGACCGTGGCCAATCAGTACCTGGCCCAGATCGACGAGCCAACGCTGCACGCGCTCTTCGGCAACGTCGGCACGCTGGTCGCATTCCAGGCCGGCGCCCACGACGCCGAGCTTCTGGCCGAGCAGTTCGGCGGCGACCTCGCCATTCCTGACTTGCTCCGCCTGCCCCGCTACCAGGCTTATGTCCGCCTCTTGATCGATGGGATGCCGAGTCCAGCGTTTTCGATGCGGACCATGCCACCGGTCGGCCCACGCCGGCGCGCGGCACGCCAGGCCGTCATTCGGCGCACGTCACGCCACCGCTACTCCCGCCCCCGTGCCGAGGCGGAGAAGGACATTGCCGCAGCTTTAAGAGTCTGATCCGCGATCGCCCCGCCCAACCGCAGTTCGCGACCATTGCGCCCCGCCATTCCTTCCGGCACACTTCTCACCTTGCCCATTCGGGCAAGGACCGAGTCATCGGTCTTTCGCATCACCGTCAGGCATTTTGCAAAGGAGCAACCATGCCATTCCCGAATCTGCTGGCGTTGCTGACCGCGCTGCGGTCCGCGCCGATTGTCCCCCGACCTCCGGACGAAGACTGGGCCGCGTTGATGTCCCGCACCGCGCAGGCCGGAGTCGCGTGTCAGATCGACGAGGAGACCTACGACTACTTCCTCAACGTTCTGCCGCCGAAGTACATGGGCCACGGCTTCGCCTTCGCCGAAGGAGCCGAGCCTCTGCGCTGGTTCTGGCGCGTCAAGACCGACCAGTTTTTCTGCCGGCAACTCACTTGGGACGAAACCAAGGAGTTCTGCCGACTGGCCCAAATCTCCCTGCCGTGGTGAAAGGAGATGCGATGGCCCTCACGTCCCACCTGGGATTCGGCAAGTTCCAACTGGCCGACTTCCTGCCCGGAGAAAGTTTCGCCCGCTTCGATGGCACGCTGGCCAAGGTGATTGACCCACAACCGCCTGGCCGGCCCGACCACATCCTCGTTTGGAACAACCACGAAACCAGCAATGCCGAGCGGCTCTGGCTGCATCGGACGGCACTCGCTTACGCCGTCTCGCCCGAGCAAGCCCGGATCATTGCGCGTCGAACGTAACCTGCGTTTTCAACCACAACCCGTGTCCCAGGTGCGCGCCAAGCACCGCTGAAAAGGAGAACTCCCGTGATCGTGAACCGCGAAGACGGCCACTGCCGAAGCTGCGGTGGCCAACTGGAAATCATGGACGCCGACGACTGTTCGATGTCCGTGACCTGCGTGGACTGCGCCGATTCCTACGACGTGGAACCCGACGCCTTCGGCGACGGCTGCATGACTTATTACTTCCCGCTGATGGTCCAACGCATGGAGGCAGGAGGTGACCAGTGATGCACGCACGCCGCCGATGGTGTGTTTCTGGGGTCGCCACGGCCGAGGAACTGGCGGAGAAACTGACCCAGCATACGTGGACGCTCTGCACGGGATTCTTCGTGCAGACGCACCCGCGCTACTTGTTCCTCAACGACGCCACGCACGAAGACGGTGCGGGAGAGTTTGGCGCCGTCGCTGGCGGCATGGAGGGGCCGCACGTCCAGATCGAGTCCATCACCTTCTCGTGGTGTACTGTCGAGCAAGCCCTGGACCACATCCGCAGGACCCTCGCCGGCGAATACGACGCGAGCAGTTTCGCCCACGCGCTCGACCTCGCCGGCCGACTCGACCAACCAGGACAACATGGCCGTTGCCACCTTTGCGCCTGATAGCTGCAACCCCGATGACCCACCCGCCCTCTGCGTTTCGCAGAGGGCACTTTTGGCGTGCAGAGCAAGCGGCGTCGTCCGTGATGATAATGATCGGTACCACGTTGACAGCAGAAATGGTAGTGGCACAATTGGGGCAGAGACCCTGGCTGCGCATCGATGCTTCCCACACTCTCCAACGAACAACGCCGGGCTCTGGCGGAGATCGGTACTCCCATCCCGATCTACGATCCTGTCGAGCAATCCGGCTACCTCGTCCTGTCGGCCGAGATCACTTCCGATCCGTTCGGCGGCTATCTGGCAGCGATTCCCGGCCTTCCGGCTGTCGGAGCAGGCGATACCCCAGAAGACGCCGTTGTCGCACTCAGCGTCGTTCTCCCAACGCTGCTCTCCAGTCGTGAGGGCAACACATAGCCGACCTTCGCCGACTTCGGGTGCAGCTTTCCGATTCTCGTCGTCGAATGCACGGCAAAAGTATTGCCGATGCATCCTTCACGTACAGGCGATTGCAAACCGACTGATCTTGTGTCACGCTGCTCCCCTTTGCGAAAGCAGTCCAAGCCAGCACCGGCACCCGAATCGCCCGACATCGCCAAACTCGCCGAGGTCGTGGAAGGACTGACGCACCAGGTCCAGCACCTGGCGATGATCCTCGACGAGGTCCGCGAAGACTTGGTTTGGGCCGTGCGCAACGACAAGTTTCACTGTGCTGGCCACAGCCAGCAGTACGTCGCAAGCTACGCCGCGCCGAAACCGCCCGAGGCCGAGGACGACGACGCTGAGGAGACCGGGCCGCCGCCGAGCCCGACGGCCAAGCCAGTCGCGCCACCGAAACAAACTCTCTTTGAGTGACGCTAAGGTCACTGACGCACCACCACGTCACGCATCGCCTTGCGCCGCCGCGTTTCTTGTGCAATCATCCCCTCCTTGCCAGCACATCCGCCGGCAAGGAACTGTCTGAGAGCAGCTCTTTCGCATCCGTTTCTTCTTACCCCGGAGCAATCCGGAAGGAGGCCGTATGGCCACCAAAACCCGACGGGCCGAACAGCCCGTCAAACGACCTGAACTCAAGGTCGGCCCGTTCCAAGGAGGCATTGGCGTCGCCGTCTGGCAGAACGAAATCCAGACGGAAACCGGCACCAAGCTCATCCGCTCCATCTCCCTTGCTCCCCGTCGCTATCGGGACAAGCAGACCGGTGAATGGAAGGATGCGGCCTCCTATCGGCCGGGCGACCTCAGCGCGCTCATTCTCGCGCTGGAAAAGGCACGGGAGTACTGTCTGTCCACTCCGCTGCCAGGCGAGCAATCCCAGGACGACCGCATGCAGGGCATGGAAGTCGATGGCGAAATCGTGTAGCGGCCTTCGACAATCGGTTCGCCCCTTCCGCTCTCTCAGACAATAGCCCCCTGCTCGTTGCAGGGGGCTTGTTTGCACGTGCAGCAGGCGGAAGTCAATTGAGTTTCCAACGAAAGACGCTCGACTTGGGACGAAGTTCCGTAATGGCGTTTCGACCAGTCTTGTTCAGTCGCGTGATTGCGTACCCGACGACTGGATGCCTCGTATCGCATGTCAAGCCGGCAAGGGCTGCAATGTCCCGAAAGAATCGATTGTGGTACTGGTTCCTCGAATGGCAATCACGCAGCCCAATCTGGCTGTTTCGGAGATGAACCATCTCATGGAGAAGAACTGCAAGTGCCTCTGCTGCTCGTCCTCGAAACACCGAAGCGTGCAAAGCGATGTGGCCGATTTCACGGGGGCCGTTTTGCCAGAGATTTGCGCAAAAGTAGCCGCGGCACAGTCGCAACGATTGGTGTTCAATCGAAAGAGCGATTTTCTCTGGAAGACTTGAACCGAAAAAATGGTCATTGAAGAACACGTAGGCTCGTTCAAGTTCTGCGAGAAGACTGCCGATGGGAAAACGCCGATTTATCGGCCGGGACTCTAGCGTCTCTTGCAGCTTTCTTCGTCGGCGCTGGTTCGCAGGATTTCGGATTGCAAGAAAAGCCTGCCAAAACTTCTCCCAGCGACCATCCGTGCTCCACTCTCGAAACCGGCGATTTGCAGTGCTGGGGGACACACGAAACTCATCGGGAAGTTGATTCCATCCAAAGCAACGATAGGTCGTGGAGAGCGACTTGAAGTGGCGGAACAAGCACGCCTGGGCCACTTCGCGATCATTGTCTAGTCTTCGCCGGCCCAGAGAGTTCCGGTCCATTACAGGACCGTCCAGGATCGCGCCGAGCTGTGCCCATTCACGGTCAGTAAGATGCCAATCCATCCTCACATTATGACATGAAGTGTTGAAATCTGTCAACACCATGTCATATTGACTGTCTTTGCGAAATGTCGTTTAGCGCTTTGCCGCAGCTACTAGTGTTTTTGGCAATAAAACCTGCACTAAATTGCAGCTGTCGGTACGCTGAATTGGAATGTGGTGTTGTTTCGCGACACAATTGGGAAGATGCACATGCGTGGACGCAGACCGGACGCGGTGACCATCGGCGGTCCCGACAAATTGAAGTTGGAGCGAATTGCTCATAGCGATAGCGTGCCTTGGTTCCGAGTTCGTCGTGCGCGCATTGTACTTGGGATGGCTGCAGGCCGGCGGCGCGAGGTCCTTGCATCCGAATTGGACTGTGACGAATCCACGATCTGGCGAACGTGCCAACGGTATCAACGCTTGGGCCTGATGGGCTTGCTCACGGATCAGCGGCAGGGACACTCTGGACGAGATTTGCAAATCACTCCTGTGCAAAGGGCCCAGATCGTAGAACTTGCTTGTCTGGAACCGGTGGCCAAAGGGTTGCACATCACGCACTGGTCGAGCGACGACCTGGCGCGGCAAGCCGTGGCTGATGGCATTGTTGCTGGCGTCAGCGCACGCACCGTGCGGTACATCTTGCATGATGTCGATCTGCAACCCCATCGCACCCGCTATTGGAAGACGGCACGGCTGGATGCCCGGTTCAAAGAGAGAGCGGAGCAAGTGCTGTGGTGCTACGGGAATGCGGCACGCCTGGCGGAACAGGGCACCTGGGTCGTGTGTGTCGATGAAATCCCCACCTTTCAAGTGCTTGAACGAGAACCGATCCGCCGAGCGATTCCCGGTTCGATTGAGCAACAGGAGTTTGATTACACGCGGCATGGCACCGTGAATATGTTGCTGTTCCTGGTAGTCCATACCGGGCTAATGGAATTGGTATTCCTGAAAGCGAACGACCACGAGCATTACGTCCCTGAATTAGAGCTATTTCGCAAGCAGCACCAGGAACTGAGAGAAGTCTTTCTCATCCAGGACGGTGGATCGAGTCACATCGCAGGCGCAACGCAAAACTACTTTACCAAAAACAAAGACTGGTGGAAGCCTCGCTACACGCCGGCCAATGCCTCATGGTTAAACCAAGCAGAGATCCTCATACATGCGTTCAAACACTATTATCTGAAACGCGCCTCTTGGAAAAGCCAAGAGGAGTTCAAGACCCACGTCTTGGCCTCCTGGCCGGAATACAATCATCGCTACGCCCATCCTTTCGAGTGGACGTGGACCAACCAAAGGATGCGGCAATGGTTCGCTAAGCATGCAGCTGGAATTTAGTGCAGGTATTGTTGCCGGAGACACTAGCAAGCTAGAAAAGGCAGCCCGGCTCCGGCCCCGCTTCATCCGCCGCATCGTTCGCTGCCGAAGCATCGAGTGCGTCGCTGATCGCATCCCGATTCTCTTGCATGGCCACGTAAACCGGATTGAGTTCGATGAGGACCGCGTTTCGGCCCAATTCCGCCGCGACGTCGCCCGTGGTGCCGCTGCCGGCGAACGGGTCGATCACGGTTCCGCCCTTCGGACAGCCGGCCAGGATGCACGGCCGCACAAGGTCCTTGGGGAATACCGCCTTATGTGGTCAACCACATAACGCGGTTTATGTTGTCAAAAGGGTTATGTGGCGTCCACTGGCCATCTCCCCATTCCTAGAACAGCCTGCGCAGAAAGTACACCACATAACGGAAGCAACGACTTCTACAAGGTTCGCAAGA
>ORMF012116507.1_pt1 | contig 11415 bp, 5 predicted proteins | sample 1779871 | NCBI WGS metagenome assembly ORMF01 (sample SAMEA104232316, study PRJEB22302) | groundwater metagenome | biome: forest; feature: aquifer; material: groundwater | place: USA | collected 2011-08-07 | depth 5.4 m
CACGCGCAAGGAAGTCGCCGAAGCCGCCGCGCCGCTCACGCTGCCCGCGCGCTGGTGGCTCTGGCTGCTGCTGTTCGTCGTGGGCTTGGCGCTGGCGTTGGCGCTGTTCAGCTCACTGGCGAAGCACTATCCGAAGTTTCTTCTGGGCTCAGGGTGAGCAGCGTCGGGCGCCTGCCCACCGTAAGATTCGCTCCGCTCTCAGCGCCTGTCTCAAAATGCAGGCTTCGCTTCGTCCTCGTCCTCGTCCGTCTTCCTCGATTTTCCCGGCGTTTTCCGAGGACGAGGACGAACGACGTGCACGAGGGCCTTGGACCTTCTTCAAACAGTCTCCAAGCCCGACTCCAGACACACCGCTTCGGCCAGCGTCTGCTGAATCAGGCTCTGGTAGTCCGGAAACAACCGCGTCTCCAGCGCCGCGAGCCGCTCGTGCTTGGAACTCGTCCGCGGATGCTGGCTGATCAACGCGCAACAATCTTTGTACGGCTCGATCGAAATCTCGTAGGTGCCGATCTTCTTCGCCAGCGCGATGATTTCTTCCTTGTCGAAGCCCAGCAGCGGACGGAGCACCGGCATCTCGGCGGCGCGCGAAGTGGCGACGAGATTGGAGAGCGTTTGCGAGGCGACTTGCGAGAGATTATCGCCGCTCACGAGGGCCTGCGCGCGGAGTTGCCCGGCGAGCTGCTCGGCCACGCGCGCCACGAAACGGCGGAACAGGACGAGGTCGTAGTCCACCTTCTCGCGCATCAGCGCGAGGTCGAAGTAGGTGTAGGGCACCACATAGAGCCGCGAGCCGAGCGTGAAGTCGCCCAGCCGCTGCGCGAGACGCCACACTTTCGACTGGCGCGCTTGCTCCGGCGTCTCGGCCGTGACCGTAAAATGGATGAAGTCAACCTGGCAGCCGCGCTTGGCCATGAGGTAGGCGCCCACGGGCGAATCAATCCCGCCTGACAGCAAGACGAGAACCCGCCCCGCCGTCCCCACCGGCAGGCCGCCCGGCCCGCGCTGTTTGTCGGCGAACAGAAACGTGCAATCGTGCCGGACATCGACGTGGAACGTCACGTCGGGCTGCGTCAAGTTCACCTTCTTCCAGCTCGTCTCGCGCAAGACGACGGCGCCCAGCCGCTTGTCCAATTCTGTGGAAGTGAACGGCAGGGTCTTCTCCGCGCGATTGGCGCGCACGGCAAAAGTTTGCCCCGCGCCGGCGCGCTCGTTCGCCAACTCGATCAAGCAGCCCTCTAGGCGCGCGAAGTCGTCGTCGCGTGAAGCAACCGTGAAGCGCCCGTGGGGCAAACGTCGCGCGCAGGAAAACCACGCGATGCCAAAGATCTCCGACAGCGCGTCCAGCGCTTGCTTCAATGACACGCCGCTTTCCGATGGCGGCCCATGCACCGTCAGGAAGCCTTTCGTCTCCTCCACCGGCCAGTTCACACCCAGCCGGCGGAGCTTCGCGCGGATGTTGTCGCGGAGCCGGCGGCGAAACTCGCGCTGGTTGTGTCCCTTCAGACCCAGCTCGCCGTAGTGGATCAGGATCGTGTTTTCTGCTGTTGCTTGCTCGCGGTCCATTTCAAGAAACGAATCGTCGCGCCGAGCGGACGGCGCAAGCTTTATGTTCGCGGCGACTGCGAGAGCCGGGAATCGAAGCCGCACGGATTGCCACAAAGATTCACGGCGGAACGCAGAACGGAGAGCGGTGGTGCGCAGGTCTGAGAACGGCGTTTCGCAAGAAAAAGACACACCCTCCATTCCAAGCGTTCTCCCTCACCCCAGCCCTCGGACCGCAGTCCCGACGTGTCGGGAGCTGGGAGAGGGAGAACGTCAGGCAGCGCTTCCTGACGACCAGCGCGCTTCGATGTGGCGGAGACTGTCTGCCGCTGCTCCCTCTCCCAGCGGGAGAGGGCCGGGGTGAGGGAGAGCGCTTCAAACTGGAGTGAACGTTCCCACGCCGCAATTCGCTCCTCACCGCAAATCCGCGAGAAGCTAAAGGAGACATGCCTGTTTGGACTCAATCTGCGTTCCGTCCTGAATCTGCGTGGTCCTCTCCTCTTCCTCGAGAGCCAATTTCCCTTGTGGACGCCGCGCGCCGCCGCGATAACCTTCGCCCGCGCATGAACATTTACGATGAGTTGCAGTGGCGAGGACTCGTGGCGGATTGCACGGATGTGCCCGAACTCACCAACCGCCTCACCGCGTCGCCCATCACGCTTTACTGCGGCTTCGATCCCACGGCCGACAGCCTGCACGCCGGCAATCTTGTGCCGCTGCTGGCACTGCGCCGCTTTCAAATCCTCGGCCATCATCCGATCGCGGTGGCCGGTGGCGCGACCGGCCTCATCGGCGATCCCAGCGGCAAAACGGCCGAGCGCCAGTTGCTCACGCGTGAGTTGCTCGACCACAACATCGCCTCCGTCAAAGAGCAACTGCGCCGCCTGCTCGACTTCGAGGTCGCCACCAATCCCGCCCGTCTCGTTGATAACGCCGACTGGACCTCCGGCGTCAGCTTCCTCGATTTCCTGCGCGACATCGGGAAGCATTTTTCGGTGAACATGATGGTCGCCAAGGAAAGCGTGCGCGCGCGCATGGAGGATCGCGAGGTGGGCATCAGCTACACCGAGTTCAGCTACATGCTGCTGCAGGCTTTCGATTTCTACGTGCTGTGCCGCGACTTCAACTGCGAGCTGCAAATCGGCGGCAGCGACCAATGGGGCAACATCACCGCCGGCACCGACCTCATCCGCAAAAAACTCGGCCGGCACGCCTTCGGCCTCACGCTGCCGCTCATCACGAACGCCGACGGCACGAAGTTCGGCAAGACCGAGGCCGGCGCCGTGTGGCTCGACACGCTGCGGACCAGCGTCTATCGCTTCTACCAATTCTGGATTCGCACCGATGACCGCGACGTGATCCGCTACTTGAAGTACTTCACCTTCCAGCCGCGCGAGGAGACCGACGCACTCGAAGCCGCGCACAACGACAAGCCCGAAGCCCGCGCCGCACACAGGGCTCTGGCGAAGGCGGTCACCGATCTGGTGCACGGTCCGAGTGCAACCGCCGAGGCGATCCGCGCGAGCGAAATCCTGTTCGGCGGCGGCTTGGACGGCATCTCCGAATCCACGTTCAACGAGATCGTCGGCGAGGTGCCCTCGAAGGAAGTCGAGCGCACGCGGCTGGACGGCGCTGGCCTCTCGCTGGTCGAGCTGCTCGTGCTTTCCGGCCTCTGTCCGTCCAAAGGCCAGGCGCGAAAAGACCTCGAGGGCGGCGGCATCTACGTGGGCAACGTGCGTGAAGCCAATTCACACCGCGCACTCACGAGCACGGACTTGCTCTTCGGCAAACACCTCCTCCTGCGCAAGGGCAAGAAGAACTACGTGGTGGTGACGGCGAAGTGAGCCGGCGCTGGAATCTGAAGGCCCGGCCACTTCCGCACCGCGCGCACGCGCACGCGCTGGCCGACGGCGTACCCCTTGATGTTTCCGCCCGGGGGGTGCTATGCGGTAACACGGGAGCACAGTCGCGCCTGGTACTTTTGCTGTGGGCATCTGGCAGCGCACAGTCCGGCCAGAGGACGGCGGGCTCAACCCGGCGCAAGCTCGAGCTCTCCTCGAGATGCACTTTTCGGAAACCGACCTCGACCGTGTGGATGCGCTCTGTGCCAAAGCGCGAGCGGGGACTCTGACCGCTGAAGAAAAACAGGAGACCGACGAGTATTTCGAAGCCGAAGCGATCCCCGGCTTCCTCCAGTCCAAAGCTCGGCAGTCGCTGAGACAGGCTGGGCTGGAGCCTTGAGACTACGGCATGGAACCGTGGCTCAAGGAGGCCGTGCGGCAGCGGGCCGGATTCAGGTGTGAGTATTGCCGTTGGCCCGAGCCACACGCCAGGTTTCGTTTCCAAATCGACCACATCCTGCCGGAACAGCACGGAGGTCTCACCGCGTTGGGCAACCTGGCGTTTGCGTGCGCCCACTGCAACAGCCACAAAGGGCCCAACCTCGCCGGACTCGATCCTCACACCGGCCAGATGACGCGGCTGTTCAATCCGCGCATCGACCGTTGGTCGGATCACTTCCGCTGGCAAGGCGCGCTGCTTATTGGACTGACCGCCACTTCACCCCCGACACGAGATTGGCCTGCGGCGTCTCGAAGAAGCGACAGCGGTCGAACTCGTCCTGGAAGAGGGGTTCGCGGTGGTCACCGCGATTCATGACGTGGTAAATGGCCCCGGGATATTCGAGGCGCAGCTTACGGGCCACGCGGCGAGCCGACGACGCGGGCTCGCGCCGGCAAGCAGGAAAGTTGAAGAAACTAGGAACTTTACGGCGGGCTTGGCTGGACACACACAGTTTCGTCCACCAAACCCGCCTTCCTTCCACTCGGAAGAAAACCGCGGCGGGCGTGAAACCGCCGAAGCGCGCGACGACCGCCGCCCACGACGGCGCGCGCCTCGGGTGAGACGCGCGCCGATGTTTCAGCAGTTGTCGAGGGCAAGAACTTCACGAGGTTCTCGTGGTTGCCGGAAGTCAGTCATCAGCAACGCTCAATTGAGGTCGAGAGTGCCCTCGAAACAATCGGAGGTGTTGGGCGCGATGAGTCCGAAATGATCGCACTTGATCACTGTGAATTCCCCTTCCACCGCGTGGCCTTTCAGCCAACCGTCCGTGACGACGCCGACGATCACGGCCGTGACGACGCCGTTGCTGTCTGTGGTTAGCACTACGTGGTTGAGCGCGGTGAAGGAGTGTTTCGGGCCATTGAAGCGGTAAAAAGCCACGATCTCAGTGACGCCGGGGACGGTGACGGTGTCCCGTTTCAGAACCTCCCCGGTAAAACTGCCATCGCCGACATCCCCTCCGACGACGCCCGCCATGTTTGCGATTAGGCCCGGCGTGTTTGGAAAGGCGGTTATCCATTTCGTGAAGGTGGCCTTGCCGAGGGGAGGAGGTGGAGTTCCGCTCTCGATTTCGAGAGTGCCCTCGAAACAAGGGGGGCTGCGTCCGACATGATCGCACGTGATCACCGTGTATTTCCCTGCCACAGCGTGGCCTTTCTGCCAACCGTCCGTGATGACGCCGACGATCACGGCCGTCGAGCCGGGCGTGGAGCCGGTTGCCTCGACATGGACGAGCGCGGTGAAGGAGTGTTCCGGCCCAGTGAAGTGGTAAAAAGCCACGAGCTCAGTGGTGACTGGGCCGGGGACGCGCAAGAGAACCTCCCCGGTAAAAGTGCCATTGCCGACATCCCCTCCGACTACGCCCGCCATGTCATAGATTCGGCCCGGCAGGTTTGGGAAGGCGGTTATCCATTTCGTGAAGGTGACCTGGCCGAGGGGAGGAGGCGGAGTCCCGCGCACCCGATAGAAGCGCCACGCCTGGTTCGCCGCATTGGGGTCCGTGAACTCCAGCGTGCCGGTGAGATTGGTCACGGTGGTTAGGGGCGACCACTGGTCCAGATCGGTGGACGCCTGCACCTCGAAAGCCATCCCCTTCCAGGACTCGACGCGGAACGCACCCGCCCCCAACACCTGGAGCCGCGCCGGCTCGGTGATGGTGAGAAACTGTTTCACCGCCCCGTTGTGCAGCTCCTGCACGATGCCTGATGGCCACTCGATGCGGACGGTGTCGATGATCGCGGCTTGGCCGACGCCGAAATGCGCCACCAGACCTTGCCAGCCGCTTGAGGCGCTGTTGCCCGAAATCTCCCGCATTTGCCAAGTGGGATTAGGATTAAGAGTACGATTAGGAACAGCCCTGACCCGGACCTTCGCGCCTATCCCCGAGCGGTTGGAAGCCCTCCCCACCAGTTTGACTTTGAGCCAGTGGTTCCCGCTTCCGTTGTTACGGTACAGCAGGTTCTGATCGGGCTCAGCAAAGCCGTTTGAAATGAAAAGATCCAAAAAACCGTCATTGTCGTAATCCGCCCACCCACCGTACCCGTCCCTGAAGCCGTCTCGAATCGGGCTGCCGACATCGACACTGGTGAAAGTGCCGTCACCGTTGTTGTGAAACAGCGCGTTCGGGCTTTGCCAGTTGATGACGAAGAGGTCCTGAAACCCGTCGTTGTCGTAGTCACCCCAGGCGCCGGACCATGAGGCCATCGCCTTGGCCAAGCCCGCACTCTCGGCGATATTGGTGAACGTCAGGCCACCGAGGTTGCGATGGAGCGAGTTGACCCCGGGATAATTCGCCATGAAGAGATCCGGAAAGCCGTCATTATCGTAGTCCGCCCACGCCGCTAAGGCACCCGCAATCTGAAGCGCCATGCTGCCCGGGCTGACGCGAGAGAAGGCGCCATCGCCGTTGTTGTGATAGAGGAAATGCGTTCCGACTGGTTCTCCAAGACCGAGGACACTGGTTCCAACCCATAGATCCGGATAGCCGTCATTGTCATAATCCACCCAATTGCATGGCCCCGTGTGCTTGCGGTCGGCGACGACGAATCCCACTCCGTTGGTCGTCATTCTGGTGAAGGTCCCGTCGCGGTTGTTTCGATACAGGGCGTCATTCTGGCCGCTCCCGTTCGCCACAAAAAGGTCGATGAAACCGTCCCGGTCATAATCCGCCCAAGCGGCATCCAGGGAGTCGCTGCGGTCGCCCACCAGCGGACCGGCCTGCACGCTGGTCAACCGGGTGAACTGCCTGGCGCCTTCGTTCCGGTAAAGGTCATTGCCGCGACCAGCCGGGTGCGCCACAAACAAATCTTCATCGCCATCGTTGTCATAGTCACCGACGACCCCCACGAAAGAGCTGCTCAACTTGGTGGTGATCGCGTTCGTTGTCACTTTGACGAACGTGCCATCGCCCTTGTTCTGGTAAAAGGAGTCCAAGACACTGCTGTCAAGGTTTGACACGTAAAGATCCAGGAAGTTGTCATTGTCGGCGTCCAGCCAGGCAAATCCAGCCGAACCTTCGGTGTCGGTGACCACCGGACCGGTGGTGATTTTCGTGAAGGTCGGCAAGTTCTCACCGGCCTGCGTGATTGAAGTTTGGAACAGCAGCGTCGCCGCCAGTGCCGCCAAGGCCGCGAATGTGAATTTCTTGATTATCTTCATAGGTTTTGTCTTTTCGTTTTTTGTTTTTTTGACTACTGCGAAAGGCCGGGTTGCAGACGGAATTCCCATTCCGTCATGCCGTCATTCCGTTGTAGAGTGTTTCGCCTGCATTTTTCCACGCGGCCTCAATCTCCGCCCACGACGGCGCGCGCCTCCGTTGCCGCGCGCCGTTCAAGCCCCGGAATAAACCTCGGATTTTGGTCTCTCGAAGGTCAGTCCGCTCAGTTTGGCATGACGGTGATCGTGCCCTGAAAACACAAACCGCCTGAGCCAGGTTCGTTGCACTTGATGATCAGTTGTCACTGGAATCTCTCGAATCTCTCGAGATTGCGAGAGTGCCCTCGAAACAAGCGGGGCTGGGTCCGACATGATCGCACGTGATCGTCGTGAATTCCCCTTCCACAGCGTGGCCTTTCAGCCACCCGTCCGTGACGACGCCGATGATCACGGCCTTGCCGCCTGTGCTCTCTACATGGACGAGCGCGGTGAAGGAGTGTTCCGAGCCTTTGAAGTGGTAAAGAGCCTCGATCTTAGTAGTGACTGGGCCGGGGGTTCTGAGGAGAATCTCCCCGGTAAAACTGCCATCGCCGACATCGCCTCCGACTACGCCCGCCATGTTTGCGAAGACTCCCGGGCAAAGTGGGAAGTCGGTTATCCATTTCGTGAAGGTGGCCTTGGCCTGTTGGCCGTGTTCGTCCCGTTTGCCGTTGTCGCCGGCCCGCGTGATTGAAGTTTGGAACAGCAGCGTCGCTGCCAGTGCCGCCAGTGTCGCGAATGTAAGGATTTTGATTTTGTTCATAGGTCTCGTCTGTTGGTTATGTTTGTTCTTTGTTGTTTTGTGTTGTCGGCGCTGCGCGCAGCCGGAACACCGACTGAGCGATCCTCTGCTGCGTCAACGCTGGCCTTCACTCCTCTACAGAAAGAAACTCAGAGAAACCTTACAGAGATTGTCGAAGAAAGTTCGGCGGGCCGGAGAGAACTGTTGGAACGCCGCGCTGGAACCGCCATGAAAGGAGCGGCGCAAACAAGTGGCAGTCAAACGCCCTGCCGCCGCTGCAACGTTCCCGCTATTTCCGGCGGAACGCTGCGAGCGGTCAGCCCAGCAGTCCGACGACTCAACCCGGAGGGTTGGGCGACTGCCCCTCCACCCCCGCCGCCGCAGTCCAAAACCTCGTGGAAGTTCGGGGCGTTGCGGAGCGCGTCAGCGTCTTGGATTCGGCGACGGGGCAAAGCGCAGCCGCCGCTTTCGAGGGTGTGAACAAACGCGGGTTCTGGCGGGCTTTTCGAGCGCGCGCCTAAACAAAGCTCCTGCGCGGGTGGAGTTCATGGCGCTTTCCTGGGCGAATTCTCCGCCGCCGCGATTTCCTCCCACGACGGCGCGCGCCAGGCCTGCCACGGCGGGCCGGCGAGGATCACGTCCCCATCGGCACTCCATCTGGCCGCCTCTAGACTTGAGCCGGTGCCGCTCAAGGTCAGCAGTTCCTGCCGCGTCCCGACATCCCAGAGCTTGACGGCCTCCCGCCCGCATTGCGCGGAAACCAACCGTCGTCCATCCGCGGAGAAGGCGATGCCGTAGACCGCGTTGAGGTGGCCGTGGAGGTCTTCGATCCACTCGCCCTTGGCGGGATCAAACAGCCGCACGAGGCCACCATGGGTGGACGAAGCCACCAGTCCGCCATCGGGCGAAACCGCCAGCGACACTGATGAAGAATATCTCCCGGGAACACGCCGCGGTGCCCGGTCGGGGTGGGCCAGATCGTAGAACCCGATTTCATGGTCGTTTCCCTTGTTCATCGCGACGACCAGCACCCGCCCGCCCGCAGCGAAGGTTGCAGCACGGACCCGTCCGCCAGTGGACGCTACACTCTGCCCGGTTTCGATATTCCAGGCGCGCAGGGAATTCCATTCCTTGGTCAAGGCCGCCAGGTAATTTCCATCCTCACTGAAGCGGAAAGGAACCAGCCCGGGGACATCGCTCTTCAGTTCAATTCGACGGCCGGGCGCCGCGAGGCTCGCCAGGCAGACCGACGCCGAGGAAGTCCCTTCGGTCCACGCCAGGAGCTGGCGCGTGACGTTGTAGGCGAACCCGGTCGGGCGCGTGCCGGAATCCAGCGCGATGGCTCCGCGTTGAATGAGCTCCGCACCACGCAGCTCGCGGACGAGAATCTGGTTGGTTCCGTTCCAGTGGCAAAGAATGTTGGTGCCAAACCAGCCCAGGACATCGGTGGAGGAGCCGATCTCCGGCAGCAACATCGGGACGGAATCGCGCTTAAGATCAACCAACTCGGGCGGCTTGCCCGGCGGCAGCAACAACGCGCGCGAGTGATCCAGCGGCAGGACCTCATCGAACAGGAGGTTTTCCGGCAGACGGCGGTATCCATCCGTGGCGCTCTGTCCATCCGCCTTCCACAACATGAGGTTCCCGTCCTTGCCCGCGCTGGCGACGAGTTGGGCCGGCTCCGAGATCGCAACGCCATGAACCTCGTCGGTATGGCCGCGCAGCACCTGGGTTTCAGTCCAGTTGCTCGTATCCCAGAAGCGGATGGATTGATCGGAAGCCGCGGAGATCAAGCGTCGTCCGTCCCTGGTAAACGCCAGTTTGCAAACCCAAGCGGTGTGTCCGTCGAGCCGGACGAGGAGCCGGCCAGTCGCGGCCTCCCAGACGCGGATCGTGGGGTCTTCAAATGCCGAGCCCGAAGCCAGCACCCGCCCGTCGGGCGAGACGGCCAGCGTGGTCAGCCCGAAGTCCCGTTGGCGTTCGGTCTGCCAGAGTTCCTTGCCGGTGATGAGATCGAGGCATTGGATGCTGTAGCGGTAGTTCAAAGCGTCAGAACGTGCCAGATACAGACGCCGGTTGTCGGGGGATAGCCGGGCGGCTCCATGAAGCACAGTATCGCTCCAAAAGGTCGGGTGGCGGCTTTCGATCTTGGAGGAGGACACATTCACCACCCAGACGGCGTCACCGAGTTCGGGTGTTGGTCTGATATTCATAGTGGAGGAGGCTGATCCGGCGTAGATGACCACTCTTAAACCATCCTGCGAAAACGCCAGATCACGGACGCTCCATTCGCCTTGGTCGGGCGCCCGCCAGAGGGTCGATTCCAGGCCGGAGTCGAGGTCATACAGCGCGACCGCATTGGGTTCGGAGGTGGCTGCCAGAAGATTGCGAATCGGAGAAAAGGCCACTCGTCCCAGGTGGGGATAGGAATTCTCGTGGTCCGTCAGCGCCCGAACGAATTGCCGGCCGGGCACATCCCACAAGTCCACATGTCCGTCCCACCAACCCACGGCCAGCCGCGTGCCATCCGGGGAAAAGCTGACGGAGAATCCGCGTGTCTGCCGGTTGGTGAGCGTGACGAGTGCGCTGTTGCGGGTCAGTTGCCAGAGATAACGCCACTCCCAGCCGCGAAGGTCTTCCTCGCCGGGCTGCGACCGGTGCCGGTCCAGCAACCGGCGCGCTCTGCCGAGATTGTTCAGCTTGAGCGACTGCTGCGCGAGATTCATGTCCGCCGCGTAGAGCAACCGACGCGATTGCTGCTGGCTCTCGGAGGCCTTCCGCGCCTGGGTTTCAGCGCGCGCCGCCTGGCGCCTGGCTTCACCCCATTGCCAGAGGACTCCCGCAAGACCCAGCGCGCCGATGCACAACAACAGCGCAAAGAGTGTGGCGACCGCCGGTTTCCGCCGGCACCAGAGCAAGAGCCGGGCGGCCGCGCTGACCGGTCGGGCTTGAATTGGCTCCTGCCGAATCCAACGTTCCAAGTCATCCGCCAGCGCTTTCTCGGAACCGTAGCGCCGCTGCGGATCTTTTTGCAGGCCCTTCAAGCAAATCGTTTCCAAGTCGCGATCCCCCGCGGGATTGAACACGCGAACCAGCCTGGGTTCCTGCTCGCGCACCTGCCGCAGGATCTCCAAGGCCGTCTCGCCCTGAAATGGGGGCCGGCCCGCGAGCAGCTCGTAGAGAATGCAGCCCAGGCTGTAGATATCCGTCGCGGTCGTGAGCGGCTTGCGCTTTCCCTCAGCCTGCTCCGGGGCCATGTAATGCGGCGAGCCCAGCACGTCGGCCGTCAGCGTCAGATGGCTCTCGGTCGTCAGGACTTTGGCCAGCCCGAAATCCGTCAGGTGGGGCTGATCGTGGGCATCGAAGACAATATTCCCCGGCTTGAGATCGCGATGCAGAATGCCGTGCTCGTGCGCGTGTTGCACAGCGCGCGCAATCGTGGTGAGGAGCTTTGCGGCGGAGGCTGGAGGATAAAGGAGCGACGATGCCAACAACGGCCCGCCCCGTGGGATGAAGCCTCCGGCATCCGGCTGGGTTCCGGTAACGCGTATCCCACGGGGCTCGCCCCGTGGGATAAAACCTCCAGCATCCGGCTG
>ORMF011799689.1_pt1 | contig 11413 bp, 10 predicted proteins | sample 1779871 | NCBI WGS metagenome assembly ORMF01 (sample SAMEA104232316, study PRJEB22302) | groundwater metagenome | biome: forest; feature: aquifer; material: groundwater | place: USA | collected 2011-08-07 | depth 5.4 m
AGATCGTGTTCTCGCGGCCGACGTCGAGCCGGAACTGCCGGATGGCCTCGAGGAATGGCATGCTCTCGATGTCGCCGACGGTGCCGCCAATCTCGACGAGCACGACGTCGACGTCGCGCGCGGCGATACGGATCGCGTCCTTGATTTCATTCGTGATGTGCGGAATGACCTGGACCGTTCGCCCCAGGTAGTCGCCGCGTCGCTCCTTCTGAATCACGGACAGATAAATCTTGCCCGTCGTCCAGTTGCTGTTGCGTGTCGCCACCATGCTGGTGAAGCGCTCGTAGTGCCCGAGATCCAGGTCGGTTTCGGCCCCGTCGTCGGTGACGTAGACCTCGCCGTGCTGGTAGGGACTCATCGTGCCGGGATCGACGTTGATGTACGGGTCGAACTTCTGGAGCGCCACCGAGTAGCCGTGGTCTTCCAGGAGCCGCCCGATCGAGGCTGCCGCGAGTCCCTTGCCGAGCGAGGAAACCACTCCGCCGGTGACAAAGATGTACTTCACAGGACGTCCGTCAGGTCGTTGGGTCATGCAGCCTCATGTGCGCGTCGGAACCGCCAGACACTGGCGGCGCACGCGGTCCAGATCTTCTGGCGTATCCACGCCGATGGAGTCGTACTGTGTTTCAACCGTGTGAATACCGTAGCCGTGCTCGAGCGCGCGAAGCTGCTCGAGCGACTCGGAGAGCTCGAGCGGCGTTTGCGGCAGCCCGGAGAACGTGAGTAGGAACGCGCGTCGGAAACCATAGAGACCGATGTGCTTGAAGGCCGGCGGCACCGGCTGCAACCGGATATCGCGCAAGTGCGGGATAGGCGCGCGCGAGAAATACAGTGCGTGTCCGCGCCTGTCACTCACGACCTTCACCACGTTCGGGTTGACATGGTCCGCGGGATCCCGGATCACGCAACACACGGTCGACATGTTCACCGCCGCATCGGCAACCAGCGGTTCGATGACCTGCTGGATCATTTCGGGCTCGATGAGCGGCTCGTCGCCCTGGACGTTCACCACGATGTCGCACGACAGATCGGCGGCCACTTCCGCGATGCGATCGGTGCCGGTGCGGTGCGTGGCACGCGTCATCCTGGCGATTCCGCCAAAAGCCGTCACAGCGGCGGCGACGCGCTCATCATCGGTGGCCACGACCACGGCATCCACGCCGCGCGCGGCGGCGGCGCGACGATAGACATGCTCGACCATGGGACGGCCCGCGATATCGGCAAGGGGTTTGCCCGGTAAACGCGCGGCTCCGTACCTGGCGGGGATGACGGCGACGATTTTTGGAGGGGAAAGTGTTCTGTCGAAGGGATCCCGGAACCCGACAGGGTGCACGACGAATAATAGCACGCGCCGGAGGATGAAGTCGGGAACCGGCTGAACCGAATGTTAAGATAAGCGTGTATTTGGTGATGGACTGGAAATCGACCGCGGTGATCTCGGGCGCCGGGTTGCTCGCAACCTGGTTCTTTTCGATGCCCGCTGTCCAGCCACCGGCGACCAATCCGATCGCGCCTGCCGCTGGCGTGCCTCAAGCATCCGCAACGACAATCGATATTCAGCGGGAAGCGGCGCGACTTCAGTTGCGGACGCACCAGGAGTCCCGTTACAACGAGACGTCGCGCAACCCGTTTCGTTTCGGCGCGCGTCCGGCGCCGGAGGCGCGCGCATCTGGTACCTCGGGTCCGTCCCGGGTCGCCCAGCCGATCGCCATCCCACCCGCGCCACCGCCGCCCCGGGTATCGCTCGACGGAATTGCCACGGACGTCGTCGACGGTCAGGAGCAGCGGACCGCCATCCTCAATACGGATTCAGGTGTCGTGCTCGCCAGGGAAGGCGAGCAGGTGGCCGGGCAGTTCCGAGTCGTGAAGATCGCCCCGGACGCCGTCGAGCTCGTCAATGTGACAGACGGCTCAGTATTACGCGTCGTCCTACGATAACGTTGACCACGAAGAACACGACGGACACGAAGAATAGCTATTCAGATCAATCAGACGCGAACAATCCGGACCTCGCGCACACCCTTCACCTTCCGGATCTCATCAAGCACCGCCTGCGGGATCTCCGAGGTTTCATCGACGATCACGACGCCCACGGCGCTGTCCCCTTGCCGTCCGAGCGCGAAGTTCGCGATGTTGACACGGTGGCGGCCGAGTATCGTTCCGATGTCGCCGATGACGCCTGGCTGATCCGTGTTGCGAATCACAATCATCGTTCCCTCGAGCGGCGCCTCAACAGCAATGCCGTCCAGCAGCACGAGCCGCGGGGATGTCCGCTCGAAGACGGCGCCTTCCGCCCATAGTTCGCCATCGGTGGTGTGAAGCTTCACCGAGAGCAGGCTGGTGTAATTGCGCGACCGTGTGCTGCGCGACTCGATGACCTCGATGCCTCGCTCCCCGGCCACCGTTCTGGCGTTCACCGGCGTGACGCCGGACGACAGCATCGGCTTGAAGAGTCCGACAAGCACAGCGTTGACGATCATGTCATTCCGGCCGACCGCCAGGTCGCCGTAGTAGCGGACCCCCAATGTTTTCACGCGGCTGTCGTTCATTTGCGCCAGAAACACGCCCAGGCGCTCGCCAAGCTCGAGGAAGGGCTGCAACCGGCTGAACTCCTCGGCAGAGACGGATGGGAAGTTCACCGCGTTGCGGATGATCCCATCGCGCAGGAAGTCGCGCAGTGCCGCCATCGTTTCCATGCCGACCAGTTCCTGGCCTTCGCGCGTCGACGCGGCGATGTGCGGCGTGGCCACAACCTGCGGCAGCATCTGCAACCGCTGATCGATGGTCGGCTCTTTCTGGAACACGTCGAGCGCCGCGCCTCCAACCTGTCCCGCTTCTATCGCGTCTGCCAGCGCGGCTTCATCGATGAGATCTCCGCGTGCGGTGTTGATGATGCGGATGCCCTTCTTCGCGCGGGCCAGCCGGTCGGCGTTGACGATATTCTTGGTCGTCGCGGTCGACGGCATGTGGAGCGAGACGTAGTCCGATCGCGCAAAGAGGTCGTCGAGCGACACCAGCTCGACACCAAGATCGCCGGCAACTTCCTCAGAGATAAAAGGATCGTGGGCGATGATGCGCATGTCGAATGCGGCGGCGCGTCGCGCCACCTCCTGCCCGATGCGCCCGAGACCGGCAAGGCCGAGAGTCTTCTCGCGGACTTCCTCGCCGAGAAACTTCTTTTTCTCCCATTTGCCCTGCTTCATCGCGCTGTCGGCGGCGGCAAGGTGGCGCGCCATCGCCAGGATCAATCCCACGGCGAGCTCGGCGACGCTGACGCTGTTCGCGCCAGGGGCGTTCATCACGACGATGCCGCGTGCGCTGGCCGCGGCAACGTCGACGTTGTCGACGCCGGTGCCCGCGCGGGCAATGACGCGAAGTTTCTGAGCGGCGTTGATGATGACGGAGGTAACCTTGGTCGCGCTTCGGACGACGATGGCGTCGGCATCCGCGACGTCACCGGCAAGTTGTTCGGGCGCCCGGCCAGTACGGGCATCGACGCTCCAGCCTTCCGCGCGCAGCAGGTCGAGCGCGGATGCAGGCAGGTCGTCGGCGACTACGATTTTCAATGGTGGTTCCGAAAAGAAAGGCGTCGGCGACGCGTTGATGATGTCCGCGGCCTCAGCACTCGACGCCGCAGCTTCCACAAACGCCAAGTATAATCTGCGGCTGGCACCGGAGCATGATTTCGTATCTTCCACTGAAACGGGCCACAGAGACTCAGAGACACGGAATACAAATTCGAAAAGCGTTCTCTGCGTCTCTCTGTCTCTGTGGCCCGTGATGTAACAGCCGCACTACGATGGTGCAAACCGCTAAAATGCTCGGGATCACGCAGCGATCGTGCACCTCGCAGGGCGTTTTCAACAGGGTTTTCAACAGAAATTGTGAGTAACCCGCGGAATTCGCGTGGGACTCTGACCTAACACCGAAGGCCGATCTCAAGGTCGCCTCTACGAATAACGATCGATAGAAAATCGTCGGCAGGGATCGCCGACAGTGTAGGGGCGGGTCCTAAGGACGGCCCCTACTCTCTCTCCCGAGAACACGAGGAGTTCAATGAATCGCAAAGTGACAGTCGTTGGCGGCGCCGGAAACGTGGGCGCCACGGTCGCGCGTGCGATCGCTGAAAAGGAACTGGCCGATGTCGTCATCATCGACATCGCCGAAAACAAGGCGACGGGCATCGCGCTCGACATCTACGAGACGTGTCCGATTAGCGGCTCGGATTCGCGCGTCATCGGCGGAGGCGACTGGGGCGCAGCCGCCGGGTCCGACATCGTCGTGATCACGTCGGGCAGGCCGCGAGGACCGGACATGAGCCGCGACGACCTGGTGCGCGTCAATTTCGACATCATGAAGAGCATTGCGCCAAACCTCGTCGAGCACTGCCCGAACGCGATCATTATTCCAGTGGCGAACCCGCTTGACGCGATGGCTCAGGCGCTGTTCAAGCTGACCAAGTTTCCGAAAGAGCGAATCATCGGCATGGCCGGCGTGCTCGACTCGGCGCGCATGAGCACCTTTGTCGCGATGGAGCTGAACGTGTCGGTCGAGAACGTCTCCTCGTTCGTACTCGGCGGCCACGGCGACACCATGGTGCCCCTGCCGAGGTATTCCACCGTCGCCGGGATCCCCATCACGGATCTGCTGTCGAAGGAGAGGATCGACGCGATTGTGAAGCGGACGGCGGGGGGAGGATTGGAACTCGTGAAACTCCTCGGGACAAGCGCGTGGTATGCGCCCGGCCAGGCGGCGGCGGAGATGGTCGAAGCGATCCTGAAGGACAAGAAGAAGATCCTGCCCTGCTCCGTGTTCCTACAGGGCGAGTACGGCATCAACGATCTGTTCGTCGGTGTGCCCGTCAAGCTCGGCGCACGGGGCGTCGAGCAGATCATTCAGATCAAGCTGACACCGGAAGAGGACGCAGCGCTGAAGAAGTCCGCCGCCTCGGTGAAGGAGCTGGTCGACGTCATCGGGATGTGACGAGCTCGTAATTCCCAATTCTCAACCTCCAACTCCCAAGATGAGTCGCCTTGTGAGTTGGGAATTGGAAGTTGGGCGTTAATCCTAAGCGGTGAACTGAGCCGAGAGCCGCTTCAGCGAGCGGCTCACGGCGACTCGCGCCGCATCGACCGAGGCCATGCCGAAGCGGTGCGCGATCTCCGAAATGCTCCACTGCACTTCGATGCGCGCGACGACCATCTCACGGTCGCGCGTCCGCAGCTGCTCGAGCGCGTTGCGATAACGCTGGTACGCCTCGTCGCGAATCGCCGCTTCGAGAGGCGACGTCGCGTCCCCAGGCGTATCGTCGGTGAACTCGACGGCTTCAGGCCGGCGCCCCACTCGACGGATCTCGTCGCGAATCCGGTTGATGACCGACATGCGGAGGTACGCCTGCATCGCGCCGACGTGCCGGGGCTCGAACTTGTCGAGGCGCGCGAGCACGTGGAGCGCCGCTTCCTGGACCAGGTCTCCCGTATCGAGCGACCCTCGCGCGTGGGCGGGCAGCCGTCCGTGCGCCCAGCGCTTCAGCGGTGGGAGGCACCGCTCGAGGAGCGCCTCGAGCGCCATCCGATCGCCGCCGCGGGCCTGCAGCACGAGCTCGATGGTCGGCTCGTCGCTCAGCAGCGACGGGCCCTCGGGGTCCGGGGGAGGCTCGAGTTCCTTCATGTTCGGTTGGAGCGCAGTCGAAATCATAGCGAATCTCCTGGCAATACCGAGCCGTCGCTTGTATTAACGTCAGACGGGCCGTTTTCGAACACCCTGCGGTATCCTCGCGAAAACCAATGATCGGGACTGTGCTGTCGCACTACCGCGTGGTCGGGAAACTGGGGGTAGGGGGGATGGGCGTCGTCTACGACGCCGAGGATACGCGCCTGCCGCGGCGGGTCGCGCTCAAGTTCCTGCCCCAGGAGCTGGCGGCCGACCAGGAAGCGTCGCGCCGTCTGCAGCGTGAGGCGGAGACGATCGCGCTGCTCAATCACCCCAACATCTGCACCATCTACGAGATCGAGGAGCACGAGGGAAGTCGATTCATCGCGATGGAGCGGGTCGATGGCACCAACCTCAGGGTCCACATGACCCGCAAGACGCTGACCGACAGCGAGATCGTCGACATTGCGCGGCAAATCGCGGCCGCGCTTCAGGCGGCGCACGAGTCGGGTGTGGTGCATCGCGACATCAAGCCGGCCAACATCATGATTGGACCGGCGGGCCAGGTGAAGGTGCTCGACTTTGGCCTTGCGCGTCGCTTCAAGATGCCCGATACCGGCGAGATTACGATGTACGGGTCGACAATCCCCGGCCGCCCGCTCGGCACGGCCAACTACATGGCGCCCGAGCGGATCCTGCAGGGGCCCCTTGATCCGCGCAGCGACTTGTTTTCGCTCGGGGTCGTGATCTACGAGATGGCGACCGGGCGCCTCCCGTTTGCGGGGGCGTCCCCGCATGAGACGGTGACGAACATCCTGGAGAAGGCTCCCATCCCGATCACCGAGCTCACGCCTCAGCGGCCAGCAGCGCTCGGCGGATTTGTCGCGCGCCTTCTGTCGAAGCCCGCCGGCGATCGCTACCAGTCGGCGGAAGAGGCGCTGGTGGATCTCGACGCAATGACGCGTACGAAGGGAGGCCCGATGTCGAACCTGTTGCGGCGCCTCCGCCCTCGTTAGCGCCTCACGCGCGACACGGTTCTACGCGCCTACCACTCGACCTGGACTTCGGCAGGCGGATCCACATCAGGGCTGGGTCTTCTGATGGCGGGCACGTCAACCACGAGCAAGTACTTCTCGTTCACTTTCTTAATCTTCCCCAGCCGGAGGGCAGCGGCAACGGCCTGCGTTTTGGTATCAAAGCGCAGGATCACTCGGAACGTCCCCTTATGGCCACCCTTCACCCCAATGTCCTCGTAGGGGATGGGGTCGCGACCCCTGATCACGTCGTCGACCGCCCCCGGCGCGTCGTTCGACTGGCGCGTCTTCGCGCGCGCCGTCGACTTCCCGACCTTTGGTTGGTTTTCGTGCACCATCTTCCAGTACACGCTTCCGCCGCCGCCGACCTCTCCATATCCCATCTGTGACCTCCGGATGCAAATACGTGTGCGACCCCGTAGAGTCGTACGAATATCTCGCGCACTAGGTCGCGGCGGGTTCTTCTCCCTCGTCCTTCGCGCGCCTGTTCGAATCCTGAACCGCAGTCGTATAGTCGTCCTCGCCCCAAGTCACGACGACTTGGTGCGGATCGTTGTTGTCGATAATCAGGTCATCGGGGTTGGGCAGAACAAGCTCGACCCCTTTCACGAAAACCCTGAATCTCCCGTCCGAAGGCAATTTGTGCTTACCGTCCATTCCTCGTGATCCCGCTCGGTGGTGGCTTTTCACGTGTTTGACGCCGCGAGCATCGTGGTCGCCCACAACCCGCCATTTAACGCTTCCGCCGCCGCCGACTTCTCCGTATCCCATCACATACCTCCAAGGGAGTTCGAGGTGCAAGGAGTACCGTCTTCAACGAATACCGCACCGTGCACCGATCAGATCGCGGGCACGAGCAGGTCCGCCCGCGCCGCAAATCCCGCGCGGTACCGCTCGGGCAACGACGTCGTGAGATCGCGAAGAAATCGTTGCGCCGCCTCTACATCACGTTTGCTTCCGGCGACGTCGCCGAATCCCTTGAGCGCCTGGCTGCGCCAATAGTGAACCTGGGCCTGCAGCTCGGGGCCAAGCGCGCGCGCGCCATCGGCCGGAATGTTGCGGAGCAGATCGGCGGCGGCAGCGAACTGTCGTTGTGAGACATCGAGCTGGGCGAGATACACGCGGCAGCGGACCTCCAGCGCGTAGCGGCCCATTCTGCCGGCCTGTATGAGGCTCGATTCCAGTGCCTGTCGCGCAGACGACGTCCGGCCCTGGCGCGTGTCCAGCAGGCCAAGATACGCGCGGGCCTCCACAGCCGCGGCGTCAGGTCGATCGTCGACCCACACGGCGGCCGCTTTCTCGAAGTACGGGCGTGAATCCTGAGCGCCGGACGCGAGCGCCAGCTCGCCACGAACGACCTCGAGTAGCGGCGCGAGAACGCGATCCCCATGTCCTGTGGCGAATTCGGTTTCCGCGGTTTTGAGCTCTTGAGTGGCGGCCTGGAAGTCCCCGAGCCGGACGTCGACGCGGGCGAGGCGGATCCGTGCATCGGTCGCTCGCGGGCCCGATCCATCTCCCATGGCCTGCACGAACAGTGCCCTCGCGCTGGTATAGTCCGCGCGATCGAAGCGCGAACGCGCCACGTCGATCGTGAGCAGCGCGATGTCATCCTGGAGGTCCCGTTCCCTGGAAATCGCGATCGCTTGATTGACAGTCCGTTCGGCTTCCCCATGGCGACCGGCATACCGGTAATAGGCTGCAATGACCTGCAGGCAAAATGCCTCGAAGTTCTTGTCTCCCAGTTTGCGCGAGACCGCCAGCGCGTTTTCGAGATCGCGCAGCCCCGCTTCCGGTTTGTCACCGTATTCGACCAGGAGTGCCCCGCTGTTGGCCTGGCTTTGCGCGGCACGGGCCTCGTCTCCGAGTCGTTCATACGCCTTCGAGCTCTCGCCGAAGTAGCTTGCCGCGAGCGCCCGCTGTCCGAGCCTTTCGTAGGTCACCCCGATGTTCATCAGGTCAAGCGGCTGGATGGGACGATTGTCGACGGCACGGGCGCGTGTCACTGATTCCTGCCATGACGCGATCGCTTCTGAGAGCTGTCCCCCCGCGTGCGCGGCGAGTCCGACGTAGTAGTGGGCGCGCGGAAGTTGGAACGACTCAGGGTTGTCCTGCAGAAGCATGAGCGAGGCGTCAGCCAGCCGGCGCGCCTCTTTTCTATCCGCGGCGCCGCCAACGCGAAAGGCGTCTGAGAGACAGAACAACGACTGCACTTCGCCCGCGCGATCGGCGATCGCGCGGTATTGTGCGAGCGCCTGTTGTCCCTGGGTTTTCGCATCGGCGGTCTCGTTGAGCCGGTTGTACAGGCGGCAGAGCTCGAGGTGCGGCCTGATCAGCCGCGGGTCAAGCGAGAGCGCGTGCTGGTAGCTCACCACGCTGTCGGCGTTGAGACTCCGCCGATCCTGAAATGCTCCAAGCTCGATTGCCCATCGCACCTCATCGGGAACGTCTTGAGCCAACTGGCGATATCGCGCGTCCGCGGTCGGTGAATCGCCTTGTGACTCCGCAAGCACGGCTTCGAGGAACGTCCGTTCCGGGGCGGACAGCTTCGCAGCCATCAGGCGACCCGCCTGCTGCGCCGCGTCGGCCGCCTCGTCATCGCGGCGCATGATGTGAGCGACCCGGCTACGCCATGCGACGGGAAAGGGATTTCGCGAATCGAGTTCCGCGGCACTGGTGAAGAACCGCAATGCGGGGCCGTACTCGAGCCGTTCGTACGCGTCGAGGCCCCGTTCGAACTCGGCGGCCGCATCAAGAGTGCCCATTCGAACGGCCGGCGCCGGAGGAGTCCGGCGAAGCAGTGCCCGCAGGAAATAGGCAATGCGCGCCCGACGTGAGCCCGTCGCACGGAAATGCGCCTCGATGCCCGCCGTCAGCCGCGGCATCAGTTGGTAGGCAGTCTCCTTGACAAGCGACGAAACGACGGGGGCGGTCTCCCGCACCGCCGCATTGGTTGCCGTTGCCGCATCGCGGAACTCGCCGCGCGCTCGCCACGCCCCGTTCTCGTACAGGAGCGTCGGAGCGATGACGATCTGCGCGCCGGTATTGGCCGTGAGGGCCTGGATTGCCTCGCGGCTCGAAATATCCTCCCCGCGGTCGCCGAACCGGCGAAGAATCTGGAGCTCTCGATCGTACGGCACCGGACGCACCACCGCTGAATCTGACAGCTCCGCGATCAATTCTGCGGTGAATGCCGCACGGTACGGGTCGAGCTCCGCGTAGCCTGTCTGATTGACGACGGGCGCGACGACGACCGGCACACGCGCAACGGGCGCGAAGATCCAGAGCGGCGCACCTATGCCGGCGATGATCAGGATCGCGGCGGCCGCAAGCGCTGTACGCGATCGCCACCATCGTCGCGCTGGCGCAATCCGCAATGCCGGCGCATTGATGGGCGCCGTGAGCAGATCGAGCGGGATGGTGCGCCCTTGCAGCAGCCGGAGATCGCGCGCCAGCTCGCGCACACTTTGAAAGCGCTCCTCCGGTGCCTTTGCGAGCGCGCGCTCGATGATCCGAGTCAGTTGCGGAGGAATCTCCCGCCCGGGAATGCGCATCGGCGGCACGGGATCGTTGCGAATTGCATGAGAAATCGCCTCGGGATAGGCGCCTTTAAACGGCAGCGCGCCAGCCAGCATCTCGTAGAGCACGACGCCGACGGCCCAGATGTCGCTCCGCGCGTCCGCCTCCTCCCCGCGCGTTTGCTCTGGCGACATGTAGGCAACCGTCCCCAGCGTCGAGCCCTCCATCGTGAGCTGCAGCGCGTTCGCGAACTTCGCCAGGCCGAAGTCGAGGATCTTGACGTCGTCCTCGACGATGATCAGGTTGCCTGGTTTGATGTCGCGATGGACCCCGCCTTCCGCGTGCGCCTTGGCGAGACCCTCCGCGACCTGCGCGGCGATCTCCACGGCTTCTTCGATCGGTAGTGGACCGGCCTCGAGCTTCTGCTTCAGCGTCTGGCCCTCGTAGTACGCCATGACGATGAACAACTGGCCGTCGGCCGCGGTCTCGATGTCGTGAATCGTGCAGATGTTGCGATGGTGGGTCGCCGACGCGGCTTGTGCCTCGCGAAGAAAACGCTGCTTCGCGCTCTCGTCGTGGCTCCACTGTGGTGGCAGGAACTTGAGCGCGACAAGTCGCCCGAGGCGGACGTCGCGCGCGGTGTAGACGACACCCATGCCGCCGCCACCGAGCTTTGCTAGTACCTCGTAATGGGCAACTGCAGTGCCGACTAACGGGTCGGTCATTCGAGTTCTGGCCTATGTGGCGAGCAGGTCGTAATCATACGTCTGTACGAATCCGTCCTACGCAACGTTGTTCAAAGGCAGGGAGGGATGGATATGAAGTATTCAAAGCTGGTGCGGACTGCACTAGGGGCTGCGGGGCTGGCTCTGCTCATGACCGGATCGGGCCACGCGTTCGTCAACCACGAGAACCAGCTGACATTCAGCAGACCGGTCGCGCTCCCGGGCGTCGTGCTGCCTGCTGGAGCGTACTCGTTCGATCTGGTGGACTCGAAGTCGTCGATGGACGTGGTGATCGTGCGCAACCGCGCGCGCACGAAGGTGTTCTACATGGGGTTCACGAATCTCGTTCGGCGCCCGACGGGGATGTCGATGGACACGGAGCCCACGGAACCGGAAAGGAGGATGCAGAAGGCGAATATCTTTCCTCCCGGGGTGAGGGTGAAAGTCCAGAAGTTGCGGGAGAGGGGCATGACACGGTAGGAGACG
>ORMF011923622.1_pt1 | contig 11411 bp, 13 predicted proteins | sample 1779871 | NCBI WGS metagenome assembly ORMF01 (sample SAMEA104232316, study PRJEB22302) | groundwater metagenome | biome: forest; feature: aquifer; material: groundwater | place: USA | collected 2011-08-07 | depth 5.4 m
CGAGGTCGCGACGATGGGGCGTCGGAGCGGCTCCAGCGTCGCGTCGTAATGCCGCCAGCGCAGGCCCGCAGCCTCGCCGTGGCGGAGGCCGCCGATGCCCTCGAGCGCGTAGAGCATCTGGCGATCGGTGGGGATGCGCGGATCCGCGATCAGCATCTCGAGCTCGTCGCGCGAGTAGATCGCGGTGGCGCGCCACTCCGGGTTCTTGTCCTCGTTCTCGCCGAGCTGGTACTTGGTGAGCACGCACGGCGAGGAGTCGATGAGGTCCGCCAGGTGCGCGTCCCGGAACAGGGCCTTCATCACGCTGTACACGTTGTAGATGGACTTCGGTGCCAGCTTGCCGCTCGTGCGCAGGGCCTTGACGAGGTCGGCGACGTGACGAGGCCGGACCTGATCGAGCCGCATCTCGCCGAGGATGGGCAGGATATGGTAGCGGAGCCGCGCCTGGTCGTTGTCCGCGTCGGCGAGGCCGAGCTTCCGGCGCTCCTCGATCCACGGGTCGGCGAAGCGCGCCACGGTCACCGGCCCCTGCTTCTCGGCACCGTGGGCCAGTCCGGCTGCGACCTTGGCCTCGATCCTCTCGAGCAGCTTCTTGGCCTTCTGCTCCTCGCCGGGGCCAAGGCCCGAGGCCTTGTAGCGCCACTTTCCGGAGGCGTCCTTGAATCCGAGCCACAGGCTGTCGCCGCGACGATAGATGGTTCCCATGCGGTCACTCCCTTGGACGACGCCGTTTCGATGAGTGTACCCGCCCGGGGGCTTCCGCAATCTCGAGGAGCTCCCGCGCCCGCTGATCGAGATCGAGCGTCTGTTTGGCCTTCTCCCGCTGGCGCGCCAGGTACGCGTCCAGCTCGTCGAGCCGGATGCGCAGCAGGCGCCCGGCGTGGTGACCGCGCAGCTCGCCCGAGACCACCCAGCTCCGGATCGTCGCCGGGCGCACCCCCGCAATCTCCGCGGCGCGCGGCGCGGTCACGTAGACCGTGGTGGGAGCCGCCTCGGGTGAACGCGGTGACGACGGGCCCAGGGCCGCGCGCAGAGCCGCCGGGAGCTCGGCGCGCAAGAGCGCCATCACCTCATCGTGCAGCGCGAGGCGCACGATCTCGCGCAGGACATCCTCGAACGATCTGGGCGCCTGCAGCGCTGCGGCGCCTTCGGTCCCGTTCATGGGTGACATGGTCCTTCCTGTCAGCTGCCTCCCTCCTCATCCGCGCGCTGCCGAGCCGGCCAATACGATGGATCAGCCGATCCAGGTGTACATGCCACGGCCCACTAGCTCGACGCCCCGGACCTGCCGGAGCGCGAGGCCCACGGTGGCCTGTGGTGTCTTGCCGCCCAGGCGCACGCCGCGCGCAGCCGCGAGCGGCAGGACCCTGGCGGGGACCCCGGGGGCGTGGAGCCGCCGGCCTGCCGCGCGCAGGACCTCGACCGCGAGCGCCGGCACGCTGGCCGGCTTGAACGACTCCAGGGGCCGCCGACGCGTGTCGCTCCAGCGCTCGGGGAGCTTGCGGGAGGGCTCCGTCGGCTCCTCGGTGGGCGGCGGCAACGCGACGAGCGCACGGCCAGCCTCGGCGGATGTCTGCGCTGCCGAGGCGAGCACGTACAAGCGCTCCTCAGCGACGAGCGCGCCCGGATCGGCGGCCAGGGTCGCGCGCGCGTGATCGAGATAGGTCTCCCGGCAGCGGTCCGCGGTACGGCAGACGGCCCCGCAGACGGCCTCGCCGGGTACGAAGTAGGAGCGGCCAAAGCACTCGGGGAGCCGATTCGCGGTCGCCAGCATCGTCGTTGTCCTCCACGGTCCTTCCACACGCGGGCGACGCGGCCAATCGTCCCCGACGCGGGCCGTAGCGACGCGGGCCCACATGCCGTTCGCTGGCCCAAGGAACTGCAGCGCACCGGGGCCGACACGCGATGACGAGGGGGCTGATCTGCTTGGTGCCGTCGCGGAGACCGCTGTTGGGCCGGCGGTGGGTCGCGCAGCTAGGTGTTGACTGGTGAGCCGCAGTGTTCCGCGATGACGGCCAGGAGGGTCTGCATTCGGACTGGCTTCTTGAGGAAGCCGCGGATGTTCTTCTGGGTGGCGATCGTCTCGTACTCGTCGCGTTGCGCCGCCGACACGAGCACGACGGGTACGCTGGCCGCTCGATGTGTCGCCAGCCTCTCGAGAAATCCAACGCCATCGAGTACAGGCATCCACAGGTCGAGCAAGATCATGCAGGGATCGGGATGGGTGGCCAGATAGTCGAGCGCTTCCAGTCCGTTGGCGGCCTCTGCCGCGGCGTAACCAGCTCCCCTGAGCGCCTCGGAAAGGGCCTCCCGGATGTCTGGGTCATCCTCCACCACGAGCACGTAGGTCACGCCTTCCGCACCCTCCGACGCTGCGTGGTCGTTCATGGATGCTGTATTCTAGCAAACGACCCAGCGGTGCTGTAAAGGACCCACCACGGACAATCGGGGACTCTCAGCAGGCTGGGCAGTGCAGCGCGACTGTAGAGGTCTGCCTAATCGGCCGACCTCACGGCCGCCGTAGTCCCTGGCGGAGCAGCTTGTCGAGCGCGCGCAGGGCCTCCCTGGGCAGGGCGTCGGCCGAGTTGACGATCACGTGCTGCTGGTAATAGGTGCGCACGCTGTCGGATTCGATGCCGATGCCGAACAGCTCGGTGCCCGAGCGCGTGATCTCGCGGATGACCTCGTGCAGGTGCGCGACCTGGCGCGCCCAGAGCGGTGCGCACGTCACCGTGCCGGCCGGGCAGCCGTCGGAGAACACGAACAGGATGCGCCGCTCGCCCGGCCGGGAGGACTCGGCCAGACGACGCGCGGCGATCCCGACGCTCTCGGAGTCATAGTTCGCCTCCCCAGCACGAAACCGCGCCATCGTGTCGAGGCGCCCGCTCACGCGCCGGAAGTCCTCGGCGAAGTCCTTGTACACGATCGTGCGCAGCGCGCCCCAGCGCGCGAACAGCTCGCGGTCCTCTGCCTTGGCGGCATGGAAGCGCTGCTGGCCATCGATGTGCGCGCCCGAGGTGAAGCCGAGGACCTCGAACGGGATGCGGAGCTGCGCCAGCACCTCGGCGAACACCGCGGCGGCGCGGGCCGCGAGCACGATGCGCGAGCCGATCATGGAGCCCGAGTGATCGACCAACAGCGAGACCCGCGTGTTGAGCGCTGGCGCGCTCTCGCGCCTGCGGAACACGCGCTGGTCGACGCCGACCGGGATCTTGTGGAGCGCCGCGGGGTTCACCTTGCCGCGCGGAAGGCCGCGCTCCCACCGTGTGCGCCGCGTGGCGAGGAGCGTGCGCGCCAGCGTGCGCTTGATGACCGACACCTCACCGCGGACGGACTGGATCATGCGCTGGTAGGCGGCGCGGTCACCGTCGGGCGCGGTCTCGACCACGTCGTGCTCGGTCGTGAACGCGAGGTAGGCACCGTCGGCTGCGGCCAGGGCCTCGCGCGCCTTCTCGGACAGGAAGCGCTGCACCGTCCATTCGGCATCGCGCTGCAGATCCGTGGGGGCGACGTCGGTGATGTCGTCGCAGCGCTCGGTGGGCCCCTCGGGGGCGGGCTCGGGCGCCGGCTCGGGCGCGGCCTCGGCCTCGCCGCTCCGGGCGCTCGCGCCATCGGACGGACCCGCAGACGCGGGGGCGCGATCCTCTGGTGCACCGACGTCCCCGGAATCGGGGCCTCCTGTTCCCGCCTCCTCGGGCTCCGGCGAATCGGCGGCATCGACGCCCCCGTCCTTGGGGCTGGGCTTCTCCGACTCGCTCGGGTCGTGTGCGTCGCTGTCCGCCTCGGCCTCATCGGGCGCGCTCGCGGGCGCGGGCGGCGGCGGGGCCTTGGCGTCCGCCAGGGACCGGACTGCAGCCAGGATCTTGCGCGCGAGGGTCAGGACGTCTCGCGTCGAGGCGCAGCCATGCACCGGCTCGTGGGCGAGGATCTCGCGTGCGGCCCGCACGTGGGGCGCGATCTCGGTGCAGGTGTCGATCCACCTGGTCGCGAACCAGTGATCGGACATGGACCGCTCCGAGAAGTAGAGCGCGATGCAGAACTTGTGGAACACGGACACCGGCCAGCCGGCCTCGTCGAGGCGGCGGCAGAAGAACTCGTTGCAGGCGCGCAGGTTCTTGGCGCAGCCCGGCCAGATCGCGATCAGACGCTCCTCCTCGCGCGCGTCCTCGAGCGCGTTGACCAGGTGCTTCTCGAGCGGGTCCGGGATGGCGAAGAACTCGCTGAAGATGACGTGACCGGCCTCGTGATCGAGCGTCCCGTGCACGGCCGCGAGCAGCTCGGCGGGCGCGTTCTCGGGGACCACCGGCAGGACGATCCGCCGGCCATCGGTGTGCGCCTCGCTGCCCCGCATGATGACCTGGATGCCCCAGCGCTCGCTCATCATGGCGGCCACCTTCTCGAAGACGGAGCGCCAGGAGGCCGAGGGGTGCTCGCTCGAGTCGATGCCGGTGAGGAGCGCGTCGTGCAGATCGATCGGGTTCATGACGACCATCGGGAGGCGGGCGAGAAGACCAATCGCCTTCGGTCACAGCACCCAGGTCGCCTCACGGCGGCGTCGCTCCAGGAGCTCGCGCAGGGACGCCTCGCCCGTCTCGGGCTCCGAGGCCGCGGGGACCGGGCCGGTCTCCGAGCTGGCGTCCCGGCGGCGATCCATCACCACCCGGTAGCCGCGTCGCTGCTTCTCGCGGACGAGGCCGTCGAGCGCGCGCTCGCAGCTCGCCTGGTCTCCATTGGCCTTGGTCTGGCTCGAGACGGCGCCCCCTACGCGACCCCACTCGCAGCGACAGCGGAAGGCTCCCGGCGCGTCCGGATCGCGCTCGATCACGGGACTGTAGAACTTGTTCGATCCGGCGTCGGTGCACTCCAATCGCACCAGCCGGACCACGCCAGGGTCCGTCGGCTCGGTCAGGCGCGTACGCGCGACCCCCGCCACGGCTCAGGCTCCACCGCGTTGCAGCAGGCCCTTGATGGACTCGGCGTCCTCGGGAGCCAGGCGGTTCAGGAAGGCATACTTGGCGGCCTTCGCGACGTCACCGATCTTGAGGTACTTCTCGGTCCAGTTGATGAGGTCGCGCGAGGAGAGCGGCGACGACAGCGTGCCGGCCGCGAAGCCCTCGCGGACCTTGCCAATGATGCGCACGAACAGCTCGGCCTCGACCTTCTTGAAGCCGGCCGGGGCGAAGCGTTTGAGCAGCATCGCGACCTCGTCGGACTGGCCGAGGTAACCGAGCTTGATAGTGGTGCCGAAACGGTTGAGCTGCGCGTAGTTCTGGACGCGCGTGCCGGTCGTGTAGAGGCCCGCCTCGTCGCCCTGGCCGCAGGTGTTCGCGGCCGCGATGATGTGGTGGCCGTGGGGCAGCGGCAGCACCTCGCCGCCGTTCTCGAGGATGAGGAGCTTGCCGTCGTCCTTCTGCAGTGGGCGCTGGAGCACGAACGCGCACTCGTCGGAGATCGCGTCCCACTCGTCGCAGAGGACGAAGCAGCCCTCGAAATCGCGATAGGCGCGCGGCAGGATGCCGTACTGGAACACCACCTCGCCGCCGCGCACGACGTGCGTGCCGATGAGGTCGTCGCGGCCGATGCCGCCGTCGAAGTTGATCTTCACGACGTTGAAGTGCAGGCGCGCCGCGACCTGCTCGACCAGGCTCGTCTTGCCCGTCCCGGTGTGACCGTGAATGAGGATCCGATCGTCCATCTGCACGCCGAGCAGAAAGGCGAGCGTGTCCTCCTTGGGGAAGACGTAGCTGGGATCGATCGCGGGGGTCTCGCGGTCGGGCTCGGCGTAGCCCTCGATGGCGTAGCCGGCCGGCACGTCGAGCCCGAAGGTCTCCCGCACCGAGAAGGTCCGCTTCGCCCGCGCGACCGGCACCGGGGTGCGCGGCGGTCGGGAAGCCAGGATGGATACTGCGCTCGGGGTCGTCATCGTCGGCTCGCTCCTCGTTCTTGGCGACTCTCCGGTCGCGGGCGAGCGGACCAATCGCGCCGGTTCGGCACGGCGAGGCACCGGCGGGCGCCGGCCAGCGGATCGAACGGGCATGCCGCCGCGATCGCTTGCCGCACGGTTTCTCGTGGGTTCTCGGCGGGATCGCCGACCTCGAGCCGTGCCACGAAAGCCGGGAGGCCGGCCTGGTGCAGGCGCTCGGCGGCCCCCTCCGCCTCAAGGTGAGCATCCCGGGCCCCGGTCCCGGGCTTCGCGCCGTCGTAGAGGACGACGACCGGCCGGCCGGCGCCGACGAGGCGCGCCACCTGCGCCGGCTTGAGCGTCTTGCCGAAGCTCGCGATCGCGTCCCGGCCGGTGCAGAGCGCGCTGACGATGCCCTCGCAGATCACGATGCGGGGGAAGGCGCGCGCGTCATCGAGGTTGAACAGCGTGGCGCCAAGGCGCGCCTGAGCGGGGCCGAGGTACTTGATCGGGGACCGCCCGCTGATATCGCGCGCCTGGAACGCGACCAAGCGCTCGCCCTCGAGGACCGGGAAGATCACCCGGCCGGTATAGTGGCCCACGACCGCGCAGCCGATGCGGTGACGCGCGATGCAGCTTTGTGGGACGCGCCGGCCCGCCAGGTATGATCGGAACGGCGCGATCACGCGCTCGGTCGCGTCGTCATGGCGAGGCGCGAGCGGAAGGTACCCCGCGGGAAACGGGATCGTGGGCAGCTCCGGGGCCTCCCCCGACACCGAGCGCGCCCCCAGCGCGAGCACGCGACCACGCAAGCGCTCGAGCGGAGGGAGCGCCTCCGTGCTGGGCCGAGCGCGCAGGCGGACGAGGATCTCCTCGCGCGCACGCCCCTCGATGGCCGCGAGGAGATCGATCACGCCCGGCGACCAGTCGCAGCGGAAGCAGTGCCCGCAGCGCTTGGCCGCGCTGACGTAGAAGTGCTCGGCGCCGCCGCAGCGCGGACAGGTCAGGAGCCACTCCTGGCCGTCTGCCAGCGGCCGTGCGACCGGCACCTGCCGGCGGAGGTAGCCGGCGAGGTCGAATCGATCGAAGCTCACGCCCCGGTCTCCGGCGGTGCCGGATCCCTCGGACCCTGGCGGGCCCGAGGAGTCCGACGGCCCGCGCTCAGGGGATCGCCAGCTCCTTGAAGAAAGAGACCGGCGCGCGGTCCTTCACCGCCGTGATCTCTGCCTTGTCGTCGAGGCCAACGCGCCGGCACAGGGCCGCCAGCGCGCTCTGCCACGAGATGCTCTTGCGTGACCCGATCTTCACGGTCGGCCGCAGGTCCCCCACGATTTCGGCGCCGGCCTCGATGCGCGTGATGATGTCCTCCTCGCGCTCGTCGAGGTTCTTCGAGAGCGCCTGGGTCTGGGCCTTCAGGCTCTCGAGCAGGGCGCGATCCCGCTTGAGCGCCGCCAGCTCGACCTCGGTCACCGGGACCGGGCGGTCCGGTGAAGCGGCGGAATCCGTGGGGATGCTGTGGGCTGCGGTCGTCTTGGCCATCGTCGTCTCCTCGTTGGTTTCGACGACTCTCGGATCGCTGCCGAGCCGGCCAATTGGCCCCTAGCAGGCTATGGAATGTGATGCTAGATTATTCAATGTTATGAGGAGCACCGCCCACCAGATCTCCGACCACGACCTCACTGCCGAGCAGAAGGTACGGCTGTACGCCATCGCCACGAAGATGATTGCTGCGGGACTTCCGGCGTCGTTCGTTTCCGATGCGGTGGAGCTGGCCAGTGGATCCGAGGGATGCGTCGAGATGATCGAGCTGTGGGACCGATTCGAGAGCAGCCCGGCCGATCGGGAGCAAGTAGTCGCTGACCTCCAGGATGCACTCGATGCTTCCTCCACCATTGGCGCCAAGCCGGAGCGTCGCCCGAAGGTCGACTACAAGGACCTGGGGCAGATCGCAGCGAGAGTGACGGCCTTCAAGCAGGAGCTGCGCCGGAAGGTCGATAAGTGGGGTGGCATCAGCAAGCTCGCGCAGGCCACTGGGCTGCCGCAGCCGTCGCTCAGCCGGTTCTTCGCTTCCGCATCGATGCCCCGGCGCACCACGCTCTACCGGATCGCGAACGCGCTCGGCCTCGATGAGTCCGAGATCGTGTTCGACTGGACGACGTAGTCCTGCTTCACGCCGACAGCGGGGCCTGGCGTTGCAGGCAGTTTTTGCACTTGGGGCGCGACGAACCCGTGGCCGACAATGATGTTACGGTACCTCCACCTCGGATCCGCAAGAAGCTTGTGGTGGCCTATGCGCCGCTCGGCTCGACCACGCGGCAGGTCGGCCTCACGGTCGAGCTCGCGGAGACCGGCCTGACCATCGCGGCGCAGTCGCTCCTCGCCGCCGGCACGCGACTTTCCGGCGAGCTGAACCTGCCCGACGGCTCCGGTCGGGTGACCTTCTCGGGCATCGTTCGATCGTCGCGGCCGGGCGAGATGGTCGTCCTCTTCCAGCAGACGCCGGTCTCCGAGTCGACGTATCGCGCGCTCCTCTTGGACCAGCCTGGCCGCGGACGGACGAGTGCACCACCGAGAGCGCAACCGCTCCCCGTCTCGACCAGCGAGCCCACCGAGACGCAGAAGGTCTTCGGGGCGAAGGCTCGAGCGCCCGCCTCGCCCGTCGAGGTGATCACGGCCGAGATCGATGCCGCGGCCGAGATGGCCCGCGCGAGGGCCGTGCCCGCGAACCCACGCACCACCACCGATCCGTGGCGGCCGAGCATGACGCCCACCGCTCCGCCAGAGCCACAGCCGGCAGCTGCTGCGGTCGCAGCGTTGCCCGTCGAGATCGATGTCGATGTCTCCGATCACGTCGCGGACGAGGAGGCGGTCGCCGAATGGACGCGGAAGGACGGCAGTCTGCATCTGTTCTCCTCGAGCCCCGGCTTGCCTCCGCTCCCGACGTCAGCGTTGGAACCGAGCACGCCGCCCGCGACCGCGAGCACCCGCACCGACGGCCCAACCGCTGCCCAGGAGAGCGAGGCGCCGTCCGCCGAAGACGACTTCGACGCGCTCTTCGACCGCATCCGCAAGGAGTGAAGCGCCGCGGTTCCTGATTTCTTACAGGCGGAGTTCGGTCGCAATGGCTCGCCACACCTTGCGTGCAGGCCCGGTGGTGGGCAGCGCAACCGCACCAGCATCAGCGGCGCAGGAACAGCCAGGCCAGCGCGCCGAGCCCACCGAGCCCGCAGAGCAGCGCCAGGACCTCGACCAGCGCGATCCGCGCCTTCTCGCGTGACCTCGTCTCGGTCACGATCGGCAGGTGCGGCTCTTGCGCAGCGCGTCCACCTTCACTGGCTCTTCCGGGGAATGGGCGTGATGAGGGGCGCGCGGATCTGCTGGGTGCTGGGGTCCCGCTCGATGGGCGACAGCTGGCCCGTGCGCCTTCTCTTTCTTGCGCGGCTCGATTCCCCGTCGTTGTGTGTCGGGCAGGCTCCGACCGACGCCGCTTGCACCTGGACGCGGCTGGCGAGCGCCGGCAGGAGCTGTTCCAGCATCAAGATCGCGATCCCCTGGTCGGCGAGGGCGAGGTGGACGCCGCTGCCGGCGAGCGCGCAATCCTCGCTCCGCACCGCCACGTAGAGCGGCTGGAAGTTGCGCGTGAACACGAGCATGGGCTTCTTGCCGGCCTCGGTCGCCTCGGCACAGGTCTGCTGCCACCAGCGGGCGATCAGACAGGTGTCGGGGTGCGTGAGCAGATGCTCGAGGTGCCAGCCCTCGGCGTTCTTGCACTCGATGGTGAACGGGAAGTCGGGCAGCGTGGTGATCACGTCGCCGCAGGTCTCGAAGTCGCGGCGGTTCCCCCAGCCGCCCGACAGGGGCACGCGCGACCAGGTGCCACCGAGGTGCTGCTGGAACAGGCGGCACACCTCGCGCTCCGCGCGCGAGCCCTTGTTACGGCTGCGCGCACCCATCGATGGCCTCGACGTCCTGGGGGGCGATGCGGTCGACGTGGATGTGGACGCGCTTGGTCACGGGATCGAGCTCGGGGCGCACCGACCAGTGGCCGTGCAGGTAGGACACGAAGGACTCCTCCTCGAGCAGCCGCAGGAACACGCGCGCCAGGAAGCGATCCGCCTGCCCGGCCAGCCGCTTCTGTCGCAGCCGCTCGAGGTGCGTGGGCTTCTTCTGGCTGGCTGGCCGGCTCATGCGCGCTCCCTCCAGTGGGGAAGATCCCCATCGAAGTGGACCGCCTCGGCCTCGCCCGGGTGCGGGCCGGCACCGGCCCGGAACAGGACCGCGCCGGCGTCGCGCACCGGCTTGAGGCTCTTCTCGTCGATCTCGATGTCCTCGGCGGCGAGGAAGTCGATCGCGTCCTTTCTGGAGCGAGCGAACACGAACAGCGCCGCGTGGGGGCTGTCCATCTGATGTCCTGCGAACACACGCATGCGGAATCTCCTACGCGGCGACGGTCTCGACGAACGAGCTGCCGCCGTCGCACACCACGCGCAGCTCGTGCTGGAACAGATCGCGGAGCCCGTCCTGGTGCGTCACGACCAGGACGAGATCCTTCTTTTGCGCGGCCTCTTCGAGCACGCGCACGGCGGCCTCGACCCCGGTGCGATCGAGGCCCTCGAAGGCCTCGTCGTAGATCGCGATCGGCAGCGGCCTGGACGCGCGGCTGCCGACCAGGTCCTGCAGGGCCAAGTTGATGATGAGGTTGACACGCTGGCGCTCGCCACCGGACAGGAGCGCGTAGCTGTCGACGCCGCTCCGATGCCGGATCTGGACCGTGAAGCGGTCCTCGAGGGTGTCGTCCTTCTCGAGCGTGGTCGAGAACTGCACCGACAGGGTCCCGGCGGTCAGCAGCTCGGCGTAGCAGCGCGCGCGCTCGTTGAGGAGCGGCAGGACGCCGTCGAGGAGGTACGACTTCAGGCCCCTCGGTCCGAAGCCCCGCTCCCAGAAGACGAGACGGTCTCGCTCGGACTCGAGGATGCGCAGGTCGGCTTCCAGCGACGACAGCTCGGTACTCCTTCGCCCCAGCTCGGCGTCCTCGTCGAGGATCGCCGGGGCAAACGGGCAGCCCTCGTGGTCGACCTCGGTGAGGTCCTTGTTGCCGCGAGCCAGCTGTGCCTCGAGCCCCTCGAGCTCGCGCTGCCAGATCATGTGCTCGGCGCGCGCGGCCCGGCTCTGCTCGGCGCGGGTGCGCAGCTCCGCGATCTCGCGCTCCCGCTCGGCACGCGCCGAATCCCACGTCCTCCGTCCCTGCTCACGCTCGACCGCGAGGGATGCGGCCTCGCCTCGGGCATCCAGGAGAGCCGCGGCCTTTTCGGCCATCTGGTCGCGCAGGAGCTCACCGTGGGCGTGACGGACCTCGGGTGTGATCGGCTGCGAGCAGACCGGGCAGGCGCCGCGGAGCCCATCGAGGCCAGCGAGCTCGGCCTGTAGCTTGCGCAGCAGGGCGGTCGCGGCCGCCTCCCGGGAGCGCGCGGCGGAGAGGCGGCGCTCGAGCACGGCATCCCGCTCGCGC
>ORMF010285918.1_pt1 | contig 11410 bp, 8 predicted proteins | sample 1779871 | NCBI WGS metagenome assembly ORMF01 (sample SAMEA104232316, study PRJEB22302) | groundwater metagenome | biome: forest; feature: aquifer; material: groundwater | place: USA | collected 2011-08-07 | depth 5.4 m
AGCAGCAGCACCGAGGTGCCGCCCACTTCGTTGAGGCCGTAGATGTGGTTGACGTACTTGCCCGGCTCCTGCTCGATGCGCTGCCGCGCTTCGCGGATCAGGGCATCGCGCTCGCCGAACTTGGTGGCGCCGGTGGGGCAGATCTCGGCGCAGGCCGTGGGCCGCCCGGCCGCCGCGCGCTTGCAGCACATATCGCACTTGCGCACCCGCGGCGTCAGCTTGTCCCACTCGTACTTGGGGACGCTGAAGGGGCAGGCCACCATGCAGTAGCGGCAGCCCATGCATTTGTTCTCGTCATACAGGACGGGACCCAGGGCGCTCTTGGTCAGCGCGCCCACCGGACAGACGGAGGCGCAGGTCGGGTCCTGGCAGTGCATGCACAGCTTCCGCATGAACGCATCGGAGCGGGTGAGAACAGAGGTGTACTTGGTAGAGGAGGTCTGCTCCTGCTTGGCGACCGTCGGGTCATAGGGCAGGCCGTTCTCCGTCGCGCAAGCTTCTTCGCAGGCTTTGCAGCCGATGCAGAGCGTCGCGTCATACAGCAGAGCGTTCATGGGAGCCTCCGCTCTCGCCCCCGACCGCAGGAAGACGGATGAATGCGCTTAACTTGCGCGCGGTTGGGAATAAAGGTGGGCCGGGGTGGTTGGGGATGGGACGCGGTTGAGGGTGGCCGAGTCATAGCCGCCAGCTTCTGCTCACCCCTGCTTCTCAAGATAGGGCTGAGGTCTTCATCTCGCAGTGATAGCGGTCACGCTGCGGGGTGATGCGGAATTCAGCAGGCGAAGGGTTCAGTAGCGTGGGAATCGGTTCGGAATGAACGGCTTGGCGAAGCGGCAGCTCTAACTGGTAACTGACAACTGGTCACTGGCAACTGATGTGGTGCCGGGAGGAGGAGTTGAACTTGAGGCGTTTTGCGGGCGTGAGCGACCCACGCGAAGCGGGAGCCCGCAGGCGAAATCCTGAGCGCAGCGAAGGACCTCGCATCATTTCTGCCCTGCGGGTTCGGTGGTGCCGGGAGGGGGAGTTGAACTTGAGGCGCTTAGCGGGCGTGAGCGAGTCCCGCCTTGCGGGACGAGCGGGAGACCGCTGCCGAAATCCTGAGCGAGCGGAGCGAGTCGAAGGACCTGAAACGAAAGGTCAGCTGCCTTGTGGCTGGTGCCGGGAAGGGGAGTTGAACTTGAGGCGTTTTGGCGGCGTCTGAGCCGCCAGCCGAAATCCCGAGCGAAGTCGAGGGACCTCGCATCACCTCTGCCGCTCGGGTTCTCTGGTGCCGGGAGGGGGAGTTGAACTTGAGGCGTTTTGGCGGCGTCTGAGCCGCCAGCCGAAATCCCGAGCGAAGTCGAGGGACCTCGCATCACCTCTGCCGCTCGGGTTCTCTGGTGCCGGGAGGGGGAGTTGAACCCCCAAGGGCCGAAGCCCGGCGGATTTTGAGTCCGCTGCGTCTGCCAGTTCCGCCATCCCGGCCGGTTTCTTCCAGTCTATTACTCCGCGCGCAGCGCGTCCACGGGCGTGAGGCGAGCGGCGCGAAACGCGGGGAAGACGCCGGCGGCCAAACCCACGCTGACCGCGACCCCTTCCGCCAGCACGGCGAACCACCAGGGCGTGCTCACCGGCAGCGCGGCCACGGTAAGGGAGAGCAGGCGGGCGATTCCCGCGCCCAGCGCCAATCCTCCGGCGCCGCCCACCGCGGCCAACAGCGCCGCCTCGGCCAGAAAGAGGGCGAGGATCTGTCCCTGGCGCGCGCCCAGGGCGCGCAGCAAGCCGATCTCGGTGGTGCGCTCGCTGACCGTGATGGTCATGATGGTGAGGATGCCGACGCCACCCACCAGCAACGAGATGCTGCCCAGCGCGCCCACGGCGAAGGTGAGCACGCCCAGCACCGAGCCCATGACGTCCTGCATCTGCTGCTGGGTGGTGATGGTGACGTCGTCGCTGCCGTGCCGGGCCACCATGATCCGTCGCACGCCTTCCACCACTTTCTCCACCGGCGCCTCCGGGTCGTACACCACGTGGATGCCGATCAGACCTTCGCGGTTGAAGAGCTCCTGGGCGCGCGCGGCGGGGATGTAGACGCCGTCGTCCAGCTCCATGCCCACCATCTCGCCCTTGGATTCCATCACCCCGATCACCCGGAAGCGGCTGCCGCCGATCTCGATGTGGCTGCCCAGGGGATTGGAGTCGCCGAAGAGTTCCTGCTTGGCCCGCAGTCCCAGCACCGCTAGCGCGCGGGCGGCGCGGGCTTCCTCTTGGGGGAGGAAGGAGCCGCTGCTCACCCTCATGTGCAACACCTGCGGCATGGTGGGGCTCACGCCGAAGAGGTTCACGCGGCGGCGCCGGCCGGCGTAGGCGATCTCGGCGTTGCCCTGCACCACCGCGTCGGTCATCTGCACGTAGGGAGCGCGCTGGAGCGCCTCGGCGTCTTCGATGGTCAGCGGGCGCACGGTGGCGAACATCCCCAGGGAGCCGCCCGGAATGCCGGCGGTGGTCACCCGGCCCGGGCTCACGACGATCAGGTTGGTGCCGAACTGGCTGAATTCCCCCAGCACGTAATCGTGGACGCCCTGGCCGATGGAGGTCAGCAGGATGACGGCGGCAATGCCCACGGCAATGCCCAGCGCCGCCAGCCCCGTGCGCATGGGATGCGAGCGCAGCGAGCGGCGCGTGAAGCGAAGGAAGTCTTGCGTCAGCATGGCTATCTCCTGGCCAGGGCGAGCGCCGGCTCCAGGCGCGCCGCGCGCCGCGCCGGCAACAGGCTGAAGAGGATGCCGGTGGCCAATGCGGTCCCCAGCGCCGCCAACACCGCCCAGGCCGGCGCAAACGCCGGCAGCTCCGGATACACCTGGCGGATGGCGAAGCTGCCCAGCTCTCCCAGCGCCGCGCCCAGCAGCGCCCCCAGGGCGGAGAGCACACCGGCCTCGGCGAAGAACAGCAGGCGGATCTGCTCCGGCGAAGCGCCCACCGCCTTGAGCAGCCCGATCTCGGTGGTGCGCTGCGAGACGGCGATCAGCATGACGTTCATGATGAGGATGCCGGCCACCGCCAGGCTGATGGAGGCGATGCCCGCCAGCGCCAGGGTGAGCCGGAGCGTGATGCGGTCCAAACCGGAAAGGATCGCGTCCTGCGTCACCACGGTTATGTCCTCCTCGCCCTCGTGCCGCTCCCGGATCACTCGTTGGATGTCGGTGCAAATACGGCATCGGTATTTTCCCGCCGGCTGCAAGTCCTCGCGCGTGCGCGCCTCCACCAGGATGCGCAACAACCCCGGCAGGTTGAAGACGGCCTGCGCCGAGGCCACCGGCAGCACGACCAGCTCGTCAAGGTCCAGGCCGATCGACTCTCCTTGCTGCGCCATCACGCCGATGACGCGGAAGCGGCGGTCGCCGATGCGTACCCACTCCCCCAGGGGAGAGCGCGTTCCGAACAGCTCCTGGCGTACTTTCCAGCCGATGACGCACACCGAGACCGGCTGGCGCGGGTCTCCCGGCGGAAGGAAGCGCCCCTGCGCCACCGTCAGATGACGCACCTCCAGCAGCTCGGCGGTGGAGCCCAGCACCGGCACCTCGCGGCTGCGGTCTTCCCAGGAGACCTCTGCCGAGCCCACGGTGAGCGGGGCCACGCGGCGCACGGCTGGGATGCGCAGCAGGGCGAGGGCGTCGTCGAGCGTCAGGTCGCGGGGCGTTCTGCCTATCACCGCGCCGGGAGCGCCGCCCACGGTCTCCGCGCGTCCGGGCAAGATGGCGATCAGGTTGGTGCCCAGCGAGCTGAACTTGTTGCGCACGTAGCGGCGCGCCCCTTCGCCCAGCGAGGTCAGCACCACCACCGAACCCACGCCCATGGACATCGCCGCCAGCATCAGCAGGGTGCGCACGCGGTAGCCGGAGAGCGAGCGCCAGGCGAAGCGTGCGACGTCGGCGAATCTCATGCGCGCGCCCCCGTATCGGAGTGAATGTGGCCGTCGGTCATGCGCACCTGGCGGCGCGCGCGCCCTCCCAGCTCCGGATCGTGCGTCACCAGCACCACCGCCATTCCCTTTTCGTTCAGCGCCTCCAGCAGGTGAATCACCTCCTTGCCCGTAACCTGGTCGAGGTTGCCGGTGGGCTCGTCCGCCAGGATGACCGCGGGCCGCATGACCATGGCGCGCGCTATGGCCACGCGCTGGCGCTCGCCGCCGGAGAGCTGGTCGGGACGATGGTGCGCGCGCCCGGTGATGCCGAACTCCTGCAGCAGGCGGCCGCCCCCCGGCTCGCGCTCCGCGGGCGCCACCCCCGCCAGCACCAGCGGCAGCTCCACGTTCTCCGCCGCCGAGAGCCGCGGCACCAGATGAAAAAACTGGAAGACGAAGCCGACCTTCTCCCGCCGCACCTGCGACTGCTGCCGGTCGCTGAGGGCGGTGACGTCCTGGCCGTCCAGGCGATAGACGCCGGCGGTGGGCCGGTCCAGCAGCCCGATGATGTTCAACAGGGTGGATTTCCCCGAGCCCGACGGGCCCATGATGGAAACGTACTCCCCGGCCTCAAGGTCGAGGTTCACGTCGCGCAGCGCCTGCACTTCCGCCTCGCCCACGGGAAAGGTGCGGTGGATGTGCTCCAGCCGGATCATGGGCGGGGAACGGTCTCGGGCATAGCCTTGGCGCCGGCAGCCACTCCTTGACGCTCCGGGGAAACCACGACTTGGTCGCCGGGCTGCAGGCCGGAGCGCACTTCCGTGTACTCCCAACTGGAAAGACCAACTTCGACGCGGCGCTCCTCGAGCGTGCCCGGGTTGGCGTCATAGATCAGCACGCGGCCGCCTTCCAGCAGCGCCTGCGTGGGAACGCGCAGGACGTTCTCACGGACTTCGAGCACGATCTCCACATCGGCGCTATAGCCCACCAGCAGCGCCTTCACGTCCTGGGGGTTGGTGAACTCGACCTCCACCTCCACGGTGCGCGCCTGCTTCTCCACTTCCAGCACGTAGGGAGCGACGCGGCGGACGCGGCCGGGAAAGCGCCGCCCGGCGAAGGCGTCGAGGGTGATGTAGCCGGTCTGGCCCACGCGCACGCGCGCGGCGTCCACTTCGTCAATGGGCGCGGCAACGTAGAGGCAGCTGTCGTCGATCAGATCGATGGCCGGCGGGGTGGGGATGCCGGGAGGCGAGGGCATGGCGAACTCGCCCCCCTCGCCCGTTACCTTGGCCACCACGCCGTCGAAGGGCGCGCGCAGCACGGTGCGCTTCAGGTTGGCGCGCGCCAGCTCGATGCTGCGCTGGCTCTGCTCCACCTCGGCGCTGGCGGCGTTGCAGGCGGAGCGCAAGGTCTTGGCCAGGGAGGTCGCGCGGTCGAACTGCTCGTCAGGGATGAGGCCATCGCGATGCAGTCCGCGGGCGCGCTCCGCATCGCGTTCGGCGACGTTGGCGCGCTCGCAGGCCTCCTCCGCCCGCAGGCGGGCGCTGCGCGCCTGCTCTTCCGCCACCCGCGCCTGGGCGGCGGTGTCTTCGTTCCACAGCTCCAGCAACACCTGGCCGGCGCGCACGCGGTCGCCTTCGTGCACCGGTTGCGACACAATCTGGCCTCCCGCAAGCGGCGCCAGCTTGGCCCGCCGGCAAGCCTTCACCGTCCCCGCGCGGGTGTTAGCCACCGAGCGCTCCACGCGGCCCCGGTCCACCTCCCGCAGGGCAACCGACACGGGCTGGGGACGCGTGGTACGCCATAGCCCGAGTCCAGCCACGGCGACGACTACCGCAATGACCACCAGGCGGCGAGCCCAGGGGCCGGCGGAAGCCCCGGGCGCGGTGTGGGGAGGCGCTTCCATGCTTGTTTACCGATCCGGTGAAAAAGCTTACAGGACGAAGGCGATGTCTTCCACTTTTACCGCTATGCGCCCGCCGCGCCCAAAGCGCGCTGGGCCTCGGCCGCCAGCGAATCATTGGGCGCGCTGGAGACGAAAGCCTCCAGCAGTTGCCGGCTGCGCTCGGATTTGGCGCGGACCAGAGCATGCAGCGCCAGCTTGCGAGCCGTGGTTTCGAAGCCGGCGTCGCTGAGCACGCGCGAGAGCAGATCGAGAGAGGCGTCGCCGGGGATACAGGTCACGGCGTGCACGGCCTTCTCCAGAACCTTGGTCTTGGCGTGGGCGGGGTCGAAGATGAAGCGGTCGAGGGCGGGCACCGCTGCCGGGTTTTTCAGGAACATCAGTTCGTCGAGGGCGTGCTCCAGGTTGTTGGCCCGGAAGTGAGGCAGAGCCTCGGCGAAGACCTGGGCGCGGGCCGGGATGCGGCTCTTGATGAGGACGTCCGCGGCCGCCTTTTGCACCCGATCGTCGGCGTGCCGCAGGACCGGGGCAAGCTGCTGCAGCAGTTCCGGGTCTTTGAGTTCCCCCAGCACCTGGCAGGCGTTGCGCACCACGTACCAGCGCTCGTCGCTCAGGCGCCTGCGGGCCGCCTCCAGGCCCACGTGGCCGGTCTGCGAGATGAAGCGCATGAGCATCATGCGGGTGGCGGCGGTCTTTTCGTCCTGCAGGCGCAGGAAAAGCTTCTCGATGCCGGCGGGACCGCTCCAGCGGAAGAGCGCCGTCGCGGTCTTCAGCCAGGCTGAGTCGTCTTTCTTCTGAAAGAGCAACTCGACCAGGCGGTCCAAAGGTGTGGGCGGCAGCAGCTTGCCGAGGGACCGGCCGCAACAGTGGGCGTGCTGGGGAGCGTCCGCGGCCAGGGCGCGCTCGAACGCCGAACCCAGGGTCTGGATGACGCCGTAGTCCTCGAAGGCGGCGACGGCGTTGGCCAGCGCCACCATGGCATTGGCGATCTGCATATGGTGCGTGGGGCTGAAGTCGCGGCGGGGGCAGGGGCCGGGGCCAGCCGCTCGGCGGTGTTCCGGCCAAAATCCGTCCGCACTCCTCCCATGGCCCGCATCAGCTCCGGCAGCCGGCTCAGGTCCTCCGGGCGGACCTTGGCGATGGGCAGTTCCAGGATCTTGAGGTAGTGCAACGCCAGCTCGGTGGCTTCCTCCAGCTTCGCCTTTTCCAGCCTCTCCTTGAGGACCTCCATGAGCCGGCGGAATTCCGTGGGACCGAAAAGCTTGAACTGCAGCAGGGTGGCCATCTGCTCCTTCGGGGAGAGTGAGGACCACTTCATCTCCTGCTTGATGCGCTCCAGCACGGAGGGAGGAAGCGCGTAGTCGCGGACGTAGCGGGCCAGCTTGGCCAGCAGCCGCTCCGCCGTTTGGGTGGCGCGCAGGCTGCGGCCGATGACCCGCAGCACGTCCTCCTCGATGACCAGGCCTTCCTCGTCCGAGGGCGCGGATTTCAGGCGCTTGGCCACGAACTCCGCTGCCCGCTCCTCGATGTACTCGCTGGCCACCTGGTTGGGCGGCATCTGGCGCAGCTCCTCGTGCCGCTCCATGGGGAAGGAAGGGAGAATCAGGTCGGGGCGCATGTTGTTCAGGATGGTGGCCAGGGCCAGCGTGGACTTCTGGATGTCGCCGCGCTGGTCCAGCAGCGCGGCGTCCACGGTGGGGCCGACCAGGCGCATGATGTCCGCCGGCCCGCCGGCGAAATCCGGCGGCTTCTCCAGCCCCGCCGTCTTCAGCAGCGCCTCCAGGCCGTCCAGGGCGAAGTTCTGCGGCCCTGATTCGGCCAGCTCCTTGGAAGCCATGTAGGATTCTGCGTCGCTCTCCAGGATGGTGTCGCCGCTTTCGGTGCGCGCCTGGTTCTTGCCTGCCGGCAGGATGCGCGCGTTCTCCACCGGGCTCAGGTCCAAGAACGCCCGCGTCCCGCCCGCATCCTCGATGATCCTGGGCGAGGTGCAGAGAACCGCAATGACCTGTTTGTACGCAGCCAGGGTGAGCCCGGCCTTGAACTTCACCGCGCCGATGCCCCGCTTGAGGAACTCGCTCTCCAACGGCTGCAGGCCGGGCTCGCCGGTGAGGATGTTGTTGAGCAGTACGCGGTTGTCCACAAAGCCGAAAGAGAAGTCGCGCGTCAGCTTCAACAGGGCGTTGAGGGTGTCGAAGCTGTTCTGGGTGGGGACGATGGCGCTGGGATGGTCCACGGAAAATACGGAGCAGATGCGCACCAGCATCTGCAGGCTGCGCCCGTAGCGCAGGCCCTGCACCTTCAGATGTTTCGGGTCCAACATGGCTCAGTCCCTGCCGATTCTAGCCCGTATCAAGGCCTGGGAAGCGGCCGGGCATCCCGCGCCTCACGTCCACCACGCGCAACCAGCGGCGCATCTCTGCAGCCAAGCGGGTGCTATGCGCCCGCCGCACCCAAGGCGCGCTGGGCCTCGGCGGCCAGCGCGTCTTTCGGGAAGCGAGCCACGAAGCTGGCCAGCAACTGCCGGCTGACTTCGCTGCGACTGCGCACCAGGGCGTGCAGCGCCAGTTTGCGCACCGGCGCCTCCAGGGTGGCGTCGGCGAGGACGCGGGAGAGAACTTCGAGGGGAGCATCCCCGGGCATGGCGGTAACCGCGTGTACGGCTTTTTCCAGGATCTTGGTCTTGGCCCGGTGGTCGTGGAAGATGAACTCCTGAAGCGCGTAAAGCGTCGCTGGGTTCTTCAGGAAGAACAGCTCGTCCAGGGCTTGCTCCAGGGTATGGGTGCGCAGGTGCGGCAAGGCGTCAGCGAAGACTTTGGCGCGAGCTGGGTCCCGGCCCTTGATGATGATGTCGGAGGCCGCCTTCTGTACCCGGTCGTCGGAGTGCTGCAGGGCGGGAGCGAGATCCGGCAATAGCTCGGGATCCTTGAGTTCCCCCAGCACCTGGCAGGCGTTGCGCACCACGTACCAGCGCTCGTCTTTCAAGCGCCTGCGGGCCACCTCCAGGCCCGCGTGCCCGGTCTGGGCAATGAAGCGCATGAGTGCCATGCGACCGCCGGCGGTCTTCTCTTCCTCCAGGCGTTGGAAGAGTCGTTCGATCCCCTCATCCCCGGCCCAGCGGAAGAGCACCGCCGCCGTCTTCATCCAGGCGGCGTCTTCCTTCCTCTGCGCCATCATCTCGACCATCCGTTCCAGGGAGGCGGCCGGCAGCAGCTTCTGCAGGCCTCCACCGCAGCACTCTGCGTGCTGGGCCTTGTCCCGGGCCAGCGAGCGCTCCAGGGTTCCCCCGAGGCTCTGGATGATGGAGTAGTCCTCATAGGCGGCGATGGCATTGGCCAGAGTGATCAGCGCGTTCCGGGTCAGCTGATGGAGCAATGGGGAGAGGTCGTCGCGCATCAGGGCCTTCCCCAGCTTCTCTGCCGCGGTCGGCGCAAATTCCGTTCGCACGCCGGCCATGGCTCGAAGCAGCCCTGGAATCCGGCTTAGGGTATCCGGCTGGAGTTCACCGGCCGGGAATTCGGTCGCGCCCAGGTAATGCAACGCCAGTGCGGTGGCTTCCGCCGGGTAGGACCGGTTGAGGAACTCTTTGATCAGGTCCATCAGGTGGCGGAAATCGGCTGGTCCAAAGTGCCGGGTCTCCAGCAGGCGCTCCATCTGCTGCTTGGGCGGCAGCGCGTTCCACTGGACCTCGGCCCGGATGCGCTCCATGATGGAGGGCGGAAGCGCGTACCGCTCGACGTACTTGGCCAGCTTGTCCAGCATGCGCTCCGCCCCTTGCGTGGCCTTGAGGCCGCGCGCCAGCACTCGCAGGACATCCTCCTCCACCGTCAAGCTCGTATCCCCGGCAGGAGCGGAGCGCAGCCGGTTGGCCGCCCACTCCACCGCCCGGTCCTCGATCAGTTCACTCGCGATCTGATCGGACGGCATGTTGCGGATCGCTTCGTGACGTTCGGCGGGGAAGGCCGATAGCACCAGGTCGGGTTGAAGGTTTTCCAGCACGGTGGCCAGCGCCTGATGCGACTTCTGAGGGTCCCCCTGGGCGTCGGTCAGGGCGGCGTCCACGGTGGGGCCGACCATGCGCATGATGTCCGAAGGTCCTCCGGAGAAGGACTCCGGCTTGTCCACGCCGGCGGATTCCAGCAGCGACTCCAGGCCCTGCAGGGCGAAGGTGTGGCCACCCGTCCCGCCCAACTGCTTGGCCGCCATGTAAGACTCGGAATCGGTTTCCAGGATGGTGTCGCCGCTTGCCGACCGCGCCTGGTTCTTTCCCGCGGACATGATCCGCGCAAATTCCAGGGGGTTCCGGTCCAGCAGAACCTTGGTTCCGCCCATTTCTTCGATGGTCTTGATCGGAGTGCAAAGCAGGGCGATGGCCTTCTTGTAGCCGGCGAGGCTGATGCCGGCTTCGAACTTCACCGCTCCAATGCCTCGCTTGAGGAACTCGTTCTCCAAGCTCTGCAGATTGGGATCGTCGGTCAGGACGTTGTTCAGCATCACCCGCTGGTCCACGAACCCAAAGGTGAAGGAGCGGGTCTGCTTCACCAGGGCATTGAGCATCTCGAAGCTCTGCTGCATGGGCCCGATGGTGTTGGCGTGGTCCACCGAGAACACGGCGACGATCCGCAACAGGGTCTGCAAGGTGCGCCCGTAGCGCAGCCCCTGCACCTTGATTTGCTTTGGGTCCATGATCGTCTGACCAGCAGATTGTATCCGTTCCCGGTAAATCGGCGCCTGTTTCGAGCTAAAAAAGACTCGTTGCACCGGGGGCCAGGGATTATGATACGGTTCGCCGCTTCCCTAAAAGGGAACGGGGAGGAAGAGAATGCTCGGTCTGGTTCTTCTTCTGCTGATGGTAGGGGCCTTGGCCTTTGTTGGGCTGATGTACAACAGCCTGGTGGGGCTGCGGGTGCGGGCGGATTCCGCCTGGTCCGACATTGACATCCAACTCAAGCGCCGCCACGACCTGATCCCCAACCTGGTGGAGACGGTCAAGGGATATGCCGGCCACGAGAAGAGCACCTTCGAGAACGTCACCAAGTACCGCTCCATGGCCATGCAGGCCACGGGGCCGGCGGAGCGGGCCCAGGCCGAAGGCCAGCTGACCATGGCGCTCAAGAGCCTGTTCGCGGTGGCGGAGAATTATCCGCAACTGCGGGCCTCGGAGAATTTCAGTTCCCTGCAGAAGTCGCTGGCCGAGATCGAGGACAACCTGCAGAACGCGCGCCGCTACTACAACGCCGTGGTGCGCGACCTGAACACCAGCATCCAGGTCTTTCCCAAGAACCTGGTGGCCGGCATGTTCGGCTTCCAGCCGCGGGCGTTCTTCGAGCTGGATTCGGCCGCCGAGCGCGAGGCCCCGGCGGTGAAGTTCTGATCTGATGTCCCGGAAGTCGCCAGTCGCGGGCCGGAGGAGCCGGTTCCCATCCGGCCTCGCCCTTCTGCTGCTTGTTTTCGCCGCCTCCCTGCCCGCTGCGGCGCGCAGTTGGCGCATCGCCAATTTCAGCAGCCAGGTGCTGGTGGACGAGGACTCCAGCGCCGTCATCACCGAGCGCATCACCCTGGCCTTCGTCGGACACTGGAACGGCATCTACCGCGACATCCCGGTGGACTACCCCGGCCCGGGCGGC
>ORMF012166529.1_pt1 | contig 11410 bp, 19 predicted proteins | sample 1779871 | NCBI WGS metagenome assembly ORMF01 (sample SAMEA104232316, study PRJEB22302) | groundwater metagenome | biome: forest; feature: aquifer; material: groundwater | place: USA | collected 2011-08-07 | depth 5.4 m
CAGTGCATCCTTGATTTCATAGCGTTCCAGCACGGCCTTGGGCAGCCGAACGCCGCGCGAGTTGCCGATCTGCACGACCTTCAACTCGACCTTTGCCGGGCTCGTGGGGGATGTGGGGCGGGGGCGGCGTTTCATGTAATTACTGTACCTACATAGATCGGTATGGTCAAAGCGAAACCCGGGGCAGCGGCCCGCTCGCCGGACTGCGCTGCCTTCACCACCACGCCCACTTCGCGCTATGGCGATGCCTGGATTGCATGACCGGCTCGTAGTCCGGGTCGGCTAACCAGCGAAGCAGCTCCCGGGTGTCCGCATTGCGCTGGCGTCGCTTGAAGATCCTGCTGAACCAGTGCGGTACGCCGCCCCGCATGGTGACGTCGGCGTCCGAATGAAAGCGCGCAATCGCGCGACGGCCCTCCGGCGAATGGGGATCGATCAGGCAATGCGTGAAATGGCAGGACTCAGGATCAAAAAACGAATCGCGCAGCACCCAGCGATACTCGTGGCGATCGCCGCGGCGGCGGTAAGTACGTGACATGACATAGCTCCCGGTTAAAGGTAACTACGTCATGCCGTTCTCCTTTCGGCTCTTGAACATTGAATTCGAAAATCTATAGTGCGACTTCGAGCGGCGCGTCCTGCAGCGCGCTCACGCGCATGACCGAGAATCCGAGCACCTTGCCCTGGTCGTCGACCTTCTCCATGACGTGCGGGTTCGCCGTCTCGCGGAAAACTCCCGGACGTTGCTCGAACATGACCTCCAGGAAGTCGCCTTCCTTGTCGTACCAGATCTTCAGTTTCTTTTCGGCCATAGCTGTCTCCCTCCCACTTTCACCGCGGCGCGCGCAGCAGTGCCTCGACCTCCGCCAGCAGTACCGGAACCTCTTCCTCGATGGTGCTCCAGACGATCCGGTGGTCGATCAGGTCGTATCCGTGAGTAAGCACATTGCGGAAATCGACGATGCGCCGGTGCTCGGTGATGCGGCCCGCCGTGGCCGGATCGTGCAGCGCAAGCCGGTTCATGGCCTCACCGATGATTTCGAAATTTCGCTCGATCGCCTGTCTCAGCAGGCGTTCGCGCCGGTAGTGCTCCAGCGTCTTCCCGGCCGTGACCTCGCGAATGAAGGCCGCGGCGTCCCGGACGTCCTCAAGCAGCCAGGGGGTGCACGAGGGGGATAGGCCCCCTCGTACCTAGGGGGTCTTTGGCTGCATAGACGACCCGCCGCGTCTTGTTGACCGCCTCGATGAAGTACGGGTTTTGCAGGGAACCGGCCGACACCAGGTCGACGGAGCGGCCGTACAACGCCTCCAGCGATTCCTTCAGCCCGAAATAACGGTCGAAGAGGCGCGACGAATCGGCGTCGAATTCCACCAGGAAATCGAGGTCGCTACGCTGCGGATCGAACGCATCGCCCGCCGCGGAACCGAAGAGCTCCAGCCGCGCTACGCCGTAGCGGCGGCACAGATCCGGAATCTCGGCAGGATGGGAGTCGAGCACTGTAGCCATGATGAACTGCGATTATGCCACCCACACCCGGCCACGCCGTGAATCACCCGATGGCCCTCCCCCATGCTCCTTGCGAGCTGCTCCTGCTGGAGATCCATCACCCGGACGATATCCGGCACCGTCTCGACTTTGGGAGCGGAGGGACTCCCCAGGTCGAAGGTCCCCTGGCTGACTCGAATCTCGGAAAACAGATGCCAGCGCACCCGGTCCACCTGCGGCAGCGTCAGCAGACAGCGAAACGTCACCCCGAACATCCCCCAGAGCCGCTGCTGAAACGCCTCCGCATCCACCGACTCCACCATCTCGTCCTGGCAGATCACACGGTCTGGCGGTATCACCTGACCGAGGTCAGTCAGTTGAAAAGATTTGCGGGAGATATTCGCGAGCACGACACCATAGCCCCAGGGAAACGCGAGCTTCCCCTGAAACGGCGTTCCCGGCTCACCCACCAGCGCGGGATCGGACTCCAGCAGCCGGCAAACCCCGAATGCGTACTGCTTCGCCTGCTCCAGCGGATTCGACTTCCTCACCTCGCGCCCATCGCCCTGCAGCGTGGCCGTGAGCCTGTCCATCGACCGGATGTTCTCCAGCTTCCAGTCCTTCACCTCGATCACCAGCAGCCCGCGCCGGGGATGCAGAATCAGAAAATCCGGATGCTGGTTCCACGCGCCGACCGGCACGTTGTACCAGCACACATAGTCGTCTTCGAGATGCGATTCCAGCCGCCGCGCGAAACGGCGTTCGCCGGAGGTCATCCGGCCCACTACGCTCGAAAGGACGGGGACGAAGTGCGCCATGCGAAGTTGAGCCCTAGTCGAAGTGCCGAGACTTGGCGGAGATGCGGATGTAATCGACGCGGGTGGGAACGATAGCGTCGTCCCAGAATTGGGGGATGGATTTCATGACGAAATTACTCGTTTTCCATGGCCTGGACGTAGAGGGTCAAATGCTCGCTGGCGAGCGATATCTCTTCGGGCGCAAGAACTGCCCGCTCGTTTGCCAAAAATTTCTTGAAGGCTTTTTCGTTCAGCACCCACATTTCCTTCGTCGAGCCCGGCCCTTGCTTGACGTACCAGCCAGGAAATAGCACCACCGGCCAAACCTCGTATTGACGGCTTGTACTTCTGGAAAGAATGTCCCGCAACCATCCCGCTTGCGCCTTGGCTTGCACAACCGGATCGCGGTCAGGCTCCCAGCCATCCACAGCTATCGTTCTGCCATCGAAAGTCACCTCGACGCCTGCGCCGAGTCGCTTGCTAAATGTCTTGGTTTCGATCGTGAACACGCCCGCCGGCCCGATAAGCACATGATCGATGTTGAAGCCAACGCCGATCAGGTCGTGGAATACGCGATAGCCCGATGCCCGCAACTCCTCAAGGTACTGGCCTATGAATCTTTCGCCGTCCCTGCCCTGCTTGAGCATTCTGATCCTGGGCAATGCTCTCCAGATTCGATACGCGACATAGGCCGATGCCACGCCGGCGATAGCCGTATAAACCCAGGGGGCCGGTGGAAGCGGTCTGTAGTAGCGAATCCATTCCAGCCCGGCAAGGACGAGCAGAAAGATAACGACCAGCATTGGGGCAAGAATTTCATCGAGCATTGACTCCCAAAGATTCTCATCGATCGATTGACCAGGCAGCCGCAGTGGCCGAATTTTCAGCGGGGAGCGCTTTTCTGATGCCAAGATTTTCTTCTTGGGTGACCTACTCGTACCCGCGAAACTCGTCGAACCGGACCGCGAGCCGGTCTTGATCTGGCCAATCCTTCCGGCGAGCGGGCCGGTGCAGTTCCTGCAAATGCAGTTTCTTGAGCGTTTCCAGCAGCGGGCCGTCGTTCTGTATAAGTAATCGCTTGGATACATGGATTCGGAATTTCGGATCAATGCCGATCAAATGTGCATCGAAGGCCGCGTGGTGAATTTTGGAAAGAGGAAGACCGTTGGGGATGACTGCCTGCCCCAGCTTCTCGTTTTTGTCTTCGATGATGTGCGCCGCGTCCAAAAGCCGCTGCTCCGGCAATCGCGACACGGCACAGCGGCCGTCGTAAGCGGTGATCACGGCTTCCCGGAACGAGGCCTGATGCAAGCGCTGCTTAACCTGCCGCAGCGCATAGCGGCGCTCGATCTCGGTGGCCGGAAAATCCGATGAGACCTGATCGACGGCACCGAACGCGACACGTGCCTTGAGCGCCTTGCCGTCCCAGCCGACGATGTACGTCGGCAAACAGGCCTGGTACAGGCCCGGGGCGATGCCGAGGAAGTAAATCATCGGTACCCGGTTCTCCATTGCCGCGCGCAGCCAGCGATTGTCAGCCGCTTCCGGGTTGTCACCCATAAAGGCGTAGTCGACAGCCTCCTCGCTTTCGTAGATCTGCCGGTGTACCTGCTTCTGGTCGTCGTACCAAATGCGCCGCCCCGGTGTCGGGTAGACCGTCCTGATGGAAAGCAGATGCCGCATCTGTTGCGGCTTGAAGATGCCGCGTTGAGGATTCACTAGCGGGATACGTTGGCCGTCGAACTCGAATCCAGCCCTGAGGTCCGCCGACGTGAGCTCGCCGCGGACCGCAATCAGAGCCCTGACCGCGTTGAATGCGGCCGCTCTAAGCAATTGATCGCGGTCTGGAGCGGTGGCCATGGATGCCGATGGAGGAAATCCGCTCCATTGTGCCACCGCAGGTACTTCGCTCCCCGAATGCCTTTCCTGCGGCATAATTCAGTCGTGACTGCTTTCGACCACATCGATCCGCGCGAGACGCCGGCCTACACCGTTGGCGAGGCCGCCCATTACCTGGGCGTGCCGAAATCCACCATGCGCTCCTGGTTTGCCGGCCAGCGCGGCTTTCGTGCCGTCATCAAACCCGCCGAGGCGAAGGGGCTTGGACTGTCATTCTCCAACCTGGTGGAGGCCTACGTCCTGACGGCGATCCGGCGCAAGCACCAGATCGCCTTGCCCACCATCCGGCGCGGCCTCGACTATGTGGTTCGCAAGCTGGGCGCCAAGCGCCCGCTTCTGGAGCAGAAGTTCGCGACCAATGGCGTTGATCTTTTCGTCGAGCACCTAAACACGATTATCAACATCTCCAGGGACGGCCAAGTCGAAATGGCCGATCTGATCCGCGCCTACCTCGAACGCATCGATCGCGACGCCAAGGGCGTCCCGATCAAGCTCTACCCCTTCATACGCACGCAAGCTCCGCGCGAGCAGCCGCGCACTGTCGTGATCGACCCCCGCGTGTCGTTCGGCAGGCCGGTCATCGCCGGCACCGGTATCCCGACCGCCGTGCTCGCCGAGCAGTTCAAGGCGGGCGACACGGTTCCCGTTCTCGCAAAGGAGTACGGCGCCGCCGAAGAAGCCGTCTGGGATGCCATCCGCTGCGAGCTCGCACTCGAAGCCGCCTGAGCGGCTAACGCTCTTTCTCGACGAGTCGCTCGACAGCGACTCGATCGCACAGGCACTCACGGCGGCTGGCGCGACGGTCGAGAGACTTACCCGGCACTTTCCGAAGGGCACCGACGACCGCACCTGGCTTTCGTTTGCTGGTGCAAAAGGTTGGATCGTGCTGACACGCGACAAGCGAATTCGCTACCGACGTCTAGAGCGGCTAGCTTTGCAGGCCGCGCGGGTGCGCGCCTTCGTGTTCACCGGCGGAAATATCACCATCGGCGAAACTGGAAAAATACTTGCGCACGCGTTCGCAGAAATGCGCGACATTTGCGATCAAGAGCAGGGACCCTTCGTGTACCACATCGGCCGCGGCAGCAGGCCGCGGCGAATGGACTAGGGCTGAAATACATTCTTGTTATGCCACTCTAGATATTCGCTCTTCGGACGGAATCCCGCTTCGTCTGGAAGCGCCGCCAAAGATTGGCCATCGAGTCGATAGTACGCCTTCCCGTTAGACCATTCTTCCTTGATCCGGGCACTAACTTTTACTCGCAGATCGGGATCCACTGTAACGTAGCCGAGATCGAACAATTTGTGGAAGTCTGAGCGCAGCAGGAGTCCATTCGACACGTGATGAGGCCCGAGCTTCGCAAACGGCAGAATATGCGCAGCTTCCAACACCGGCAACGTGCGTTCACCGGTAATTGCGCACTTTCTCTTATATGCATCGGTAACCAGTACCCGAAAGGCGCCCTGCCCCAAACGCGGTTTTACTAGTACCGCATCACCATATCCGCCCTTGACCTCGGAGACACCCCCGACCTCTTTGGCTTCGTTCAGAGCAATTCTCGCTTGTACCTCTGACCACAGCGCCACCCCGTCCTGCTCTGAAGTATCGTAGTACCGACCGCGAACGACGTTGCCTGACCAACCTACAGGATCCTTTATCCATAGCTCATTCGGCCAGAAGAAAGGCTCCGCAAGTACCGTGCATCCAATCTCTGGATCGCGGGCCGTCGGGTTAGGTGTCAGTGGTCGAATTAGTTTCTCGAAGTCCTCTCGCGTCGCCGCGCCATTCTTCGACCCGAATGACTCCCAAGCAATCGATAGTGGCAAAACCGAGTATTTGATGAAATACCCGCCGCCCGCAATATGATTGTTGGGTCGCTTTACCTTGAAAAGGAATGGGGATCCAGGCGCGAGTCTATTAAACGCATTACCAGCGCCCGGCTGCCAGAAATTAACTTCGTCAGGCCTTGATTGCCGGAGGAATTGGAACCACGCGTTGTGAGTGACACCAACCCAATAGCGCATGCAAACAATTATCCCATCGGGTACTTCTGATTGCACACGCCTACATGAGCTTACGGAGCAATTACAGCTTTAATCTGCGCCGGCCGCTTAGTCGCTAAACTTCAGACCGATGGAGAAGACCTGTCCCTTTTGCGTACCGGAGCCTTCGCGCTTGCTGGTTTCCGAGGGTCTGATACTCGCGCTCCGCGACGGCTACCCGGTTTCCCGTGGCCACAGCCTTATCGTGCCGCGGCGGCACGTGGGATCGTTCGGGGAGGCAAGCCTCGAGGAGCAAAGCGCGATGCTGGCGATGTTGAAGCGCGTGAGGGCGATGTTGGACGCGGAGCTGCGGCCGGACGGATACAACATCGGCATCAATGACGGCGCGGCGGCCGGCCAGACGGTGATGCACGTGCATATGCATGTCATTCCCCGGTATCGCGGCGATCGGCCCGACCCGCGCGGAGGGATACGCTGGATCATTCCGGAGAAGGCCGACTATTGGAGCGGCAGGGGCAAATGACCGCTCCGCCCGACTATCGGGGGCAGCTCGATTTCCTGCAGCACGTTCAGCGGATTTTTGACGAGGGCGAGTTTGTCGCGACGTACAAGTTCGCGCTGCTCATCGCGCTGGTGGAGCTGGCGATCGAGCGCGGCGACGACACGGGCGCGCCCCTCGAGCTGGATCTGCATTCGATCGCGGAGAAGTTCATCGAGCAGTACTGGCCTCACGCCGCACCCTACGGCGCGGCAGACGGCGCGCCTGCCGTGCTCGTTCAGAACCATGGCCGGCAGGCGGCGATCGTGGCGCGCGTCGCGGAAGCGCGCGGGCGATTCGGCACCCTCGCGCGTGCCAAGAGCGACAGGAGCTGGCGAGGCTTCGTCGGCAGCATTGCGCATATCGTCAAGGAGATGCCCCTCTGGAAGCTGCAGACCCTGCGCCGCCAAAACGTGCCCTTCCTCTACGCAAGGAGCAGCGGCCCGCGCATTACGCTTCTTCCGGGCGTTGCCTTCAATCTGCGGCGATTCGGCGCGCTGATACAGCTTCTTGCCAGGTCCGCCTGGGTGCAGCACATCCGCTCCAACCCAAGGAACGCGCCCACGGTAGGCGGCGCGACGGATCTCGAGTTGTTCCTGTTCGGCGGCGCACGGGTGGACCTCTCCGCGGCAAGGCGCGCGCTGCAGGACATGCAGGAGAACCGCTGCTTCTACTGCGAGAGCAAGGTGAAACAGGATCCCCACGTCGACCACTTCATTCCGTGGTCGCGGTACCCGCGCGATCTCGCCCAGAACTTCGTTCTTGCACACGGCGCCTGCAACCTCGACAAGGGCGACATGCTTGGCGCACCGGCGCACCTCGCGCACTGGGTGAAGCGCAACCGCGAGTCGGGGGCCGACCTTGCGGCCCGCTTGTCGCCGGCAGGATTCCTGGACGATCAATCCGCGGCGCTGCAGGTAGCGCGCTGGGCCTACGGCCAGGCCGAGGCCGTGTCGGCGCAGCTTTGGGTGAGTCTGAAATACACGGTCAACGCCGACCGGCGGTGCCTGGAGATACTGGGCGGATAAGGGTTACGCGGGCGACTTGCGCAGGGCCTTGAGGATCTTCCAGCCGCCCTGCCCGGGCAGTCTGCATTCCCAGAAGGTCCAGCCGTTTACCGGATTGTCCGTAACCGCGACCGCAGCGGCGGAAGGAGAGTCGTAGCGCTTGCCGTTCAGGACCAGCGCGCCGCCCTCCACCCGCCCGAGCCAGGTCTGGCCCTTGTAGCGGGCGCGGAATTCGGTGCCGGCGGGAAATCGCACGCCCTTGGTGATCCAGTCGCCGGCCTCCGGCCTGGAGGACGGGACGGTGGGCTCCTTCTTGCTGGGGAGACCGAGGACCTGGCGCAGGACGTCGTTGGCGGTGACGTCTTCGGAAGTACGTCGCAGGGTGATGGCCTTGTAGACGTCGAAATCCACGTCGATGGTGTGCACGGCCGGCTCCAGTCGCTGTAAAAGCGCTATAGTACTATAGTTATCTTATAAGAACAAGCGGTCCCATTGTCCATAGGTTGACGTCCTGGATAGAGTTCTAGTATGTTGCGTATATCTAACATTTAAGATCTTTAGATGAAGCCCCAAGACCTAGGCCAGGCGATCCGTAGCGCCCGCAAAGCGCGCAGCCTCACGCAAGCGCAACTCGCCCGGACAGCGGGCCTTTCCCGCGAGACGCTCAATCTCCTGGAAAGCGGCCTCGTACGCGATCTGGGCATCCGCAAGGTCTTCGCGGTGCTGGAGGCGCTCGGCCTGGACTTGGCGATCGAGCCCGTCGGCCGGCCCAGAAGGCCGGACCATCTGCGGATGGCCTGCACTACCGCAAGCGTGAGTTTCAAGACCTCCCTGACGGAGAACGAACTCGTACACGCCATCGTCACCGGCAAGGTGCCGAAAGCGAAAGCTGCGCACCTGAGAGCTTTGTTTGACGAAGCACCACTCAGCCTGCTCACAGGACTCGTCGAAGAAGCCGGGAAATGGACCAAACCGGGCAAACTCACCAGGAACCTGGAGAAGCTCGTGCATGACAGCGGCGCATCGAGAAAGACCGAGGCATGGCTGAAGACCGGCTGAAAATCTGGGAGACGTTGTTCCAGCGTGCGCTCGTCCTCATCGACTCCGTCAGGAAGACGGGCGTCACGCTTTCGGACTGGAGCTTCGGCGGCGGCACGGTGCTGATGCGGCGCTACCGGCATCGCTTCAGCAAGGACATCGACATATTTATTCCCAGCCCGCAGTACCTCAACTACCTGAGCCCTCACCTCAACGACACGGCCGAAGCCATGACCGGCGACTACACCTTGCAGGCCGAGTACCTGAAGCTGCAATTTCCCGAAGGTGAAATAGATTTCGTCGTGTCAGCGCCGCTTACCGACAATCCCACTGTGATGGAAAAGATACTCGACCGTGAAGTGATGGTGGAGACATCCACGGAAATCGTGGCAAAGAAAATATGGCATCGCGGCGATCGATTCAGAGCACGCGATATCTTTGACCTCTCTCTGGTTGCAGAAAAAGAGCCAGGGGCATTGAAATCGATTGCGCCTGTGCTGCGCGGCCGGAAAGACGTGATTTTGTCCAGGATCAAGACAAGCGACGTAAACCTGCGCGACGACTTCGCCAATCTCGAGGTTCTCGAATATCGGCGCAGCTACGACGAGTGCGTCGGGATCGTAAAGAAAGCGCTCCAACAGGCCGAGTAACAATGCTCCAAATCTCCGGCAAAGACCTCGGCGCGCTCGCGATGAAGGGATTTTGTCCGCGCTGCTTCTGGATTTCGCGCCGAGCGAAGCTGCCGTGGCAGATCTTTCCGGGGATTTTCAGCTCGATCGACTCGTACTCGAAGAAGGTGGTACACGGACAGTTCGATAAATCGGGGATGCCGGGGTGGCTGGCGCCGCTCGGGGAGTTGAAGGGGTACAAGGACCCGCCCTCGGCGCAGCGGTTCCGGGTGCCGGTGGACGAGCACGGCCTGCTGCTCACCGGGGCGCCGGACGCGATTTTCGAGCGCGCGGACGGGACGCTGGTGATCGCCGATTACAAGACTTCGCGCTACACGCCGAACCAGGATCGCCTGTTCCCGGTTTACCGGGTGCAGCTCAATGCCTACGCGTACATCGCGCGCCGGCTCGGCTGGAACGCGGTGTCGGCGCTGGCGCTGATCTACACCGAGCCCGTGACCACGGACGAGGCGGCGGCAGGCGATGCGGCGCGGCGCGCGGACGGGTTCGCGCTCGGCTTCGCGGCGAAGATCGTGCCGGTGGAGCAGGATGAGGCGATGCTCGCGCCGCTCTTTGCGCGCGCGGCCGCGATCCATGCGTGTGATGCGCCGCCCGCGGCGCGCGAGGGCTGCGGGGATTGCGGCAGCCTGGAGAAGATCCGGGGGTTGCTGGGGTAGGGAAATTGCTTTCAGCCCGGAGTAGAATCGCCGAATGCTCGATTGGACGACTTGCCAGGCCGTTGAGCGCGACCCCGAGAAGCTGAGCGGCGCGTGGGTATTCCGCGGCTCGCGCGTGCCGGTGAGCGCGCTGTTCGAGAACCTGGAGAGCGGTGCGACGCTCGACCAGTTCCTGGCCTGGTTCCCGGGCGTTACCCGCGCCCAGGCCGAGGCGGTCCTCGAGCACGCCGCGCGCAGCCTGCAAGCCGCCTGACCTCGCAGCCGCGTGCGTATCCTGTTCGATCACGCCGGTGATCGCGGCGGCCATCGACGCGCTCAAACCCGGGCAGTACCTGGAAGTTTCGTGGTGATCGGAAAAATCGCGCTCTGACCCGGTTTCCGCTCTTTCACCACGCCGCTGCGCGAGGCTACAGCGGCCGGCTGAACTCGCCGTGCCCGCACTGCGACAGCAGCCAGAAGAGTTCCCGCGTCTCCAGGTGGACGAGGTGTTCGTGGTCGCCGGCCTCGAAATACAGCTCCGGCTCCTCCATCAGGCAGTCGTCCACGATGGTCTCGACGCCGTAGGCCGGGCCGAGCGCGGGGATCGCGCCCTTCTCGCAGTCCTTGAAGAGCGCGGCGGCGTCGCGCTCGGTGGCGAGGTGGACCGGGCGGCCGACCTGCCGCGAGAGGCGGGCCATCTCCAGCCGGTGGCTCGCCGGCACCACCGCCATGAGGAAATGGTTCGGTTGGCGCTCGTCCTCGAGCAGCACTGCCTTGGCGAGGCGGCCGGGCTGGATGTGCGCCTCGCTCGCGGTGTCGAGGCTGGATGCCGAATGCGGGTGCGCGACCAGGTCGAACGCCACCTGGTTCTGCGCGAGATAGCTTTGCACGGTTTGCGCGATGGTCATGGGGTTCTCCGGTGAAATTCAGAGCACACGCTCGAACCTTGCCTCGACGTGCTTCGCGCCGCCGGGCGGGCGGATGCGAACGAGAAGCGCGTAGCCCTTGCGCGGATCGAGCTTGAGGTAGGCGCCGTAGCCGGCGGCGCCGATCGGGATGAGCTGGACGTCGCCGGGCTTGGCGCGGGGATCCTGCGGCTCTACTCGGGCTTCTACGAGCGCGTTGGCGACGGGCGCGTTGGTCTTGCGGTCGAGGAGGACGACGTTCACGAGATAGGTGCCGCGCGCGGTGCGGCCGGCGGCGCCGGAGGGGTAGCTGCGCAGCTCGCTCGCGGGGGTGAGGGCGAGCAGGATCCGCAGGTTGCCCGCGACCTTCTCGACGCTGGAGACGGGGGGCGCGAGCCCGGCGCGGCGGGCG
>ORMF011239113.1_pt1 | contig 11409 bp, 10 predicted proteins | sample 1779871 | NCBI WGS metagenome assembly ORMF01 (sample SAMEA104232316, study PRJEB22302) | groundwater metagenome | biome: forest; feature: aquifer; material: groundwater | place: USA | collected 2011-08-07 | depth 5.4 m
ATCGATCGTCAATCCGCGTCCCCGACACTCGGGGGCGTCTGCACGGGCAGAAACTCGCTCACTCGTGAATAATGCAGGCTAGGAACATGTTCCCATTGACAACTGTAGCCCGTAACGTTACGGTTATCATGTGAAGGTACGGAGCCTTGCGCACAAGGGTCTGCGTCGCCTGTACGAGGACAACTCCTCGAAGGGCGTGAGCGCGGACACGGTGGACAAGCTCCGCAAGATGCTGGCATTCCTCGACGCGATGCAAAACCCCGAAGAGTTGCGCGCCCTCCCCACATGGAAAGCGCACATGCTGACCGGCGACCGCAAGGGCACATGGAGCCTGTACGTCACCCGTAACCGGCGGATGACCTTCCGGATCGAGGACGACGAGATTATCGACATCAACCTTGAGGATTACCACTGAAAGGGAGCACGAAGATGGCTATGAGCAATCCGGTTCACCCCGGCGACTTCATCAAGACCGAGATCATCGAAGCGCACGGGCTTTCCGTCACGGCGGCGGCGAAGGTGCTCGGCGTGTCGCGCCCTGCGCTGTCGAATCTCCTGAACCAGAATGCCGACCTGTCCGGTGAGATGGCTCTGCGTATCGAAAAGGCGTTCGGCGTGAACATGGACACGCTGATGCGCATGCAGGCTGCGTATGACATCGCCCAGGCGCGCAGGGATGCGGGCAAGATCCGCGTCCGGCGGTACCAGCCCGAGTCCGCGCACGCCTGAAAAACACGATCACCTTCGGCTGGAGATGGGCGACAAGCGGCAGCGAGAGCGGAAAACTGCACGGCGGGAGCGCGCCAAGCGCGCCCAACGACAGCGGCGGTTGACGGCCGACCAATGTGCGAACCTGCTCTGGGATGCAGACGCGGCCTGGAACCAGCGCGACTACGATCACGCACGGCGGCTGCTCGAGAAGATCCTCCACATTCGTCCGAACCATCGCACGGCACACGAGCGTCTGGCGGAGCTGCACTTTACTGCAGGGCGCTCTGAGGCGGGCCTGACCCACTACGACCGTCTTTCACAGCCGCCCGAATGGCCGGTGTTGACGTACCAGGCGGCGGTCGCGAACGCGCGCCTGGCTCGCTTTGATCGCAGCCGGCCACTCCTCGACGCGTTCCTGAAGGCGACGAGCCGTCAGCCCGAGTTCAAGCCGCTGCGCGCCAGCGCCCGCGCCCTTCGTCAGGAATGGGCCAGGCTGGCGCGGCAGCACGGGGCGCGCGCAGCCCAGAGTCCTCCCAGGGTGTCAACTCCGCCCGATCCGAACGGGCAGTTGGAGCTCCCGTCGATGCGGGTGGCCGGTGAGCGGCTGGCGTCGTTGGCGCGTACTGGGGCGGCAAATGCCGAGGGGCAGGCGCAGACCGACGCCGGCCACGCGGGAACCCGGGCGGACGACCCGGCGATGCCGAGCCTACCCGCGTTTCCCGATGCGGATCTTCCGGAGCCACCAGTCGTCGTCGAGATCGACCGCGCCGGATTCCCGGAGACGATCACCGCGACCGATCTCGCGCGTATGAGCGAGGTCCTGCTGCGCCACCGCTACGCCGAGCTCCGCTTGCAGAAAGGATTCGACGAACTGCTGGCGCCGAGGGCCGCCAGAGACCTCGTGCACTTCCGGCATCAACTGGAAACCGTTCGACGCATCCTTCGCGACTTTCGCGGGCGCGTGCTCCTCGCCGACGAAGTCGGCCTCGGAAAGACCATCGAGGCGTGTCTGGCGCTGAAGGAATACTGGATGCGTGGGCTCGTCCGGAAAGCGCTCGTGTTGACGCCGCCTTCGCTTGTAGGACAGTGGGTCGACGAGCTGACGTCTCGCTTCGATCTGGCTCCGGCCACGCCAGACTCCGCGGAGTGTCGGCGCGATCCGGACGGCTTTTGGAGTCGCCAACCGCTGGTGGTCGCGTCACTGTCGCTGGCGCGTCAGCCCGCACACCGCGACCGGCTCAAGCTTCTCGACTATGACTTGGTGATCGTCGACGAGGCGCACACGCTCAAGAACCGCACGACGGCGAGTTGGCAGCTCGTCAACGATCTCAAGAAGCGCTTCCTGCTGCTCCTCAGCGCGACGCCGGTCGGCAACGACCTCACGGAGTTGTACAATCTCATTCTGCTCCTGAAGCCAGGGTTGTTGAGCACCGAGGCGCAGTTCCGTCGTGACTTCGGGCGCGTCGAGGCGCTCACCGACGCCGGCCGTCGTGAAAAGCTGCGCGGACTCCTTCGCGAGGTGATGGTGCGCAACACGCGGGCGCACCTCGATGTGAGACTGCCCCGCCGGCTGGCAGCGACCCACGTCGTGCAACCCGGGCGCGACGAGGCGGAGGCGCTGGCCTGCCTGACTGGGATCATTCGCGAGCGCTACACGCACGCGAGCCTCGGTGACCGGTGGCGGCTCATGACGCTGCAGATGCAAGCGGGCAGCAGTCCGGCCGCGCTTCGATACGGTCTGCGCAACGATAGGAACGGCGACCACGCCGGCGGCGCCGACGCCTTTGCCCCTGTCCTCGCCGCGCTGGATCGCGTCACCGTCCCGGCGAAAACGGCGGCCTTGATCGATCTCATCCAGCGATCGGCGGACAAGAAGATCGTGTTCACCAGGTTCCGCGCGACCCTCGACGAGGTGGCAGGCGCGCTCGCGGCGCGCGGCGTCCGGGTGGCGATCTTTCACGGCGGCTTGACGGCGTCGGAAAAAGCCGCGGCCATCGAGGACTTCGAGGCAGACGCCGAGATCCTCTTGTCGAGCGAGATTGGAGGCGAAGGGCGCAACCTGCAATTCTGCCGTACCGTCATCAACTACGATCTGCCCTGGAACCCGACGGTCATCGAACAGCGAGTGGGTCGCGTGCATCGCATCGGACAAACGCGCGAAGTGTTCGTCTTCAACTTCTGCCTCGCCGGCAGCATCGAGGAGCGCATCCTCGCCATCCTCCACGACAAAATCAACCTCTTCGAACTGGTCGCCGGCGAGATGGAGATGGTCCTCGGCCACCTCGAAGGAGACCGCGACTTCGCCGGCTTCGTGATGGATGCGTGGGCGCTCAGTCAGGGTCCGGAGGACGAAGCGCGCGCGTTCGCGACCGTATCGGAGGCGATCACGCGCGCAAAGGCACGGTACGATCGCACGGCCGAGATCGACCAGGCATTGTTCCGTGAGGACTACGAGACGTGACGGACGCTGCCTCACCGATTCGAGCGTTCACGCGGGACCTGCTGTTGAATGCCGGAGCGCTGGTGGCGACCAGCGGATCAGGATTGGATGTCGTCGCCGATGCGACGCTCTCGGCGCGTCTTGGGCTCACGGAGTTTCAGCCGCTGGCGTTCACGTCCGACGCCGACGGCCCGGCAGACGCGTTACTCGTCGACTACGACTCGCCCGTCTTTGACAAATTAGGAAGTCTCGTCGCCGCGTTGGGTCGCGTGACGTTCGTCGACGGCCCGGCTGTCGTCTTGAAGTCGATCGAGCCGGTCGCGGAGCTGGCGCGGGCTCTGACGCTGCAGAACGGCGTACTCCGTGGCGCCACCGCGACGTCCGCCGATGTCGTCTACTTCCGGTTCACGTTCGAATACAGCCTGCTTGCAGACGAGCGGGCCGGTGGTCTGACGCACGTATGGGTGAATCCCGCGACGCGGTCCGTGCCGAGGATGGCCCAATGGAGTGGGTCGAGCGATCAGAATGATTTCGACGACACGACGGCTCCGCTCCCGGCAGACGGGACACTGGAACTGCCGTGGCCGCTGGCCGGGGCAGCCGCGACAGCCGCGCTCGCTCCAACGGTGGCGGCGTTTCTCGACGGCTTGAAACGCCGGCGCGGTCGCGACGTCCGGCGCCTGCGCGAGTATTACATCGAGATCGATCAAGCCATCCGGCGAAAACTGGACGGAGCCCGCCCACACGCCGAAGTGTGGCGACGTGAGATCGATCGCCTCGAAGCGACCGCGCGCAGTTATCGAGCCCGTCTCGTCGATGTCGCGGACCGTTACCGCGTGCGTGTCAATCTGAGGCCCATCGCCGTGCTTGCCTGCCGACTGCCAACGCAGCGCGTCACGGCACGCTTGATGCGGCGGAATACGACGACCGAAGCGGCGTTCTCGTGGAATCCCTTCGACGCTCGTATCGAATCCCCTTGCTGCGACGGCTGCAACACGCCGCTTGCCACGGCGTGGCTCTGCGACGACCGTGCGCACATCCTCTGTGAATCGTGCGTCAGCCCCTGTGGGCAATGCGGGAAGGCCTTCTGTCGTGCATGCCACAAGCGGTGTCCGAAGCGACATGACCCCTGACAGCCAGTCTCACGATGGGCGGGACGCAGCCGGCTGCCTCCAACCGGTTCGGCGATCGCGATGAGTTAGAGTTCGAGATCAAAGGCCCTCGCGGCGCGGGAAATACTCAAGAGCACGTGGATCGTGCGGCACGGTGGGAGTGCTCCGCTTGACGAGTTGTTTCGTGAAGCACCTCGGTGCCTTTGGGGTCCAGCCATCATATGGTTGGATATGGCTGGGCTTATGGACGAAGACCGGCTGGCAGAGGATTCCGGATTCATAGCTGAACGGTCGACGTTTCCAGAGGCGCTGATGTGGCGACATTGGCAGACGCACCAGCTTGAGGGGCTGGCGATCGCAAGATCGTGGGGGTTCGAATCCCCCCTTCCGCACCAACAACTTACGGGGAATTTTGATACCCATAAAAACTGGCTTCGTCAAGTAATTCGTCAAGTCAAGGCGGAGCGGGCGTCCGGCCATTACCGAGAACGATGTAGCGTCTCCCATACCGTCGACCCGGAATTCGCCCGTCCGACCTCTGCCTTCTAAAAATTTCTTCGAGAAGCCCGGCCAGACACCCAAGGCGCATCGGCAACGGTGACTCCAAACGGCCGAGCTAGGCCGGCACACGCACGTCCAACCAACCGCTCCGGACACGAGCCCGACGCCCGGACGGAGACTTTCAGGACACGCGATCTTCTGCTGAAGACTTCTCGATAAAACCCCCACCCTTCAAGACGGAACGGCGCTCACGGGCGCCGCAGCTTCTCTGCAGTTTTTCCGCATCCGAGACACAAGCCCTTCACGCGCCAATGTCGACCAAGGCGCGACACATCTTCTGGAAAGCTTTTAGACGCAGACGAAACGAGAGTTTTGTCGGAAGCGATTTCACATGAACCTTCGCGGACGCGGTCACTGCGGCTCAAAGTGATTTTCCGAATGATGCTCGCAATTCCGTTTTTCGACGTTGAGACTGTACACCGCAACGTGCATCGTGTAATTTGATGCAACCTACCGCGTAGCCTTCCACTTCACATTTTCGACAAGCCCTCCCACGACGCCATCCGGCGCCCCCGTTAACCGTTTCTTAAGATTCGCCCGTTAGAACATTCAGACCCACAACCACGAGTGTTGAGAGCCAACCGATGACGATTGATGAAATGAAACAACACTTTCGCCTGCTGGCCGCGTTATGTGTTGCGCTCGCCCGTTGCCTGGTTCACCTTTTCACATCAATTGCCGCTCACGCAGACAGGCAAGCAAAGGCGCGGATGCCAGACAGGGCCAACACCATCCGTGTTTTGCTTATCCTGCTCGCGGTTATCTCTGTCCCCACGATCCTTCACGCGGCCGACCCCAAAAGATCTTCCACCTCTACTGCGCACATCTATACCCGCGGGGCGGCTCTCGCTGACTTCTTAGACGTCGCTTTCACCGACAACTTGTGGCGTGAAGGGGAGAGCAAGAAGGCTTTCGCGAAAGCCCTGCTCAATGTTCACGATTCTTACATCAATGAAGACATTCAGACCACCACACCTTGGTTTGTCGAATACTTTACGACGCCACACGGCCTCCCGAAAAGCGGTGTGATCAATAAGTGGAATGGTGACATCACGATCGGCGTCGGTTTGCCTGTATTCCATTCTTCTGACCCCCCAGCAGACCCCTTCGACAAGGCCACCTACAAAACTATCGAGGACCATGTTGAATCACTCCTAGAACCATTAGGCAAGGCAACAGCACGACAGGTCACCTTTGTTACACCTGGAGATCCGCGTGACCTCGGGGACGATCACCGCCTTGATCTTGCGCAAGCTTCTCGCTTCTTCTTCCCAGGCGATCGCCGCAACGCTCGATACGTTGCGGCGCCGCCTCGAGACGCTACGGGACGAGCGGGCGCAGAACGATCCGGAATTCGCCGAACAACTTATCAACGGCGAAGAGCTCGAAGGTGACTTACTGGAAGAGATACTTGCAGAAGACGACTCTCCCGCCGAAGGTGCTGCGCCTGCACCACCGGTAGACCGGCTGAGACTCCGCGAGGAGATTGACATTCTGCAACGCCTCGCAACCCTGGCCCGAGGAATCGGCGTTGACACCAAGACACGCACCCTGCTGAAGGCCCTTGAAATCGGGTTTGGGCAGATGGCCACCACAGGTGCCGCCCGTAAGGCGCTGATTTTTACGGAGTCGCGGCGGACGCAGGAATATTTGAAGGATTTCCTCGAAGCCCACGGCTATCGAGGCCAGCTGGTGCTGTTCAACGGCACGAACGCCGGGTCGGAAACCACCGCAGTCTACGAACGGTGAGCCGAAAAGAACCGGACCACCGGCCGATCTTCTGGCTCCCGAGCCGTCGACGTCCGGACGGCGCTCATCGAGCATTTCAGAGACGAAGCAACGATCCTGATCGCCACCGAGGCCGCCGCTGAGGGCATAAATCTCCAATTTTGTTCCCTCGTGGTCAACTATGACCTCCCCTGGAACCCACAGCGAATAGAACAGCGCATCGGCCGCTGTCACCGCTACGGCCAGAAGCACGACGTCGTCGTCATCAATTTCCTCAACGAGCGCAACGAAGCCGACCGGCGTGTCCTCGAGCTGCTGACAGAGAAGTTCAGCCTCTTTAGCGGCGTCTTCGGCGCCTCCGACGATGTCCTCGGAAGCATCGAGTCTGGCGTCGACTTCGAGAAGCGGATCCTCGCCATCTACCAGGAATGCCGCACACCGCAGGAAATCGATGCAGCTTTCAAAGCCCTGCAGGACGAGATGGAAGAGCAAATCCGCTCACGCCTCGACGATACCCGAAGAGCTCTCTTCGAGCACTTCGATGAGGATGTCCACCAGCGTATGCGGATGCAGCTCGCCGACGCAAAGGCACAACTCGACCGCGTCGGCCAGCGTTTCTGGTCGCTCACCCGCGGCGAACCCGCCATCGTCTGGAAGTACTTTCAGTATCTGACGCTGCTCTTTACCGAGCTCTACCTTGATCGGTACTTCACCGACCCGAACGGGCTGCTGAAGGCCCTGAACGCTCAAGTGGTCGCCTACAACGCGGACAAGCCTGACCCTGACCAAATCGGATTGCTGGACGAGCAGGCCGATGCCTGGTCACAGCTCAACAAGGTCGCCTATTGGAGCGCGACCGGCAGCGGCAAGACGCTGCTGATGCACGCCAATATCCTTCAGTACCAGCACTACCTCGACAAGCACGGTCGACGCCGTGAGCTGAACCGCATCCTGTTGCTCACTCCTAACGAGGGGCTCAGCCTGCAGCACCTCCGCGAGTTCGAGACGGCAGGCATCCCCGCCGAACTGTTCAATAAGGATGGTCGTGGCCTCTTCGCCGGTCATGCCGTCGAGATTCTCGACATTCACAAACTCAAGGACGAGATGGGCGACAAGACCATCGCCATCGATGCTTTTGAGGGAAATAACCTGGTCCTCGTCGATGAAGGGCACCGCGGTGCCTCTGCCGGGGAGGAAAGCGAGTATGACCGCTAACCACATCCTCTTCCAGGAGGAGGACAAAGACACCTACGTGAGCACAATGCTGCAGAAGATTTTGGGACCTCCAGCGCTTCTCGCCGCACATGCGACGGCCGACTGAATCCGACAGGTGTGACGGTGCAAATTATGTGGGGGTTTGGCTATGGGTCGCTGTGGGATGGCTCGGGGGAGGAAAGTCGGCAGCTGCCACAGAGGATCGCCGCCAGAGGCCATTTTTCTCAAAGCCGAGCTGGCAATGGCTGCAATAATATGTAACTAAACACCCTTTTTAAGGGTGTTTAGTTACACAATATTGTTGACTGAACCTCAGTAGAACTGCTATTATATTCATCAAAACACCCCTATTGAGGGTGTTATGATGAAGAGAGTGGCAATGGCGTTCACCACCCGATCCTTATCGCCCCAGGAGAGCCGCGTCGTGCTGGCCCTCACGGAAGCCGGGCGCCGCGAGGCGACCCGCTCCGAAATCGTCCAGCTGCTGGATGGAAGCGTCCGGGCGGCCGACCACGTCATCGAATCCCTGCGACACAAAGGCTGGCTGGAACGCGCTGCCTGGGGACGCTATCTGCTCGTCCCTCCCGAACAGGGGCCGGACGCCCTGGGCGACAGCAATCTTCTCGCGCTCGCCAGCCGCATCACCGATCACTACTACATCGGCTTCGGCACCGCCGCCGCTCACTACGGCCTGACCACGCAGCACCGCAGCGTGATCTTCCTCGTCACGCCCGCGCGGCTGCGCAAACGAACCATCGCCGACACGCGCGTCCACATCGTTACCCAAGCGGCCAGCAAGTTTTTTGGGTTCGATCCGGCTGACGTTCTCGGCTACAAGGTCATGATGTCCGACCGCGAAAAGACCGCCGTCGACTGCATCGACCACCCGGAGCTCTCCGGCGGGCTGGCGGAAGCCGCCGTCATTCTCGCAAACGCCAGCCGGCGGTTTGACTGGAACAAGGCTGTTGATTACCTCGCGCGTATCGGCTCGGGCGCGCTGATCCGGCGTTTCGGCTGGCTCTGCGATCACATGGGGGCGGATCGGCGGGAGGGCGCGCGCGCGCGCCTGCTGGAACTGGCCGGCGCGCGCAGCCGCAAGACGTGGCTGGGATCTGATCCCGCGCGCGCTCACGCGGTCGACGGTGCGATCGGGTTTGACGACACATGGCGCGTGTTCGTCAATGTCACAGCCAGGGAATTGCAGGACAGCGCGGGCCTGGGCAGACGCAAGCAGATCAAGAGGGATCAATAAGGATGCTCACGCGCGCGCAGGTGCAGCGTTACGCCGCAGACTCCGGCCTTCGCGACATGATGATCGCGGAGAAGGAAGTGGTGCTCACCTTCCTGCTGCAGCTTTTCACCGAGCGCGGCATTCTGGACAGACTGGCTTTCAAGGGCGGCACATGCCTGCGCAAGATGCATTTCGGAAATCAGGGCCGGTTTTCAACGGATCTGGATTTCACGGGACTGGAGGAGCACGACCACGAAGATGTGATCCTCGAGATGATGGACGCCTTCGAGCAGCCCTTTCATGATCTGCGGTTCTCGATCCCGGACGGCAGCTACTACGAAACGGCGGACGGCCTCTCATGGGGCGTCAATCCTGCCTACGTTCATGGCTGGAACGAGGCCGGCAGCGAAATCAAGCTGCAGATCAGCCGCCGCGAGACGCCGACCTTGGGAACGGAACATCTGGCGCAGATGGAGCAGAGCTATTTCAGGTTCTTGCCGTTCGCGCGGGCGCAGATTACCTGTCTTGCCCTGCCGGAAATCATCGCCGAGAAAATCCGCGCCTGCTACCAGCGCAGCAAGGCCCGCGACATCTACGATCTCGGCATCTTTGCGACAAAGCCGCTCGACCAGGCGCTCATTCGCAGGCTCGTTGTCCTCAAACTCTGGCAGGCGCGCGACAGATTCGAACCCGATCGCCTGTTGCAGAAATTCCGCGACGGCCGGGAATTCGATTGGGACGATCTTCGCGACCTCGTGCGCCGCGGCGCTGTCATCGACCGCGACAGGATCACAGCGGACTGCGCGCGCGGCTTTGCGTTCCTTGCGGACCTTTCAGACGATGAACGCGCGCTCGCCGGCGACCCGTATCAGCGGCAGCAGGAAATCTGGGAAAGAGCCAGAGCGATCCAGGCGCGAAACTAGCAGCCTCACGTTTGTGGCGCGGCCCTTGCTGCCTGCGCCCGCATGGACGATGACATCATCGATGTGAATTGCGGACGCTGCGGCCGGCCGCTGAAAGTGCGTCTCTTTGAACTGATGGATGCGAGAACCGTGGAATGCCGGGCGTGTACACCGTTCCCGCACCGGGAAGAATAAGGAACGCCGCAAATGATAAATTCGGTCGTCAAGATTCGTCAAGTTTCGTCAAGTCACGACCATCGAAAATAGGCCTTATTTTACGGTGTTTTTTGGCAAGCGAAGGTGCTTGAGGGGCTGGCGGGGGCAACCCCGTGGAGGTTCGAATCCTCTCTTCCGCACCAATATTATGAAGGCCAGCATCTGCTGGCCTTTTTGCTTATGAGGGTCAAAATAGCTAACCGATAGCTTCGCTCCTGGCAAGGCGACGGAGCAGCCCGCCGCCGGTACCGAGCATCTGTCGTCGCAGATGCCATGGAGAGCCGAAGAAGGCGAGCGGGCACCGAAGCGCAGATAAACGCCGACCGGGAGGAGTGCCATGTTCAGCCGCAGAACGTTCTTGTCCCTTGCCGCAGGCAGCATCGCCGCGCCCCGATTCTCTTCCGTCCAGTCGGCCTCACAGAAGGTCGCGCTCTACGCAAGTGTCGGCGCCGATCTGACGCACTATGATGTCGATGTCGCGGGTGCGGCGCTGATCAAGCGCGCGACGGTCACGCTGCCAGCCAGCGTGCAATATGCCTGGCCGCACGCATCGCGGCGCTATCTCTACGTGGCGAGCAGCAGCACCGCTCCGGGGGACGGCCCGGTCGGGACCGAGCACTATGTCAGCGCATTTCGCATCGATCCGGCGAGCGGCGCTCTGACGCCTCATGGTCTGGCGAAACGTCTGCCGACGCGCCCGATCCATATCAGCACCGACATTCCCTCGGAGCATGTCCTGGTCGCGTTCAACAATCCGAGCGCCCTGCGGATTTACCGCATCAACAAGGACTCCACGCTGGGCGAAGAGGTGCAGCTGCCGGGCGTGATCGACGCCGGCGTCTACGCCCACCAAGTGCGCGTCACGCTCGACAATCGATTGGCGATCCTCGTAACCCGCGGCAATGAAGGGACGCCCAACAGGGCCGAAGACCCGGGCGCGCTCAAAGTCTTCGAATACAAGGATGGCGTCCTGATGAACGAAGTCTCCATCGCGCCCAACGGAGGGAAGGGGTTCGGCCCGCGCCACCTCGATTTCCATCCGACCAAGCCATGGGTGTACGTGTCGATCGAGACGCAGAACAAGATGTACATGTATCGAATGGACGGCGGCACATTAGACCCGGAAATCGCCTACCGCGCTGAGACTCTGGCGGAGCCCAACAACATCAGAGCGCGTCAGGCGGCAGGCACGGTCCACGTCCATCCGAACGGTCGTTTTCTGTACGGAGCGAATCGCGCCCAGGCGCCGGTCGAGTTTCAGGGCAAGCAGGTATTCAAAGCGGGCGAGAACAG
>ORMF011570541.1_pt1 | contig 11409 bp, 4 predicted proteins | sample 1779871 | NCBI WGS metagenome assembly ORMF01 (sample SAMEA104232316, study PRJEB22302) | groundwater metagenome | biome: forest; feature: aquifer; material: groundwater | place: USA | collected 2011-08-07 | depth 5.4 m
AAGCTCACGCTGGCCGCAGCCATCGGACCGTGAGGCATAAACGTAACCAAGCGATCAGGGCGGCCAAGCCTCCTGCCAGACACAGAACTCAATCGTGGCGGTTTGAAATGCGGAAACGGCGGTAGAAGATCTACCGCCGTTCCCGATTAGCGTCCTTAGGTATGCTTGCTTCTCAAATCTTCCGCGTTGCGCGCTGATACAAACAGCGGCCAGCCGTCCCTTTCACATCAGAACACGAACCTCGCAACCATCTGCAATATCCGCGGGTCGCGTACGCCACTGACCGTGCCAAAGCCGTTCCTGTTGTTGAAATTGAAATTGCCACTGGCGTCAAACGGCAGGTTAGTCGGAGTAAAGTCGGTCAGGTTGGTGAAGTTCAGGTTTGAATTGACCCCGCTGAACTGAGTGTGGTTCAAGACGTTGAAGGCGTCCACACGCAACTCAAGGCGCCGCTTCTCCGTAATTACAAATGATTTCTGCAGCGACACATCGATGTTGTTGATTCCCGGCCCGACCAGGAAGTTGCGTCCCGATTCCAAACCAAGACTCCCCGGCAATGCAGGAAGGAAAACCGCAGCAGTGTTGATCTGCCGATATGGGTCTTTACTGTGGCCCACTCCGGGATCCCCTGAGATACGGCAGCGGTTGGCGGTTTCCGTGGCGGAGCCGGCAATATTTGTAGTAGCGCTGACATTGGTAATGCTGCACGTTGGAGTGTATGGCGCACCGTTCTGCCACACGTAGATGCCGGAAAGCTGCCAATCATCGCCAAAGATTTTGACGAGCTTGTTGCCACCTGCCCATCTTGAAAGTCGCGGTAAGTCGTAGATCGAGTTAATCACGAGGTTGTGTCGGCGGTCACTCGATAGCGGACCATAGTTCGCTAGATGGGTATTACCATCAATACGGACGAAGTCTCCGTCATTGTTGGCAACGCCCAGCGCTTTGCTCCACGTATAGCTGGTCTGCACGAAGAGTTTCTTCACAAAGCGGCGTGTCAGAGACAACTGCATCGAGTTGTAGTTCGCATTGCCTCCCATATGGTGAATATTGATATTTCCGAATCCCTGATAGGGACGCAGCAAATCCGTGGGGAGAGCCAGGTTGCCGGTGAAGCTCAAGCCGGCGGCCGCATATGCAGCCGGCAGGCCTGGCTCAGTAGCCGGAACAACGCCACCCGTAAACCTCGTTGGATCCTGGTTTTCTCGACGGTAAAGTGCCCCGTAGGGTATGGCGTTTAGGTTGACGCGCTGCAGGAGGTGACGCGATTGCGAGCCTACATATGATACATCGAGTCTGAAGCCATAAGGCAGCTTGCTCTGCAGGCCGAGGTTGAATTGATATACGGTCGGAATTTGACCTTCAACGGCAAAGGCGTTAAGGCCCGAAGGCGCCAATCTCGCCTGTGCAGGGTCAGGGATCGCAACTATGTCTTGCAATCGTCCATTGGACACAGTTGGGGTAAAGATAGTCGGGGGGTTGCCGAGCATGTCGAACGTCTCATTACCCTGATAACGATCGTAGAAAATGCCTCCTCCTCCACGCACCACATAGTTTCCCCTGCCGGTCAGATCGTAAGCAAAACCAAAGCGCGGGGCGAAGAGAATTCCCGGGCTGTTCTGGAGATACTTGTTTATTTTACCGCCGGCCTTGGCAATGCCATTTAACAGATCGCCACTGCCGGGAACGATCTTACCGATTTCGCTGCCAGGAAAAGTCTGACCGGTCACCGAATCGAAGGCAATACGCTGATTGGCTGCACCTGACACCGGATCCGTGCCGATAGCCGGGCGGAACAGCCGCGGAGCCTTCGTGCGATCGAACAGTGGTGGCAGGAAAGTTGAGGTTTGCAGCGCTTTGTCGTACTGAGGCTGAATATAGTAGAAGCGGATACCGTAATCCAGCGTCAGCCTGGGACGTACCTTCCAGGTGTCCTGGACGTAAAACTCAAGATTAGTGTACCGATATTTGCCGGTTGGATAGGCGGACGCCTGATTGAAACTCTGGAAAACCCCGGTTGCGGCGTTGGCATAACCGAAGCCGGTATCGAAGGGGTTGGAATTGGAGTTAATAAAGTTAATGTTGCCGTTTGTGTTCGTAAATACGGTTTGATCTTTCCAACTGTGTTGAAAATAGCCGCCGGTCTTTAGCGCATGACGGCCTACGAGTAAGCTGAAGTTATCGACAATATCAGCGGTCCGGTTGTAGTTAAAGAAGGGGGCGTTGTTGGTGCCGTAGTTGGGGCCATTGGCTATTCTGCCGCCATTGAAATTGAACTGCGGGATGTAGTCCTGCTGAATCGCGCCTGGGAAGAGCGCGGGCAAGTTCGACAACCCGTTAGCGGATCGCGTCAAGCCTGAGTTGGCGGCGTCGATGTTGATCTGGTTCTTACCGAATCCGACCGTGACCTCGTTGACCATAGACGAGCCAAATGTCTTGGTAGCACCAACCGCTAAGGCCCTACCGGGCCGAACGTCATTGATCCGGACAAGGGGATTGTTCGTGCCGAGCACAAATGACCCATAGAAGCTAGATATGGCATCCTGATTATTTACATAACGAGCGAACAGGGAGAGCGAACCCGATTTTTTGTAATCGAGGCGCACCAAATCTTCACGGCGCGGGTAGGAATCCGGGATCTGGGACCGGAAGTTGAATCCCTTGTTAAGAATGCTTTGCGCATTCGGGAGCGGAAAGACTTTGAGTATCGCTAGCCCCGGGGCATAGAGACGATTCGCCGGTATCTTGTTAAGCACCCCTCCATCTATGAAACAGGCGCCGGGAGACGCCGCAGTGTTCGCCGAGGTGCAGGTTCCGCTCTTGGTGTAATCACGAATGAAAACCGGACTGCCGTTTTGATCGACACTCTGTGAAAAGTCGCCGGTTCTTTCCAAAGCGGTCGGCATGGTCACGTTCCGATTGCCTTGGGGTCTGAGCTGCCTTTGAAATTCCTGACTGACAAAGAAAAACAGCTTGTTCTTACCACTCCACACACTGCGCCCGCCCTCACCGAACCTTGGCAGATAGACTGGGCCGCCGATGGTGTAGCCGAAGTTGTTCAGGCGGAAGAAACTTAGCGGTTGTCCTTCCCGATTGTTTGTCCAGCTATTGGCATTAAACCCCTCGTGCCGATGATAAAGATAGCCCCTGCCATGGTATTCGTTGGTGCCGCTCTTGGTGATGACGCTGATTTGAGCGCCCGATGAGCGCCCATACTCCGCCTGGTAGTTAGAACTCAACATTTTGAATTCCGAAACGGCGTCGACACTAACGGTCGCCAGTTGGTCGCCGTTGTTGCCGGTGTCGACATTGCCGACGCCGTCCAGGGTCAGATTATTCTGATTGCCACGCGCACCATTGACGCTAATGTTAGCCAAGCCGGCATGGCCAGCAACTTTATAATCATTCGTGTTGACAACTCCGGGCGCAAGGCGAGTCAAGGAGAGATAACTGCGCCCGTTGATAGGAATGTTCTGTACCTGCTCACTGGTGATCGCTGTACTCCGCTCGGCGCTCTCAGTTTGCAGCTGCTCTCCACTAGAAACGACGGTCACATTTTCGCTCACCGCGCCGACCTGAAGCTCGATATCAGGTGCAGAGATCTTATCATTGGGGCTGAGAACCAAACTTTCCAGGTCGTAGCGCTTGAACCCTCGTGCTTCAACCCGCAGCCTGTAAGTGTCAGGCTGCAGTTGGGGGAAGACGTAGCGCCCGTCCTCTCCCGTTTGCGTGGTTCGCGATTCGTTGCGGCTGATGCTTGTCACCTCGACTCTTGCCCCGCTAATCGCCGCTCCTTGAACATCCTTAACGTTTCCCGAAAGAGACCCGCTGGTTGTTTGAGCCGCGACCCGACATGGCAGTTGCTACCAATACGGCCAGTCCCAAAGCTAGAGTTTTGAGTCGAAGCTGAGTCAAACCCTTGCAGCCGCGCACCTCAGGTACAAACTTCGATTCTCTTTTGACAAACATGACTACCTCCAGGGACAAAGAAAAAGGTTGATTTGAATCCTGGTAAACCGCCCCCACATTTCACTAGACCCTTGACTGAGTCGAATCGGAATCGAAAGGGGGTGGCATTCCAGGCGCGCCGATACAACGAGAACTCTAACGAAGCGAAGAACTGCTTCAGAAGAACGATAGAGTCCAGTAATGAAACTTCTTTTGCCTTAAAGCTCAAACAGCTCATGTAGGCACAGAGTCAATACAAATCAAACGAAAGACTAGACTTTTGTAGTTCGGGAAAAATACCTTTGTTGTATGACCTAACAAACGCCTAAATACCTCACGCGCATTTCTTTGTCAAGTGCTTTTTGCTATAGGGAGCACATGATATCTCCCCAAGTCCCGGCCACGCCGGGGTCGTATTTCGAAATCCGGTCAAAGATCTCGGCGGGCGTACGGAACGGCAGACCGTCGGCTTAATGAATCCCACCTCTCGGCCGCTATGCTGAAACCTGTTTTGGTGATTCCAGATTGGAATCTAAAGCGTGCACAAACTTTTCTAGCGTGCCTAAGCTAATACGGGTAGAATTACGCGATCTGTCCATGAATCCCTTGCGCGAAGATCCACGCTTTGCTGATCTGGTGACGCAATTGGGATTACCGTAGTGAGTTTTGGAGTGCGGCGACCTTCGCCGCTTTCTCGACAGAGATAATCATCGTTTAGCGATCAGAAAGGCTGCGACAAGTCGCAGCACTCCAAAACAGCACCTCAAAAATGAAACGCTGCCCCCAAGGTAATCGCGTCGAGACTGACGGTGCACTCGGGTTCTGGCGCACTGACGGCACGGCGCTCGTCAGTGATTTGGCTTTCATTCGGATGCGAGACTCAAAGATTTAGTTCGGCGCATCGGTTTGCCCGAATGAGGTTAACAAAAGTTGACTGACGAACTTCATCCCAATACCATCCTGTCGCATTACCGCATCGTCTCCAAACTCGGTGCGGGTGGCATGGGTGAGGTCTATCTCGCACAGGACACCAAACTTGACCGCAAGATTGCGCTCAAGATTCTGCCTGCTGACCTCGCCGCGAATCAGGACCGCATGCGGCGCTTCACTCAAGAAGCAAAGGCCGCGGCGGCGCTCAATCATCCGAACATCGCCACCATCCATGAGATCGGCGAGAGCGACGGTGTGAACTTCATCGCCATGGAATTTATCGATGGCGCTACGCTGCGCGAAAAGATTCATCAGGAGCAAACCGATTTAAGAAAGCTTCTGAGATATCTGCAGCATGTCGCGGAAGGATTAGCGAAAGCTCACGCCGCCGGTATCGTTCATCGCGATTTGAAACCCGACAACATCATGATCACCCGCGATGGTCATGCAAAGATTCTCGATTTCGGCCTGGCAAAACTGATCGAGCAGCCACCAATGTCAGGCGGCGATTCAAGCGAAGTGGCCACGGCAGTAATGCCGCAGCATTCAACGCCGGGCGCGATCATGGGTACGGTCGGTTACATGTCACCAGAGCAAGCACAGGGCAAGACCAAGGAGATCGATCAGCGCTCGGACATCTTCTCGTTCGGTTGCATTCTGTTTGAAGCGGCTACCGGCAAGAAGCCCTTCGAAGGCGATTCAGTCATTAAGTCGTTGCACATGGTTGTGTACGAGCCGGCGCCGCCCATCGCCGATTTCAATCCATCTGCTCCGGCGGAATTACAGCGCATCGTGCGGCGCTGCCTGGCGAAGGATCCCGATGAGCGTTATCAATCGATTAAGGAAGTTGCCATCGAGTTGAAAGAATTGCGGCGTGAGATAGAAGGCGCCGGAATCGATACAACGGTGCCGCCGCCGCAAAGGCTCGGAGTTCCGCCTTCAGGCGGAATTGCATCGGGCCCCCAAACTTTGCCGCCTGAAGGCGGAACTCCAAACACGAATCCTGCCTCCAGCGCCGAGTACATTTTCACAGGAATTAAGCGGCACAAAATCGTTGCAGTCATTGCGACCCTGGTGCTCATCGCGGGAAGCATCGGGCTCGGTCTTTTCTGGCGCGCTCGTAACAGCACCGCCGCAGGCACGATCAACTCGATTGCCGTGATGCCGTTCCAGAACAGGAGTGCGGACGCGGACACCGAGTATCTGGCCGATGGTCTGGCGGAATCGCTGATTTATCGGCTTTCACAACTACCGAATCTGAAAGTCAGCCCGACGAGCTCGGTCTTTCGTTACAAAGGCAAGGAAACCGACGCGCAAAAAATCGGCAACGAGCTCGGGGTAAGTGCGGTGTTGACAGGACGGATTGTAAAGCGCGGCGAGAATCTGACGATCAGCGTCGAACTGGTTGATGTGCGCACCAACAAACTGCTTTGGGGCGAGCAGTATGAACGCAAGATGTCGGAATTGTTGACAACCCAACGCGAGATTGCCGCCGAGATCACGAACAAACTGCAATTGAAATTGTCGGGCGAAGGCGAGCAAAAGCTGGCGAAGAAATACACCGACAGCAACGAGGCCTATCAGCTTTATTTGAAGGGCCTTTTCCATTTTGCGAACCGAACAAAGGAAGACGTCCAGAAGGCGATCGGGTCTTTTCAACAAGCCACCAGGCTTGATCCCAATTTTGCGCTGGCATATGTCGGCATCTCCCAATCTTACTCAATGATGCCGTCCTATTCTTATCTCAGCCCCAAAGAAGCCTTTCCCCAAGCCAAAGCGGCGGCACAGAAAGCTTTAGAGATCGATCCGTCATTGGCTGATGCTCACGGGGCTTTAGCTACCACGTTTGCTGCTTACGATTGGAATTGGGTGGAAGCGGAGCGTGAATTCAAACGGGCAATAGAACTCAATCCTAACGTGGCTGATATCCATTATCGGTACGGCTTAATCTACCTGATTCCGGCCGGGCGCACGGATGAAGCAATTCGGGAAATAAAGCGGGCATTGGAGCTTGAACCGCTCTCGATCGCCATGAATGCGAACCTTGCCGGAGCCTATATGTATGCGCGGCAGAACGACCTGGCACTTGAGCAAGCCAGGAAAACATTCGATCTTGAACCGGGCCACATTACCGCCCGCGTTTGGCTCGCAAATGTCTACGAAAGTCTCGGAATGTACAACGAAGCCATTGCGCTCAGCGAAGAGTCGCTGAAAAACAACATGTCGGACCAGTACTTTCTACTTTATTCCGGATACGCGTATGCGAAATCAGGCCGACGAGAGAAGGCAGAGGATGCAATAAAGAAATTACGCGATCTCGAAAAAACCGAACCTGTGGACTCGTACGACTTTGCCGTGCTCTATGTCGGACTGGGCGAAAAAGATAAGGCCTTTGTCGAGCTTGAAAAAAGCTTTAACGAGCGCGGTTATTACGTTCCTCTTCTGAGGGTTGATCCGTTGATGGATCCATTGCGCGACGATCCTCGGTTTGCTGATTTGATCAAGCGCATTGGTTTGCCGAAGTAGTGCAAGTAGCTAGCTTGCATGTCGCCGCCAGACAGTTCGAAGGAAAGAACGCCAGCTCGCAGCTTGCATTACAAAAATGAAACGCTGCCCCACATGTAATCGCGTTGAAACGGACGAGACGCTGAAGTTCTGTCGCCTCGATGGGACGCTACTCGTTGCGGCCTCTGAGTCCGAGTCAGCAACGATAGCCCTTCCTGCTTCCCAACCAAGCGAAGAGATCACTACAGGACGACTCCGCGTTACTCCTTCTATCGCCGTGCTGCCGTTCGCGAACATGAGCACCGACCCAGAGAACGAATACTTCTGCGATGGCCTGGCCGAAGAGCTGCTCAACGCACTCGCGAAGATTGAAAACTTGAAGGTCGCCGCACGGACTTCGTCATTCTCGTTCAAAGCCAGGAACGTTAACGTGGACGAAATCGGCCGCGCCCTGCACGTCAACAGTGTGCTCGAAGGCAGTGTCAGAAAATCGGGCAATCGGCTACGCATTACCGTTCAGCTCATTAACGCCACCGATGGTTATCATCTCTGGTCGGAGCGCTACGACCGCGAGATGAAAGATATCTTCGACGTCCAGGACGAAATCACTCTGGCAGTCGTCGATGCGCTGAAATTGAAACTGTTGGGTGACGCAAAAGAGGCGGTGCTAAAGCGCCATCACACGACAGACTCTGCAGCCTACCAGGCCTATCTGAAAGGACGCGCCTTGCTGTACCAGCGAGGGCTCAGCATTGCAAAGGCTATCGACTGCTTCACACAGGCAGTGTCTCTCGATAGCGAGTACGCCCAAGCCTGGGCCGGTTTGGCAGACGGATATACGACTTCCGGCTACTCGGGATTTAGGCTTCCACGAGAGGTAATGCCGCGTGCGTTGGAAGCGGCGCGACGCGCGCTCCAATTGGAGCCGGACCTCGCCGAGGCGCATAACGCATTCGCGTGCGCCACCTTGCTGTACGACCTGGACTTCAACCTCGCGGAGCGGGAGTTCCAGCGGGCGCTTGAGCTCAATCCCAAGTATCCGCAGGCCCGAGCATGGTATGGGCTGTTCTTTCGGCAGTGGATCGCGGGGCGTCACGAGGAAGCGCGTGATGAGCTATTGCGGCTTCTTCAAGTCGACCCATTGTCCGGCTACGCGAACGTCATCCTCGCCTTCTCCGGCGTTAGCAGCGGTCGCCTGTCAGAGGCCGTCGAACACGGTCGAAAGGGAGTCGAGCTCGATCCCAATTCGTACCTGGCACATTGGAGTCTCGCCGCCGCGCTGGCTTGCAACGCTCAATATGAAGAGGCCGCTGCGATGGCAGAGCGAGCCCTGGCCATATCCGGACGTCACAGCTGGGCCCTCATGTCGCTGGTCTCGATCTACGAGGCGTGGGACAAACCCGACAGCGCGCGCGCCGTGTACCGCGAGTTGGAGGCCCGCAGCGAGCGCGAATACATTCAGCCCTCGATGCTGGCGCCCGCGGCCGCCGCGGTGGGAGAAATGGATCAAGCGATTGCGTACGCGCAGCAAGCACTGGACGACAAAGATCCGTTGTTTGTAATGCTGGTGCGCACGTGGCCAGACTATGGCCGACTCCGCAAAGATCCCCGATTCATGGAGATCGTCAGTCACCTGGCGCTTCCGGGGTGGAGCATTACTTCGTGAGGGCGCGAGGGGCGTTGTAAGAAGGCTAAAAGCATAAGCACATGAGCAACAAACAATGAGCGAAGGGTTCGGTGTCAACACAACACTTTCGCACTACCGCATCGTCTCGAAACTTGGCGAGGGCGGAATGGGAGAGGTGTTTCTGGCCGAAGATACACGCCTGCGCCGGCGAGTGGCGCTCAAGGTTTTGCCGGAAATTGTTACTGCCGACGCCGGCCGCTTGCTGCGATTTGAGCGTGAGGCGTTTGCCGCCTCCGCGCTTAATCATCCCAACATTCTGACCATCTTTGAGTTTGGCGCGGAAAACAGCACTCATTTCCTGGCTGCCGAATTTGTCGATGGTGAGTCGCTGCGTGAGCGAATGAGCCGGTCAAGCATGACGCTTACAGAAACCCTGGAGATCGTCATTCAGATCGCTTCAGCCCTACAGGCGGCGCATGGTGCTGGCATCATCCACCGCGATATCAAACCCGACAACGTCATGATTCGCGCTGACGGCTACGTCAAGGTTCTTGATTTTGGTTTGGCGAAACTGGCAGAACCGGGAGCCGTACCAACCGCGTCAGTTTCCGACCCGGAAGCGCAAACGCGAATGCAGCTTCAGACTCAGGCCGGGATGATTATGGGCACCGTCGCCTACATGTCACCCGAACAAGCACGTGGCCATGAAGTCGACAAACAAACAGACATTTGGAGTCTCGGTTGTGTGCTTTACGAGATGTTGACCAGACAACAGCCGTTTCGCGGCGAGACGACTGCAGATGCATTAGCCAACATTATTCATCGTGAGCCAATCCCTGTTCTGATGCTCCGCCAGGAAGCAGGTATCGAACTCGAGCGCATCGTCACCCGCACGCTCAGAAAGACCAAAAGCGAGCGCTATGAGACAGCAACGGACTTGTTAAGTGATCTGAAACAGTTGCAGAAACGGGTCGAGTTTGAGGCGGAGCTCGAGCGCTCATCATCGCCGAACCGTGGTAGCGAACAGCAGACACAAATCATTCGTCCGCAAACAACTACACCGCAGGAAACGCCCAATTCGATCGCCGTGTTACCGTTTTCAAATCTAAGCGCTGACGCGGATAACGAATACTTCTGCGACGGTCTGGCAGAAGAATTACTCAATGCTCTGGCAAAGATTGATCACTTGAAAGTGGCTGCTCGCACTTCCGCGTTTTCATTCAAGGGCAAGAACGCGAACGTCAGCGAAATCGGACAGAAGTTAAGTGTGAAAACCGTCTTGGAAGGAAGCGTTAGGCGCTCCGGCAATCGGTTGCGCATCACTGTGCAGCTTGTTAATGCGTCAGATGGCTATCACCTGTGGACTGAGCGATACGACCGCGAGATGCAGGATATTTTTGATGTGCAGGATGAAATCACGCTGGCAATTGTAGACGCTCTCAAACTGAAGCTGTTTAGCGATGAGAAAGCCGCGTTACTCAAGCGTTACACCGATAACGCCGAAGCTTATCAACTCTACCTGCAAGGTCGTTACTGCTATAACAAATACACTCCTGAATATTTTCAAAAGGGCATCGAGTATTTCGAGAAGGCTATCGAGCTTGAGCCGGAATATGCGCCCGCGTATGCCGGACTCGGTTTTTGTTACGGGGCGCAATTTTACTTCGGCGGTCTTGCCCCTGACCAGATCGTCCCCAAGTATAGAGCTTTAACAAACGAAGCACTGCGGATTGATGATTCGCTGGCTGACGCCTATCTCTCACGCGCAAGCGTTGAATTCTATTTCGACTGGGATTTTGACGCGGCCGAATCGGATTACCAGCGGGCAATCGAGCTCAATCCCAACAGTCCGGATGCCTACTGGCGATATGGTCACTTCTTAGCCAACTGCGAACGGTTCGATGAAGCCATCAAAGTAGGCGAGCGGGCGATGGAGTTAGATCCGCTTTCGCTGGTAGTGCAGTTTTTCATGGCCCGTATCTATCTGCTTGCTCAACGCGTAGATCAGGGTTTTGAACACTTACGCAAGATGCAGGCGATAGAACCAAATTTCGCAGGTGGATTCACTCAACTGGCCGGGCTGTACCTGATAACGGGCAAGTATGACGAAGCCATCGAAGCATACAAGAAGGGGCTGGCACTGGGCCACTTTGTCGTTGCCGCACTGTCATATTTGGGCGCAGCTTACGGCGTAGCAGGCAAACGTGACGGCGCTTATAAGGTCCTCGATCAAATGTTCGAGATGAAGAAAGGCCAATACGTTCCCCCGTTCTGTATTGCGCGTGTCTATAGCGGGCTGGGTGAAAATGATAAAGCGTTTGAGTGGTTTGAAAAAGCCTTTGCAGAACGCAGCGGTGAGATGGTCGCTCTCAAGAGTGAAACACTGGCGGGGGTGGTTG
>ORMF010124513.1_pt1 | contig 11407 bp, 12 predicted proteins | sample 1779871 | NCBI WGS metagenome assembly ORMF01 (sample SAMEA104232316, study PRJEB22302) | groundwater metagenome | biome: forest; feature: aquifer; material: groundwater | place: USA | collected 2011-08-07 | depth 5.4 m
CCCTATCCCCTGACCCCTATCCCCTAATCCCCCTCCCATCCCAGCGTGCGGATCCGCACATCGCACACCCGCCCACGCGCACACATCGCGCGCTTTCTTCTCACTTTCGCGCAATTTGTGAGCAATCGACCGGGAATGGAAGGTGCACAGGTCGGCAAGTTAACCCATGCGCATCAAGAACCGCCTGCTCTGTCTTGCCGCGGTAAGCGTCCTGCTGGTGTGCTGCACCAGTTACCTCGTCGTGTCGACTGGACGTTACACGCGCGAGACCGAGCAGCGCATCCTCGCCGACACGGTTCCGGCGATCGAGTTGCTTCAGTCGACAAAATTCAATGGCTTCCGCGCAGTTGCGCTGTCCGCCGAATACGGGTTCCTTCGGTCGCTGAATGCAGACGAGGCTGCGCTGGCCGACAAGGCGGAGCAACTCACTGAAGCGACACGCGACCTCGACACGGCGATCGAAGGCCTCGTGGCTGTCTGGGCACGGACCGGATCGGACCCGGCTGGTCTTCACGAGATCGTCGACGCTGCCGCGCACATCAAGACACTCGGGGCGCAATTCACGGGCGGCCAGGCGTTCTCCGCCACGCGCGCGGGTCAAGAAGACGCGCGCGTGACCGAGCTCACGTTCACCAGCGCCCTCGATCGCGTGATCCTCGACCATCGGCATCGCCGCCAGACGCAGAGCGAGGAAGTGATTGCGGCCGGGAGCCGCGCAATCAACGTCGGGCTCGCGGGCCTGATCGGCTGCGCGGTCTTCAGCCTGTTCGGCACCCTGGTCATGGGCCACTCGATCGCGCAGCGTGTCCGCGTGCTGCAACGCGCCGCCGCCAACATCGGGCGCGGCGACTGGAACACGATCGCACCGGTGAATTCACACGACGAGTTCGGCGAGCTCGCCGAGAGCCTCAACCAGATGGCTGCGGATCTCCAGGCACTGAACACAGAACGCCTTGCGACGACAGTGGAGCTGGTTACCGCCAAGGAAATCGCCGAGGACGCCAACCGTGCCAAGAGCGAGTTCCTGGCCAATATGAGCCATGAGATCCGGACGCCGATGAACGGCATCATCGGCATGACGGAGCTCGCCCTCAACACCCCGCTCTCGCCCGCGCAACGCGACTATCTCGAGACGGCTCATCGGTCGGCAGAGCACTTGCTCGTGGTCATCAACGACGTGCTCGACTTTTCGAAAATCGAGGCCGGTAAGATGCACATCGAGGCCATTGACTTCTCGCTGCGCACGGTCCTCGACGACACCTTGAAGCCGTTCGCGATGCGCGCGCACGATAAGCAGTGCGAACTGATGGTCGACGTCCGCCCGGGTATTCCCGACGCGTTCGTCGGCGACCCGCATCGCATTCGCCAGGTGCTGGTGAATCTCGTCGGCAATGCCATCAAGTTCACCGAGCGCGGCGAGATCGTCGTGCGCGTCGAGCGCACGGGGCTGCCAGGAGACGAACGCGCCTCGCTCCAGTTCAGCGTCGTCGACACCGGGATCGGAATCCCATTCCAAAAGCAGGCGACCATCTTCCGCGCGTTCACCCAGGCCGACGGGTCGACAACGCGGCAGTACGGCGGAACGGGCCTGGGGCTCACCATCTGTCAGCAGCTCGTGGAGCTGATGGACGGGCAAATCTGGGTTGAGAGCCAGCCGCAGCGCGGAAGCTCGTTTCACTTCATCGTGACGCTGCCGATCAGTCAGCGGCCGGTCACGCTGCACGTGCTGCCGCAGCCAGACGAGCTGGTAAACATGCCGACGCTCGTCGTGGACGACAGCGCCACGAACCGTAGAATCCTGGTCGGGCTGCTGGCGAGCTGGGGGATGCCCGCTGTGGCCGCGGCCAACCGCGAAGAGGCGCTGCGAGCAGCCGAGACCGCCCAGCGGCCGTTTGCGTTTGCTCTCATCGACATGAATCTCCCCGGCGCATCGGGCATCGAGATCGCGGCGTCGCTGCGCACGCGGGAGAACTGCTCGACGTCGGCCATACTGCTGCTGACCTCGCTCGACCAGCCGTACGATCGCGGCGAGGACGTGCCCGTGAATGGCTACCTGGTGAAGCCTATCGCCCAGCATGCGCTGCTCGGCGCCATACGCCAGGTGATCGGTGCCCGCGCGACACCGGACCGCCAGCCGTCGGCGCCTGCGGTGACGCCAATGCGCGCGGCGCGGCGACTGCGAGTGCTCGTGGCGGAAGACAACCCGGTGAACCAGAAGCTCGCGCAGCACCTTCTCGAGCGCCGCGGTCACACGCCCATCGTGGTGACCAACGGTCGCGAAGCCGTTGAGGCGTTGCGGACGGATGAATTCGATCTGGTGCTGATGGACCTGCAGATGCCGGAAATGGACGGCTTCGACGCAACCGCGTCGATCCGGACGCGCGAGCGCCAGGGGAGTGCCCCGCGCATTCCGATTGTCGCCCTTACCGCTCATGCGATGCAGGGCGACCGTCAACGGTGCATGGATGCCGACATGGACGGCTATGTCGCCAAGCCAATCAAACCGGTCGAGCTGTTCGAGGTGATCGATCGCGTCATGGCTTCCGCCGCCTCGTCAGCCGTTGCCTGACATCCACGCGGCAGGGCCGTACACGCTCGCGCTCAGATGTCCACATTCCCCTTCGGATCCACCTTCACTACCGGCAGATTGACGACGTGCCCGGTCACGAACCAGACCTGATCAAAAAAAAGACCCTGGCGCCGAAGCGCCAGGGTCGCCAATACATAAAAGGCGGTTCAGGAAATTTCGTCAATTGACGGCGAAGCAGTACAGCAGGCCCGCGCCACCCGTGCGCACGAGCGCCTCCTGGCCGCAGCCCTGTGAGGGATGCGCGGAGTTCCATGAGGAGTTGCCGCCGCCCTGTTTGTCATGGTGGCCGAGGTGGGCCGAGCCCATGTTGTTGCTCGTCCAGTTGTTGCACGTGTGGTCCATCGCGTCAGGGAATGCGGTGCCGTCAGGTCTCGATCCGGTCAGGATGTCATGCTGGTTCGGCATGTCGCCTACGCCGTTGGTGCGCTCTTTCTTTTCATTGAGTGAGATCATCTTGCCGAGAGCGTTTCCCATCCTCGCCTGATCGATCGTGTCGCCATGAAGCGTACCGAGGTCCCGGGCAATCATTTGGCCGTTGGCGTTGTACCACGGGCCAGCGCCAATACGATCGCGAGCGTTGATCGCGGGCATTGCGTCTTTTGCCTGCTGGCTCAGGTAGGCATGCCATGTCACGCCACCACGCCCTGCCGCGGCTCCGAGCTGCTGGCAGTACGCGTCCGCACCGGCGAGACCACCATAGTTGGCACCATCGCCCTTGGGCGTGCTCGTGATGAAGAACGACATCGGCTGTGGCGGTGCGGCCGGACCACGGCCCGCGCCCTGTCCGCCAGGTGCCGCTGGCGCGCCGCCACCCTGCGCAAAAGCCCCGGTCGAGGCGAGCGTCGACAGCGCGAGCGCCGCAAGAATACGAATCGTCTTACCCATCTGGGTTCTCCTTCTCTGGAAGTGATGAACTTGGAGCTGTTCGCGTTGCCGCGCCAGAGAGTAGCACAAGGGTGCGTCAACTGTTTCGCCGAGTTCTCGCTCAGGCACTCACCCGGAGTACACCTTCGATGGCGGCGGCGGCCGCATCCGCGCCTCCTTCCGCGCGAACGATCGCCGCAATCTCGGACGCCCGAGTCCGATAGGCGCCGTTTCCAAGGAGGATACCCAGCTCGTGCGCAACCCGCCGTTCCCGATACGCCCCTGGCCACACCGCCCGGGCGACACCCAGTCTTACGACCCGGAATGCGTTGTCCGGCTGATCGTGACCGTGCGGCACGACCAGCATCGGCCGACCCGCCCGCAGCGCCTGACCCGTCGTCCCCGCCCCCACCTGGTGCACCACGGCGCTCGCGCGAGGCAGCAGCAACTGATGTGGCGCGCGATCAATCACCATCACCTCGCTGGGCAAGGGACCCTTTGGCCGATTCTGCTCGAAGCCTCCGGTGAGCAGGACGGCACGTACGCCAAGCCGCGCAACGGCCTTCACGCTTTCCTCGTAGAAGCTTCCCGCTGCCCCGACCGCCGATGTACCGAGTGTAAAGACGACGGGCGGAGGGCCCGCGGACAGAAACTCCTCGAGATCCGGTTGAATCGCGTCTGGACCGTTGTAGAAGACGAAGCCGGTGGTCACGACGTTCGCCGGCCAGTCCGGCTGCGGCGATCCGAGCACGCGCGAGAACAACGCGAGCGTCAGTGTTGACGAAAACTGCCCTTCGAAAAGCGGGGGGGCGCCTCGGGGAAGGCCAAGCTCGGCTCGCAGCATGTGAACCGGCTCCATCCATCGCCTTGTCGCGCGTCGCACGGCACGGCCGATCAGCCGCCCTACCCAAGGTCCGAGCCGCCGCAGGTGAACGAGGCGCGGAGCCGCCGGAAGAACGGGCACCTCTATTGCCGAAAAAAAAGAGAGCGGAGCGAGGACTGTCGAAGCCCACGGAATCCTGAGAGCCTGGGCGACGATTGGTGCGGCAAACGTAATCGGATGCGTGACGATCAGATCGGCGCCGCGCGCGGCGGCCTCGAGCGCCGCATAGTCGCCGCGCAGCGAGGGCATCAGCAGCCCCGCAATGATCGCCTCCGTTCCCCTGATCGGATCCATCAAGCGCGCAATGGTCGCTCGGTCGTCCGGATCGATCTGCGGGCCAACCGCGTGAAACTCGAGGCCAAGACCTTCAACGACGGCGCGGTAAAACTCGGGCATCGCCAGCACGGGCTGATGGCCGCGGCCCTTCAAGGCGAGCGCGATGCCTACGTAGGGATAAACGTCACCGAACGATCCCCAGCCGGTGAGGAGGATGCGGGACATCACTCAGGGATCAGGGATCAGGGATGGGGGATCAGGGATCAGTGGTTCGGGTTCAAATCCATCGCACTCGATGAGGGTGCACATGGTACCAATCGGATTTCCCTGTTGCAATGGAGTGGAGCGGACCCTGTTCTGTTTTGGACAGCCCTTCGGTCGCGTCTTGCGTACGATTTACCCATGACGAATATGAAGCTCCATGAGTTCATCGGCGTCAATCGCGAAGAACTCATCCGCCGCTGCCAGGTCAAGGTGGTCACGAGGGTCGCCTTAGAGGCGGCTACAGGAGCTACAGGAGCTACAAGAACACAAAACGATCACGGAGTCCCGCTCTTTCTGGATCAACTGGTGGACGCACTGCGCCACGGACCGTCGAACACCAACGAGATTAGCAAAGGCGCGATGAAGCACGGGCACGACCTTTTGGTTCATGGGTTCACCGTGTCGCAGGTCGTGCACGACTATGGCGATGTCTGTCAGTCCGTCACCGATCTGGCACTGGAAACGAGCGCTCCCATCGCCACGGACGATTTTCGGACGCTGAACCGGTGTCTTGATGACGCCATCGCTGGCGCCGTCACCGAGTACTCGCGCGCACAACAGCTCACCCGCGACGGACGGTCAAATGAAATGCGGAATTTGATCAACGCCGCCATCACCGCGTTCGAGGTGATTCAGACGGGGACTGTTGGCGTGGGAGGGACGACAGGCGCCTTGGTACAGAGGAGCCTCATGGGGATACGCGCGGTCATCGATCGCCCGGCCGCCGAGGTCGCTCAACCAGTTCCTTCGGGCAAAGCAAACCCCAAGCTCGTAACGCCGAATTAGAGTCTGATGCCCTCCGATTCCTGATACCGTGGGTCCGGTGCAAACAGACAGACGGCGTACGACGGTGCGGCAGTTGTGGATGGAACGCCCGGCGCACGACCGGATGGCTGCGGACCTGATGACCTTTTACGTGTGGCTGTCCAGGAACAGACCCGAGCTGCTCACGCGCGGCAAGACCTTCGGCGAGGCACATCAACACGTGGTGCACGACCTCAGAGGGCTTGTGGGCGTGCCGGCGTAAGGAAAGCACCGCAGCGCCAAAGCGCCCGGGACAGCGTCCGCTGTCTCTCCCGTAGAATTAATGGTGCCGGAGTGGGAGTCGCGCCCGACGACCAAGCCGCGGAGCGGCGCCGGTCGAGTGCCTGATGACCACCTGCGGCGCCAGACCGAGCGAACAGCGAGGGATGGTGCCGGAGGTGGGAGTCGAACCCACACATCCTTGCGGATACGGGATTTTGAGTCCCGCGCGTCTGCCAGTTTCACCACTCCGGCCCGGGAAGTGTTCAGGTGACAGCAACGTCAATCTTATCAGGAGTTTGTGCGCCACGCGGCGCACCGGTGTCGGTCACAGGATCGGGCCAATTGGTTACCAAATTGGTTACCAAATTTCCGAGAATCGAATCGATCACGCCTGCCGCACGCTTCAGGTGATCGGGATGCAGGTGCGCATAGAACATCTCGGTGACGTGCGTGGAGCTATGGCCGGCGAGCCAAGACGGCTCGATCGACCTTGTCATTGCCTGGAGTCATTCGTTGTCATATCAACGCCCGGCTTCAGCCGCGGCGGCTCATAATTGCACCGGCCTCTGTCGGCTGCAATCCGATGTTATGCGGCCCGCTGAATTATTCCGGATGCTCAAGCCCCGCAAGCGCGCCTTCACATGCGAGTTTCAGGCGTGGAACGTCCTGCTCGACGGCCCGATAGACGTACTCCAGATCGACGCCCAGGTAATCGTGGACCAAGACGTTTCGAAACCCCGCCAACCCCTTCCAATCAACCGCCGGATGCGACACACGGACGCCGTCGCTCAGTCGCTGACTGGATTCCGCCAACGTCTGGAGGTTGCGGATGACGCCATCTTGGATCAGGTGCGACGAGAAGAAACTCTCCCGTCCCGCAGTCGTGTACTCCTCGACGCGCGCGATGCAGCGAAGGATGTGCTTCAGATAAACGCGATCGTCCTTCACAAGGGGACGGCCTCTTCGAGCACCCGGTCACGGAGCAACTCATCGAGTCCACGTTCCGTTACGACCTGTACTCGGCGACCAAGAAGCTCCTCCAGCTCCGCCACCAGTCCCCCGGGGAACCACGGGCTCGGATCCGCCCCAACTTCTATCAGCAGGTCGACGTCACTCTGCGGTCCGGCATCGCCTCGTGCCATCGAGCCGAACACACGGACCCGCGTCACGCCATGCCGTCGGGCGAGCCTCAGAATCTGCTCCCTTTTCGCCTGCACGAGGTCCACCATTGGGACAACCCTCCATCAGATGAAGCCAGTGTATCGCCTAATCCGTGTCGCCTCGAATCCAAGCCGCATAACGCCTGCGGCTCACTTGCGGCGGACGCCACCGGATTTTCGAATCGACTCAGCCGCCACGCGGCCGCCTGTTAGACGGCGATTTCGAAGCACTCGGTTCGCCAGATCCTGCCAGGCCGCAATGTCCCAAGCGCCACTCGCAGCACCACTGGTCGACGGAGCCACGTGCAGAACCGTGCGGCCGATTCGCTCCCGCTGCACGCCATAGTCAATCAGCGACTGGCCCAAGAACACTTGTGCCGCGCGTTTGCCGTTGAAGCACAGGTATTGCGGTTGATACAAGACAATTCGGGATCGCAGCAGCAGCACATCTGCCCGATCGATTCGGAGATCGCGATCACTTCCCGATTGATCTTTCGCCAGATCAGTGAGCCCGATGCCGTAGTCGAGGAGCCGTGCACATTCCGCCGGTGCAAACTCCTGCGGAGTTAAGCCAACGGCCGCAAGTGTCCGCCAGAACCGATTGCCACGCCCGGCGTAGTACGCTCGCCGTTGCGCAGAACGATGCCCCGGTAATGAAGGCCCACTCGAACCGACCAAACCGAACCGACCTTCTTGAAACGGAGTGAGCTGTGTGTCGGATCGATCTCGAGAAGAGCGTAATTGCGATCCGCGAGATCGCGAATCTCCTTGAGCAACCCTCGGTAGCATCGCCAGAACCGGGGGTTGGCATGGTGCTTCACAACGCCTTGGTTCGACCTGCCCGATGATCGTGCTGAGCCTCGCGCATCAACGCGTCGAGCCGACCTGCCGCCACGTCGGACTCAAGTTGACGGTCCCACATGGCTGCGTCGTACTCAGCAAACCATTTCCGAAAACGCGCAAGATCCTTCTTCGGAAGGCGCTTCACAGCTCCAGTGATTTCGGCCACGGTCGTCATGAAAGCAGGCTACTCCGGAGGGAAGTTCTTCGCAACTAGCACCATAACTTCCCAACCGCAGGCGTTCCCGCGACGACTGAACGGGCGAACCGCGTCGTTCGGCCCCTCCGGGCGTTGGCCTTGACATTGGCTGCCCGCCGGGACGATTGGCATTTGTCGCCGGCTGGTCGGGCACGTTCTTCGAGAAAGTCGAGGGTGAGGCGTTCTTCGCAGAACTGGCGTCTGTCGCAGCAATGACGTGATCGATCGGGCAGAGGTACGATACTGAGACAGCATCATGCCAGTCACGATCACCGATGACGTCTTGGCAGCGGCCCGCCTGAGCGAACCGGAGCTGCGCCGGGAGCTCGCAGTCGCGCTTTTTCGCGAGGAACGGCTCACGCTCGGTCAAGCGAGCCGCCTGGCGGAGAATGACCAGCTTGCCTTTCAGGCGGTCTTGGCGGATCGCCAAATCCCGATTCATCACGGTGTCGATGAATTCCGCGAGGATCTTCGGGCTCTGGAGACTCTGGATCGCCGTTCATCGTTGGCTTCCTTCCCAGATCTGCGTTGAATCGGTCCGGCGTACGGCCGCGCTGTTGGGAGGGGCTGCTACACTGGAGTAGATGCACCCTGATTTGACCGCACTCAACCACGTTGAGGAGCTCGACCGGCTCATTGACGAATCGCAGACTCGCCCACTTCTGTTGTTCAAGCACAGCTACACCTGCGGGACGAGCATGGAGGCGCTGGACGAGCTCGTCGCACACCTCAATGAGGGGCCGACCGAGGTGCAGTACGCGATGGTTACGGTGCAGACCCACCGCGCTGTATCGAATGCGGTCTCCGCGCGCCTGGGCGTGCGCCACGAGACGCCCCAGGCGCTGCTCATTCGCGACGGGCGCGTTGTGTGGAGCGCCTCCCATTTCCGCGTGACGGCAAGCGCCGTCGACGACGCGATACGAAATCAGGCGTAACGCCCGGCCTTCAATCACCCGAGGGGTGAGCCGTGTCAGGCTCGCCACCCGCATTCGTAGGACGGGACTTGTCAGGCCCGCCAGCCACATTCAGCAACGCATCGCTGATTCGCACAGGATAGGGACTCCCGCCCCTGAGTTCTCTCACAGACGAGGACAACATCGTGATCTGTTCTGCACGACGCTGCCGCAAGTCTTTCAGCGACGGGGAAGTCCGCCGGACTCCAGCCCTCATCACCTGCCGCAACAGCGGTACGGCATTTGTCGGGGGGGCTTCGTCCAGGCCAATCACGTCTTCAACGGCAACCCCTTTTTCCACTACGCGCCATACCTGCTTGCGGCCCGGATACGTGTGCTTGCCGACGCTTCTCTTCATCACCGGAACGAATCGGCCGTCCCGCTCGATTTCCGCCAGCTTGTACACCCCTGAAAGAGCGGGAGCGTCGCTCGAAGTGCTGACGGCGGTCCCGACCCCGAAGCCGGCAACGGGCGCTCCGGACTCGACGATCTCCGCAACGCGCCATTCATCGAGGTCCCCGCTGGCGACGATGCTCGTTGCCTGAAGACCATGCGCATCAAGGATCTGCCGGACCTCCCTGCTCAGCGCGATGACGTCGCCGCTATCGAGCCTGACGGCCCGCGGCCGCAACCCCGACGCCGCGACGAATCGCGCGGCGGCAATCGTGTCGTAGGTATCGAGCAGGAATACGGCGCCGTCCCCGAACGCTTCCGCGTAGCGCCGGAACGCCATCGCCTCGTCCGGAAATGCCATCACCCACGAATGGCCCATCGTGCCGGACAGTGGGATTCCAAAGCGGCGCCCTGCTTCGACGACCGACGTTGAATCGAAGCCGGCCAGGTAGGCGGCGCGTGCCGCCAGGATCCCCGCCTCGATCCCATGGGCGCGCCGGGCACCGAACTCCATGATGCCGCGGCCCGCGGCAGCTTCGACGACGCGCGCGGCACGACTTGCGACCGCAGTCGGAAACATCGTCTGTGCAATGAGGGCGGTCTCGACAATCTGCGCCTCTGCGATCGGTGCCGTCACACGAAGCAGCGGCTCGAGCGCAAAAACAGGCGTCCCCTCCTCCACAGCCCAGACATCACCCGTGAAGCGGAAGCTGGTCAGGTAGTCATCAAAGAATCGCGACGGGAGCGCCGAGAGGCTCGGAACGCCGCGGAGAAATCGAATGTCTTCAGGGGTGAACCGCAGGCCTTCAAGGAACTCGAGCGCCTGCTCGATTCCGGCAGCGAGAAGGAACTGCCTGGTCGGCGGTAGCTGCCGCACGTACAGATCGAACGTGGCGCGTCCGATCAGACCGGAGACGTAGTAACCCCCGATCATCGTGATTTCGTACAGATCGGTCGACAGCGCCGAGAGCATCGTGTCAGATTCGCGCACCGCGAGTCTGACCCGGAACGTCCATGCCCGCAAGCGCTTCGTGATTGGTGATCGCTCATCGCTAATCGCCACAGGCCGGGCGGTCGGCGCTTACGTCGACGCGAGGCGTCGCGCGATTGCCTGGGCGGCAACCCAGGCCGACGACCATGCCCACTGAAAGTTGAAGCCGCCGAGGCGGCCGTCGACGTCGAGGATTTCTCCCGTGAGATACAGCCCCGGGCACACTCGCGATTCCATCGTCGCGGAGTCAATTTCCGTCAGCGGGACGCCGCCGGCGGTCACTTCGGCAAAGTTGTAGCCGCGACTGTCCCTGACGCGCAACGGCGTCCCAATCAGCGCGCGCACGAGGCGCCGCCTGTCATCGCGTGCCAGGTGCGCCATCGTCGTCTCGCTGAGCCGCACGGCCTCGATCCACACGTCGGCAACCGACCCGGCAAGCTTGGAGGCGAGCACGGTCCGCACCGATGCACGCGGACGCTCACGCTGCTGATCCCGCAGCCATCCCTCGGCCGACTCGAACGTCTCGCCAGGCATCACGTTGAGGAGAACCTCCGGCTCCTGCGCGCCGAGTCGGGCGCGCAGCCAGTGCCGCGACACGTTCAGCATCAGCGGTCCACTTGCGCCGAAGTGCGTCCACAGCATCGCGCCCTCGAGGCGAACAGACGTCCGGTGTCCGACTCGCAAGGTCACCGACGCCGGATGCGCGACACCCGCAAGACGTGTGAGGCACGAATCGTCGAGGATCAGCGGCACCAGCGCCGGCGTCGTTTCCACGTACCCATGACCGAGACGCCGCGCAAAGTCATAGCCGGCGCCGTCGCTCCCGCTTTTCGGCAGCGAACGACCCCCTGTCGCGAGCACGACGACGTTCGTCGCGTATGAATCGCCCTCGGCCGTATCCACGACAAACCCGCGATCGGCTCGCGCAACACCGACGACGCGCCCTCGGGGGGGAAGCCCGCCGCCCC
>ORMF011504097.1_pt1 | contig 11405 bp, 10 predicted proteins | sample 1779871 | NCBI WGS metagenome assembly ORMF01 (sample SAMEA104232316, study PRJEB22302) | groundwater metagenome | biome: forest; feature: aquifer; material: groundwater | place: USA | collected 2011-08-07 | depth 5.4 m
CAAGACCGGGTATGAATACCGTTTCTATACGGCCAACGATTACGGTCGAGAGTATTCGGTGGGCAACTACACCTTCAGCCGGGCGTTCACCCAGGGACCGAATCCGTTGCAGGCCAGCGCGGACGCAGGCTACGGTGTCGCGTCTTTCCTTCTGGGAACTCCCTCCAGCGCCTACGCGCGGCTGCAAACCGACGGCACTGCGAGCGTCCGGTACCACGCCCTGTTCGTCCAGGATGATTGGAAGGTAAACCGGCGGCTGACGCTGAACCTCGGAATGCGCTGGGAGTACGAGGCTCCTCCGACGGACCGTTACAACGTGCTGACCACCTTTGACCCGGACATCGCCTCGCCATTGAAAGCCCAGGGTCTCCAGTTGCGCGGCGGCTTGACGTTCCCCGGCGTCAACGGCGCCAGCCGCAGTCTTGCGGAGTCCAGCTACAAAAACTTCGGCCCTCGTTTTGGCTTCGCCTACCAGGTGCACTCCAAGACGGTAATCCGGGGAGGATTCGGGATCATGTATATCCCCGTAACCATCGCGTTGCCGCGCACCGGCTATACCCAGGACACGCCTTTTGTCTCGAGCCTGGACGGTGGTTTGACTCCCCGGGATCGTATGAGCAATCCATTCCCGGACGGGTTGACTCCGCCCACCGGCAGCACCTTGGGAGCACTCACTGGCGTGGGGACCAGTGTGGATGGCCAGTTGCGGAATGTAAGCCGGGGCTACACCGAACAATGGAATTTCACTGTGCAGCATCAGCCGTGGAATAACTGGCTGTTTGAGGTGGCCTGGGTAGGCAATCACGGCGTGCGCCTGTTTGCGGGCAGCCGGAACCTGAACTTTCTGTCCGCGTCCGATTTCGCGCGAGGCGCGGCACTGGCCCAATCGGTCCCCAATCCATTTCTAGGTAGCATCCTGACCGGCCCGCTGAGCGGAAGCACGATCACACGCGCACAAAGCCTGATGCCATTCCCGCAGTACACAGGATTGAATGGAGGTTACTCGTTCCTTAACAACTCCATCTATCACGCGCTGGCGGTGAAGGTGGAGAAGCGGTTTTCCTCCGGATTCTCGGTGCTGGTGGCCTACACAGGATCCAAGCTGCTCGATGATGGAGCCAACTCCACCCAGGTTCGTCCGGGCGCGGCCGTTGTGGTGGGTCCGCAGGACTGGAACAATTTGCGCGCCGAACGCAGCAAGAGCGCGCAGGACGTTCCGCAGCGAATCGTTGTGAGCGCTTTGTGGGCGGTGCCGTTCGGTAATACCGGCAGCCATCTCACTCGCATGGCTATTGGTGGTTGGCAGCTCAACGCGATCCAGACCATTGAGAACGGTACTCCGATTTCGCTCTCCGCCTCGGTGGCCGGTGGCGGCAATCGCCCGAACGTGGTCGCGGGCGTCAACGCCAAGCTCGACAATCCCACCATTGACGGCTGGTTCAACCAGGCGGCATTTTCACAGCCGCTTGCCTACACCTTTGGAAACGTGGCGCGCACCTTGCCCAATATCGCCAGCGGCAATCTCTATAACATGGACCTCTCTCTCTTTAAGAACTTCCCCGTTCGGGAGAAAATGAAGGTCCAGTTCCGCGTGGAAGCATTCAACCTCACCAACACCCCGACGTTCGACACACCGGGCCGCGTGCTGAACTCGGCCACCTTTGGTATCGTCACGGCGACCGCGTTCAATCCGAAGCCGAGAGAAGTGCAACTCGCCTTGCGGTTCCTGTTCTGATCGCGCCATGCGCACCCGCCTCGCATGGGTGTTCGGGGCGGCGTTTGTGATTCCAGCGGCGGTCCATGGGCAGGCCGCCGCTGAATCCTTCGTTGGCTCGGAGAAGTGTTCGCGATGCCATCCGTCCGAATTCCGGCGCCAGTCTGAGAGCGCGCACCGGAGTGCGCTTTATCCGGTTGAAAAACACCCGTTGCGCGGCGCATTCCCTGCCGGGCCCAAACTGGTTCGCGGCTCGGCATACCGGTTCGACTTCGCGTTCGCACCGCCCGATTTTCGCATTCGTATTTTCGATGCCGCCGATGTGATGGACCTACCGGTGGAGTGGGCGTTCGGCGCGGGCCGACAAGCGGTCACCTTTGTAACTCGCATCAACCGGGATTACTACGTGGAACACTTCGGCTCGTATTATCCGGCGCTCGGAGCCTACGCACCCACTCCCGGCCAAGATGTGATCAGGCCTGGAACAATTGCGGAAGCCGCCGGTGTCGTTTACAAAACCAGTGATCCGGAGTCCGGCATCGCCGGATGTTTTGAGTGCCATTCAACAGGGCCGGTCACGTTTGCTCCCGATGGAAAGGTTCAACTGACGGAGATGGGTGTACGTTGCGAAGCCTGCCATGGAGGCAGAGCCTCGCATGCAGCCGATCCGGCCAGGAATCGCCCCGCCAACCCGAAGAATTTAACCGCTACTCAAATGAACAGTTTTTGCGGGCGGTGCCATCGTCCGCCGGCGGCTTCCGGCGTCAAGATCGATTGGAACTACGCCTGGAACGTGCGGCATCAACCGGTTTACCTGGCCGAAAGCAGGTGCTTCCAAATGAGCAAAGGCGCACTCACTTGCCTAAGCTGCCACGACGCCCACGAACCGGCGGGGAAGAAGCAGGCCTCCGATTACAACCAACGCTGTGACGCCTGTCATTCGATCTCCAGTCATCCGCCAAAAGCTGTTTGCGTCGAAAAGAGGCCGGCCAACTGCGTGAACTGCCACATGCCGCTCGTGTCCCCGCAGCCGCCGCTTCGATTCACCAATCACTGGATTGGCATTTATGGCGAAGGGGCGAAATTGAAACCGGTTCGGTAAACGCCGCCCTGCTGTTATCCTGGAACTGGTATGCGCGCACACACCGAATACCTCACCTTCAACACTGCCCAACCCCGCCAGTACATCAACATCACGCGGCAAGTGGAATCCGCCCTAAAAAAGAGCAAGATCCAGGAAGGGATGGTGCTGGTCTCGGCGATGCACATCACCGCCGGCGTCTGGGTCAATGATGACGAGGACGGCCTGCTCGCCGACATCGATGTTTGGCTCGAACAACTGGCCCCGTTCCGCCAGGACTACAAACATCATGAAACCGGGGAAACCAATGGCGACTCTCACCTCAAGGCACTGTTGGTGCACCATCAGGTCATCGTGCCGGTCACTGCGGGCAAACTCGATTTGGGCACCTGGCAACAGATCTTTTACGCTGAATTCGACGGCCAAAGACCGAAGCGGGTCATCCTTAAAGTCATGGGAGAATAATCATGCGAATCACGTTGACTGCATTGCTCTTAGCCGCGGCGCTATGGCCAGCCGAGCTCCCTGTCAAGACCGTCATCCTATATAAGCACGGCGTCGGCTACTTTGAACGCGCCGGCGAGCTTGCACAGGGCGAAGGAGCCAGCCTCGAATTCAAGGCATCCGAGATGAACGATGTTCTCAAGTCCCTTACAGTCGAAGTGAAGGGGGGCGGGGTTTCCGGACTTCGTTACGATTCCAGTGAACCGCTCGCTCAAAAACTCGAAGACCTTCCCATTCGCCTCGGACCGCAGCAAAGTATTTCCGCGCTCCTCGATCAACTCAAGGGCGCGCGGCTCGAGGTGAAGTTCGCCTCCAGCACCGCCGCCGGAGCCATCATCTCGGCCCGCCTGGTGCCTGCCTCCAAAGACCAGAATGAGCGCGAGCAGGTCACTCTGCTCCGCGACAACGGTGAACTGGTCACCGTCGATCTATCCGGAGCTACCTCCATTCGCTTTCCCGACCCCTCGCTCCAGACGCAACTGACCGATTACCTGAAGGCCGTCAGCCAAGCCCGGTCACGTGAGAAACGCAGTGTCTACATCGAAGCGACCCAAGCCGGACGCCGCCAAGTGGTGGCCAGCTACATGGTCCCCACGCCGGTTTGGAAATCCAGCTACCGCCTCATCTTCGGAGCGACGGGCGAACCGATTTTGGAAGGCTGGGCTATTGTCGACAACACGACAACGGACGACTGGACCGGCGTCACCCTCGCGCTCGTTTCCGGCCGGCCAATCTCCTTTCAAAGCCGACTCTACGAGCCGCGCTACATCGAACGCCCCGTGGCCGAACTTCCGGAGGAACGGGCACAGGCGCCGGTCCTGCATGAAGGCGCTATCGACGAACTCCGTGCGGAAAATGTGGCCAAGGCGGACGCACCCCGGCGGATGGCTCCGCAACGCCTCAACGCCCCAGCAGCCGTGCTTGGCGGAGTGGCGGGATTGGTGGCCATGCCTTTGCGGGAGGACATGGCCAGTGTCTTTGCCGGCACATCATCAGGCAAGGAACTAGGAGACCTGTTCGAGTACCGCTTCGACAAGCCCGTCACGGTGCACAAGAAGGAATCGGTGATGCTGCCGTTCCTCCAGCAGAAACTCACTTCCCGGAAGCTCATCATCTACAACGACACCAGCCAGGTGCATCCGCTCCACTCCTTCGAGTTATCCAACAACACCGGCAAGACTCTCGACGGCGGTCCCATCACCGTCTTTGACTCCGGAGCTTACGCCGGAGAGGCTCTCATGGAGACCTTGAAGCAGTCCGACAAGCGCATGATCAGCTATGGCATTGACCTCGGTACGCGTGTCACCACCAAGTTTGGCTCCTCCCAGACAGGCACTCGGGAAGTCCACATGAACCGCGGCGTCCTGCAAATAAAGACCGCCATGAAGCAGACCACCAACTACACGATTCACAATGTGGATGCCAAGCCCAAGACTCTGATAGTGGAACAGCCCGCGCGGCCAGGCTTTCAAGTCCTCAGCCCCAAGCCCACCCAAACCACGGCGAACGCCAATCGTTTCGAAGTCCCCCTCGCCGCCGGCGAAACCAAGGAGTTCACCGTCGCACAGGAAAATATCCAGGAACGCAGCTACGGGGTCACCAACCTGACTCCCGACTTCCTGCTCACCCTCATCCAGAACAAGGAAGTCAACGCTGCCGCGCGCAAACAGCTCGAATCCATCAGCGCCGCTAAGCGCAAGATCTCCGACACCGAGAACGCCATCAATGCCGCCGACCGCGAACTGCGCGAGATCTCGCAAGATCAGGAACGCATCCGCCAGAACATCGCCAGCCTCAGCCGCGTCGCCAGCCAGCAGGAGCAGGTCCAGAAGTACGCCAATGAACTGGCCGCCCGCGAGTCCCGCATCGCCACCCTGCGCGATCAGTTGAGCGCGCTCCGAACCAGCAAGACTGCGCTAGAATCAGAGCTTTCCACTCTCATCGAGAAAATGGAGTTCTGATAGTACCCTCATGAAACTTGTCCGATTCGACCACGCCGGCGCGCGCCACGCCGGAGTCCTCACGGCCGAAGGCGTCGCCCCCATCCCGGAGATCAACGCAAAGAAGGGCACGCGCGTCCCCGATGATCTGCTCGCCATCATACAGACCGGCGCGCAAGCTCAACTGACAGAACTGTCGGGCGTCCCCCTTATCCCCTACAGCGAAGTCACCCCCGTGCTGCCCTACGACGTTCCTCCGAAAATCTGGTGCATCGGGCTCAACTACAAGTCCCACGCCGCCGACATTAATGCCGTACAGCCCGAAGAGCCCGGCAGCTTCATGAAGCCCGCCTCCTGTATGTTCCAGCCCGGCGGTCAGATTCAACTGCCGCCCCCGCGCGTCTCGAACGATGTCGATGCGGAAGGCGAGTTGGGCGTCATCATCGGAAAGCGCTGCCGCTTCGTCCCGGCCGATCAGGTGCGGGAGGTGATCTTCGGCTACACCACCACGCTCGACCTCACCGCGCTCGACGTGCTACGCAAGAACCCGCGCTACCTCACCCGCTCGAAAAGCATAGACACCTTCTTCAGCTTCGGACCCGTCATCGTCACCGCCGATGAGATCCCCGATGTCGATTCCCTCGAGGTCATCACCGAACACAACGGCGGCATCTGCTCCCGCGATTTCGTCCGCAACATGCACACGCGCCCCTTTGAACTGGTTCGCTTCCACAGCGACTTTTTCACCCTCCACCCGGGCGACCTCATCTCCACCGGCTGCCCCAAAGGCGCGCGCATCAAGGCCGGTGACCACGTCCGGGCACGCATTGAAGGCGTCGGCACGCTGGCCGCCACCGTGACTCAAGGCGCGGCTATTCCGCAAATCGGCCCGCCAATCGGCTAGTCTCCCGAAACCCGGAGTTGTACAATGGACCTGTCCGTGAGGTCATTTACTTATGAAAAACTCCATGAATAAAATGTTCCCTCGCCGGTCCTTCCTTGCAACGGCCGGCGGCGCGGCAACGCTGCCCTTCTGGGCTGACCAGACGCTCGATGCCGCTACTCAAAACGTCAACACCGCATCCAAGCCATCGGATCTCAAGATCACAGACCTTCGCACCGCTGTGGTCACCGGTGCGCCCATGACCTGCCCGCTGATCCGCATCGACACCAACCAAGGCATTTATGGCCTTGGAGAGGTGCGTGACGGCGCCAGCAAAAACTACGCGCTCATGCTCAAGAGCCGGCTGCTCGGGGAAAACCCCTGCAACGTCGACAAGGTCTTCCGCAAGATTAAACAGTTCGGCGGCCACGCCCGCCAGGGTGGCGGTGTCTGTGGCGTCGAAATGGCGCTGTGGGACCTGGCCGGCAAAGCCTACAATGTCCCGGTCTACCAGATGCTCGGCGGAAAGTTCCGCGACAAGATCCGCTGCTACGCCGACACCGACCAGTCGTCTGATCCGAAGGTCTTCGCCCAGCGCTTGAAGGATCGCATGGTGGACAAGGGCTTCACTTTCCTCAAAATGGATCTCGGCATCGGACTGGTCGAACGAATCCCGGGCACCCTCAGCCGTCCCCTCGGCACCTCCTCGCGCGACTACAACATGACCCAGCACATGTTCACCGCCATGGAACTCACCGACAAGGGTGTCGAGCTGATGGCCAACTACGTCGCGCAAATCCGCGAAGTCATCGGCATGGAGGTCCCGCTGGCCGCCGATCACTTCGGACACATCGGCATCAACTCCTGCATCCGCCTCGGCAAGGCGCTCACCAAGTACAACATGGCCTGGCTTGAGGACATGATCCCCTGGCAGCACGCCGGCGAGTTGAAGATGATCACGGACGCCGTTGACATCCCCATCCTCACCGGCGAGGACATCTATCTCAAGGAGGATTTCATTCGCTTGGCCCGTATGCACGCCGTCGACATGTTGCATCCCGATCTCGCCACCTCCGGCGGTATCCTTGAAACCAAGAAGATCGGTGACGCCCTGCAGGAACTCGGCGTGCCCATGGCGATGCACTTTGCCGGTACCCCCGTCAGCTTCATGGCCAACGTTCATTGCGCCGCCGCCACGGAAAACTTCATCGCCCTGGAAAACCACTCCGTCGACGTGCCGTGGTGGGAAGATCTGGTCCACGGCGAAAAACCGATCTTCCACAAGGGCTTCGCCGGCGTCCCCAACAAGCCGGGCCTGGGCGTCACCTTGAATGATGAGGTGGTCAAGCAGCACCTGCACAAGGATCATCCCGGCTACTTTGAACCCACCACCGAATGGAACAAGTACCAGGGCAATGATCGTCTCTGGTCCTGAGCCACGAACCATGCATACGCGCAAAACGGAGCTGCCGTCCGCAACATTTGTTTATGTACTTCTGACCTATCCGGGTGTGCGGACGGCGCCCTTTGCACTATGATTGATCAAGCACAAATCGCGACGTGGGTCAGCTTCTTGGAAGGCCCCACCGCCGATGCCGATGGCAATATCTACTTCACCGAAACAGTCGGCCATCGCATCATGCGATTGTCGGTTGGCGGCGTCCTCAGCGTGTTCCGCGAGAACAGCAACGCCGCCAACGGCTTGATCTTCGACTCCGAATTCCGTCTCATCGCCTGCGAAGGCAACAACGCGAATCCCCGCGTGACGCGCACCAACCTGAAGACCGGGCGCGTGGAAGTGCTCGCCCAAAACGGGCCGGGTCTCAAGATGACCGCCCCCAATGACGTCACCCTCGATGCCAGGGGCAGAATCTACTTCACGGATCTGCCCGGCGGCGGCATCTACCGCATCGATCCCACCGGCACAGTCACGCAAATTCTTTCCCGCCCGCAAATCGAAAACCCCAACGGCATCAGCATCTCCCCCGACGACAAGACGTTCTACTTCGTCGAGGCCAACCAGCGCGAGAACGGTGCAAGGATGATCCGCGCCTATGACCTGCGCCCGGACGGCACAGTCGCCAACATGCGCGTCCACTACAACTTCTACCCCGGCCGTAGCGCTGACGGAATCACCATCGACAGCGAAGGCAACATCTACGCCGCGGCCGGACTCAACCGCACCCGCGGCACCAGCGAAACGCTCGACACCAAGTGCGGAATCCACATCATCTCCCCGCAAGGCAAGCTGCTCGCCTTCTCTCCGATTCCGGAAGACACCATCACAAACTGCTGCTTCGGCGGTCCGGATTTGAAGACGCTCTACGTCACAGCGGGCAAGACGCTGTTCCGCTTCCAGGCCCAAATCGCCGGCACGCGGCGATAGCTATTCGTTGGCGAACCGATGTGGCGCACGCACTCGTGTGTGCCGTGTCGAGACTCTTCTCGACACCTCGGCGTGGGCAAACACTCTGTCGTCACCAGGGGACGTCATGACGGCAGACAAGCAACACGCCCACGCCCTCCTTGACTGCGTCCGCGCCCTGGCTACAGCGCCTATCGAAGATGAGATGAAGTGATCAGCGACGAAGTAGAGGCGGCTGTTGCCCGTTCCAAGGAGTGGTTCAAACACAACGAGGGAATTCCCTTCGAGCAGGCCGTCACAGAACTCGGCTTCAGGCTGCTTTGCGCGCGGTTCCACAACACATCGCGATGCACATCATGACCGCCATTTCAGAGTTATTAGTCGGGCTGCGGAAGGCGAATTGTCAACAATTTCCCCTGCTTGAGTCGAATCGACGCGCTCCCCCCACGTTCGACAAGGTAGGTGAGCGATTCCTCGTCGCCGGATGGGCCAAGATTTGTAATGGAGCCGTGCGGCTGGCCGAGCTTCGCGACCACAGTCGCGCGCTCAGCGCCGGGAAGGATGCCGTTGAACAGGTCCACTGGAAGCGGCTCGTGAATTGGCCTCTGGCTCTGCTCCACGGTTGCCACAGCGGAAGCCGGCGAGTTTGGCCTGCCATAAACGCCTGGGCGCGCGCCGATTCTTTCCATCGCGGCCCGATGTCGTTCCTCGGCCGCTCGCCGGGCTTCCTCGAAGGAAGGCAGTCCGGCCGCGCGGCGGGACTCCTCGGCCGCCGCCCGGCTCGCCGCGGCCCGCGCGGCCATTTCTTCGCTGTTCCGTTTCATCTCCTCGCTAAATCGCGCACTCTCGCGCTCCTGCTCCGCCCAATAGTCGAGAATAAAAGCCGGCACACCCCCGGTCGATTTGCTGTAGTGCTTCCCCTCCCAGCAATAGTGCTTCTCTCCGCCGTTGGACGAGCTCCAGGATGGGCCCTCATTTAGACAAATGTATTTCACCTTGACCGGAGTGAATTGCGCCTTTGCCGCCGGAACTGCCAGACAGAGCAGAAAGCAGGCGAGCAGCCCCGATGACCCACGAGTGGACATGTTGGTTCCCTTCCCTTCCTGAATGCCATACCTACAAGTAGGGCGGAATAAGGCGAATCGCTCAGTTGGCTTGAGAAACCCCCTAAGGCTCTCCGCATCCGAATTTGGGGGCGTTGATTCTCAAGATGCGATACCCTTCAGACACTGGCCAATCCTGTCGATGGAAGGACATGACTTGGACCACCGCAATCACAGTCGTCCTATGCTTGGCTCTGCTCTATGCCCGGTATCGGCTGTCGCGTGGTCTGCCGAGCCGGCCCTCCCCGCGCCGCCGGCTCAAGATGGCTCGGATACTGGTCTCCGCGGCCCTGGCGCTGGCGGCGATAGGCTACACGTTGCAGCGTCACGCCAGCGAACTCGATGGAACCAAGTACGAGCCGTCTCTGATCGAGCGCGTCGTCCTGGCCCTTTCCCGTTGAGTCACCGTCCTGCCGCGTCAGGTCCGGTACACATGTCCACTAAGTGATTTAGTCGATTCCGGTGCAGGAGTGTCATGCCGATTTCTCAGATATGGCCATGATCGAAATTCAGAAATGTCCTGAATGCGGCCCCGAGGAGGCCGTCCCCGGTCCGAGCTGCGAATGCGGATACACCTTCCCGCCTTCACTGCCCGGAGGACAAGAGACACCGTCACTGGGGAAGCCGAAACCCAAGTTGTGGATGGCGCTGCTCCCGGGGCTGGCTACTGTTGCATTGGTGATGGGCATGGTCATCCCCCGGTGGCTCGAGTTCAGCCAGGTGGCCGGAGTGATCACTTCGGATGGCTCCGGCAAGACTTCGGTGCGGGGTCCCATCAAATGTGTAGACGTCTATGCCATCACGCTGAAGACCAGTGAATTCTACGTCCCGGAGAACCGCCTGGGAGGGTATCTGCCGAAGAAGAACGCCGCGAGAGATCTATCCACTGTTCTCGAAGGCATGGCGCGTAACCGGTGCGGTGAACCGTTGAAGAGGGTCAAAATTCGGATCGACGTGCGCGACGGCAAGGGCGGAAGAGGAACAGGCTGGGCGGAAGTGGGGGATCTGGCGGCCGGTCAAGCCAAGGCGTTTGAGCGCGCCTGGATGGCCCTGGTCACCTCCTACGAGATCGTCGAGATACGCTGACTCCATCCAGTGCACCAGGAGCATTCACACGCGGAGGTCCGGGGTTCGAGTCCCGCGCCGACCATAAAATCAGGGGTTCCGTGTTAGGTAGCCCCGAAAAAGCAAAAGCCCCAGAAAGCGCTCCGAAAGCCACGGCTGGCCGTAGGCCCCTCGGAAAGCAGAGCGCGGCCAGCCCCGTGACCCGCCGCGCCCGCTTCCTCAAACTGTACGAGCATCGGGTTGGCGGTGTTCGTTGCCTCTGGCGGCGGGTCGGCCGGCGGGGTCACGAGGTCGATGTATTCCTTGGCACCCGGTTCACTCCAAGGGGCGTGGAATCGCCTTCCCTCCGCGTCCCGTCCGGAGAACGCACGGCGTTCCAAGCCCTCGGTCATCGGCGCGTGCTTTGACACACGGCCATGGTGTAGTATTTGGGGATCAATCCGCGCATCAAGGCCATCACCAACCCGCAGTCGGCCTTGGGAATGCAAGAGATTGAAATGAGGCGCGCTCCAGCGAGATGTGGTCCCGAGCCCGGATCTTCTCTTCGCGGGCCGTCTTGGCGATGCCCAGATCGTCCAGATCCGTCTGGTGGACAAAGGCGGCATGCTCGGCGTTCACCTTCATCGAGTGCTCCCTGGAGCGCAGCCCGATTTCCTTGCCGCCGGCAAAGATTTCATGGCGGCCGTGGTCTTCATACCACTTGGTGAGCGTCGCCGTCATGTGCATCTTCTCGATGATGTTGCGCCAGCC
>ORMF011856707.1_pt1 | contig 11405 bp, 11 predicted proteins | sample 1779871 | NCBI WGS metagenome assembly ORMF01 (sample SAMEA104232316, study PRJEB22302) | groundwater metagenome | biome: forest; feature: aquifer; material: groundwater | place: USA | collected 2011-08-07 | depth 5.4 m
CGTAAAGATGCAGCCATCGAATACCTTATCGGCATCATTGGCACAGATATAGGGCTTCTGTCTTCAGAGGTCGAAAAACTCGCATGCATCGGGAATGAGACAATCACTATAAGCAATATCAGAGAGATTGTAGAGGGAAGCAGGGAATACAGCGTCTTTGACCTGACAAACGCACTCAGGGAAAAAAACCCGGAAAAGGTGTTCAGAATCTACAGGGTAATTTCAGAAACAGCAGAACCCTACAGCCTGCTGGGCGCAATTAACTGGCAATACAGCAAGTTGGCCGCTCAAAGCAACAGGGGCGAATACTACAAAAAGGTATTTGAGCTGCTGAATGATGCCGACATCCGGATAAAAAGCTCCGGAGGCGCCTATCCGTTGGAATACCTGCTTGTCAGGCTGCTGAAACTTTAAGAACAGTATTTGCCAATTTGGAGAGCCTTGATATCTTTCTTGAAGCTGTATTTTTATGAAGCACACCTTTTGATACAGCGGACTGTATTGCCTTTGTTATATCTCCCAACAGCTTCCCCATCTGCTCTTTATTTTTCCCGGCTGCTGCTTCTTCCACTTTTTTTGAAAGCGTCTTTATCCTTGAACGGACAGCGCTGTTGCGCAGGTTGCGTTTTTCTGTCTGCCTTGTCCTCTTCATTGCTGAAAGATTTTTCTTTTTTGCTGCTTTAGCTGGCAATTCCTTCCTCCTTGTGGTCATAGACCGCGTTAAAATTTGGTTATATTTAATAACATAATTTTAGTTATAAAATCAATCTTTTTATGTTAAAATTTGACACTATGAAAAAATACAAGCCCATATCGCTGAGTAAAATAAAGACTTACCCTTTGCTCAGAAGAAAAAGCAAAGTGGAACTCGCCTCAGCAGCAACTCCGCATATATCAGGGAATTCATTCGATAACTTTATTCATGGGCTTCCGGATATACTGGCGGCCAGGGACTTGACGGCTGTTTTACACGCTGTAATCACTGCACGAAAAAACAAAAGGCCTGTCATCCTGGGCATGGGCGCACATCCTATAAAAGTAGGGCTTTCGCCCATAATTATTGATTTGATGAACAAAGGGATTGTCACTGCAATTGCAACAAACGGAGCCTGCATAGTCCATGACTTTGAGCTCTCGTTCACGGGACGGACATCCGAAGACGTTGCCGAGGAATTATGCAAAGGCACATTCGGAATGGCAAAAGAGACAGGAGAATATATAAATAAAGCTATAAACAGAGGCGTAAAAAAAGGGCTTGGCATAGGAAAATCACTCGGCGAGATGATTTACAAAAGCAAGTTTAAGTTTAAGGTCAACAGCATATTTGCAGCAGCGCATCAGCTTGATATTCCTGCAACGGTTCATGTTGCTGTTGGCACAGACATAATCCATATGCACCCGCAGGCTGACGGCAGAGCCCTCGGAGAGGGAAGCCACAGGGATTTTAAACTCTTCACGTCTGTTGTATCAGATCTGGAAGGCGGGGTTTATATAAACCTGGGCTCTGCAGTTATCATGCCCGAAGTGTTTTTAAAGGCATTGACAGTGGCAAGAAATTTAGGAAACAGGGTTGAAAACTTCACAACTGTAAATATGGACTTTATCCAGCACTACAGGCCCCATCAGAACGTACTCAAGCGCCCTACGCACAAGAAAGGCTGCTCCTACGCCCTCACCGGCCATCATGAGATAATGTTCCCGCTCCTCGCTGCAGCGCTAATTGAGAAGATTTAAAGAATTTATTTATTTTTTTGTGCGGTTTAATTTTCTATTAAAAAAATATTACAAGCATGCAATCTGTAAATCTGAACTTTAGCTTATCAACAATTGTTCATAACTTGTTAATTAAGTTGTTATAAGGCTTCGCATTCCCTCTATTTGCCTTCATCTTCTCCATTTTGCCTATTTTATGTGCACCATAAAAAATGAATCAAATCAGCGTGTTACATCTAAATCATGGGGTTTCTGAAAGAGCGCCTGTCCAAGTCCCCCCAAAGCCTTATACAGCAATGATTTCCGCATGCACTACATTGATTTACATGTGTGTGCTCTGTTAGCTAATTAAACCTGCATTACAAGCAGATTGCCGGATGAACTGAAAGTTTAATGCTTTTTTGCATCAAAATCAGTCATTATTCCGGCCAGCTCTTTCCAACTGCATAATTGCAGAATGCGAACAAGGGAATGAATGAGATTATTTTCTATGGCATCAATTTTGTCATCCTCATCAGTAACCCCATAGAATGGGAGCATAGTATAGAAAGCCTGATCAGTATAATCTTTTATCGGAGTCAGGACATCATCTCTTCTGGTATAAAACGGGTCTTCACCTTCAGCGCACTGCCTGTTGAAAACATTAAACTGCCTGCATGCTATGGGGCGGATAAGATGTATCGAACAGGAACTGTTTATAATAAAAGGACAGGGGTCTCCTTTGATATGGCTTGATAGTTGCCTCTTAAGAATTTCACGCACTGGCTGGACTACCTTTTCCGTGGAAAACCAGTAGATTCCAACCAGTTCCAACGGATAAACAGGGATATCTTTATGCGTGCGGCAGCAGCTGTCACAGCCATTTTTACATGACAGTTTTATACCGCGTTTTTCTTCCTCCGCTCCTATGGCAACGGCAATGCCGTCATCAATTATTGCATAGGCATCGAGAAGCATCGGCATCCATCTGAATTTTGATTCGTCATCCGGAAATTGCACGCGCGTTGACATAGACCCGGCATCGGTCCTGACCTGGCTTCTCAATTGTTTTTTCATCTGCATTTCTTTTTAGCTTCCGCTTCGATAAAAATTTCAATAGCAAACTTGCTCTCCCCCGTGATATTAATGAACCGGATTCCATAACGGTTGGCATCAAATTCAACTTCCTTTTTGTCTACCCTGACAATCTCTCCTTCTGCAACTATATGCTTTGAATTCGGCAGAAAAAAAGAACAACTCATTATGTCTCCCTTGACAAGGTTGCTATCGGTTTCAAACAACATGCCTGAAGAGCTGATATTTTCCAGATGGCATAGGAACGGCCTGTTCTTGTGCCTTCCATTAATCCTGATGCTTAAGGGAATCCGGCAAGACTCCCTTCTGGAAATATTAAGGAGTTGATGCGCCTTTTCGAGAAAAATTGCCCTCTCTATCGGCATTGTTACAGTTGCGTTGGCCTTGCACTTCAAGCTCTTTTCTATGTCCTCTTTGCTGTTATTGCATAGCAGGATTATAGAGACATCCTGCAATTTTCTATCTTCCCTGATAAGCGAGCAGAATATCTCGCTGCTCATTCCCGGCATATCAAATTTTATAATAATAAGATCTGCTTTTTCTGCGCAGTGAATATTAAGAGCCTCGTCGTTTGAGGTCATTGTAAATATCTTAAGATGGGACCTGTCAAGGAAACTCTTTTGTCTTTTGACTAATTTTTTGATATCAGCAGGAATAATTATTTTTTTCATTGTTAAATAAAGAGGCTGTTTGGAATTTTCTAAACCGCCTCTTGAAATCAGTTTCGGATTCTGTTGTTACAGAAGCGGAACTATCAGAAGCGCAATGATGTTTATAGCCTTAATCATTGGGCCTTAATCTCCGGGTCTGCTCTTCACGTTCAGCAATCAGCCTTTCCCTGGCCTTCTTCCTGGCTTCTTCCCTCACCTTGAAATCCCCTTCGCCGTACATGGTGAATCTGAGCCACAAGAGAGAAAATTTCAGGAGTTCTATGTCGTCTTCCTTTATCCTTTTGACAACTTCCGGCTCTATTTCATACGCATTAAGAAAATTGCTTTCAAAAACAAACTTTCTGAAGGCATCAAGGTTCGAACTGACCATGAAGAACAGACCCAGAGACTTCTGGCTGAACTCAACCATTCCGAGGGTCTTTGCCTTGAGCACTACCTCCATCCAGTCATTATTTATCTCATCATAAACAGTAGACCCCTGGTCTGCCCGCCATTTGTCAATGGTCCAGGCCTTGTCTTCATTATGGCCCAGACAATGGTCTTCCTTGATTTTTATAAAAAAGTTAGTGCCGGTTCCCTTGTCAAACTGCTTCATTATGCCCATGCCTACCGGATAATACCGGCAGGTGAGCGGACGGGCGGCATATACAGTGCACCCTTCAGCTGTAACAAAGGGGCATGACCTTGCCTCGTCATTGTTCATCTTGAGAATAGTTATCGGAAGCATAGTATTGTCAATTAATGACTGTTGGGTATGGGTTGCAAGGAACTCATTGTATGTCATGCCGAGTCTTTTTTTAAGCGCATATATATCATAGGGTGAAAGCAGTATCCTTATTCCGCTGCAGCATTTTGTAAAGCAGCCGATACCGGGATAACAGCGGAAATGCATTTTTGATTGCCCGGTCAGATACTCGGGCACAATTACGCTTTTCTTGACTTTTGCCTCAATATCTTTTTTTATTTCTGACAATCCCTCGTCAAATCCTTTTTGATCACTATTCATTTTGATTTCCTTTACTTTTATTTTGTAAAAACAAATCCCTGCAAAAAATTCCAGGCGCGCTCAGTCTCCTCAGTTCTTCTGTTCCAGCGGAAATGACACATTTATTGCCTGTAAATGCAGGATGGTCTATTATAGCAGAAAGGCTGCTTCTGAAACCAGCGAGGAGCTATGTCATCTGACAGTCATTTCCAGAGAGCTGCACACCAGTTAATAGTCAGAGCTTGCAACTGTTCTTATGTGATATAATACAACACAAAACCGATTAAACGCCTGAACCAGGATTATGTTCCACGGCAGGCATTCTCCTAACCACTAAACAGGAAAGAGGTACCAATATTATGAACAGCAATGAATTGGATGATATGAATATTTATGACATACTAGGGCTTAACGATATAAAAAAACGTCCTGACATTCTGTCTGAGATCAAATTTAATGTAACACCTCAGGTTATGATGGAGCCCCGTTTTCAGGCCCATCCTGAGGATCTCGAAAAACTCAAAGAAATCACCGGGTACATGTTTTATATCGAGTCTGAAACAGAACCGCCTGGACTGATGCTTCTGAGAATAGGAAGGTCTGACATCACCACTACTATAGGCAAGATAGATGAGATACCGGGTGAGATGCTTCGGACTGCAATTGACAAGCCGGCACTCCCTCCTACGCATGGCATGTACGCTATTACTGATGAGATACGGAACTGGCTGAAAAAAGAACTCGGACTGTAAGTCTTTGAGTTAGTAGCCAAAAGGGGCGGATTATATCCGCAAAAAGCAGTTTTAGGAAAAGCAAAAAATAGAACTTCCATCTGAAATTTTAGGATATCCACTTTTCACATTCCCACGTATTCAACTTAATACTTGACGCAACTGAATGCATTGCATTACAATATATTGCATTTATTAAATAGAGGAGGGCATATGCAATCTCAATTGACAGTCAGGCTTACGGATAATCTTGAGCGGGAGATATCCAATTATGCGAAGAGGCTTCATCTGAAACGCTCGGATATTGTCAGCATAGCGCTGGAGAGATTTATTAAAGAAACACAGATAAGGGAAGAGCAAAGCCCGTATGAGCGCGTCAGCAACCTTATAGGCGTTGTTGAAAGCGGTGTTTCAGACCTCGGACAGTCCCACAGAAAACATCTCCTGAAAAAAATGAAAAAACATGCATAAAATCCTTCTGGACACCGGCGCATTTGTTGCGCTGCTTGATAAAAGCGAAGGGAAACATGTTCAGTGTGCTGAATTTCTTAAAACCTTTAGCGGAGAAATATATACCACAGAGCCTGTCCTGACCGAAACCCTTTATCTGCTTGGCCCATCAATAAAGGCTGAAAAAGCATGTGTTGATTTTATCCTTCAAGGCGGAGTTGCTTTAGTGCCGCAATCTCACGAAAGCCTCTCAAGGGCCATTATACTAATGGAAAAATATAAAGATATTCCTATGGACTTTGCCGATGCCACGCTTGTAGTTCTGGCAGAAGAGGCTGATATTGATGAAGTTTTCACGCTTGATATAAAAGGCTTTCAGGCATACAGAATTCATGGAAGAAAATCATTCAAGATATGGCCGAGATAAATGCTGTTTGTTAAATATGGCCGCTGCCGCCAAATTTCAACTGCCATAGCTGCTTTTCAATTAAACAAAAAAAATGTACCTGACCCCTTTTCTCTGTTTTATATTCTGTTTTTTCTTAATTTTGATGTTTAACGCGCGGGTGAGGTGCCTGCCCCTCTCGACTCGCTTGTTGGAAACCGTAATAAGTTAAGTAAGTCATCACCGTCCCGTAAAGTCATCCAAAACCAAAATATTCTTAATTCTTTCTCTTGAATCCATTGATAGCAAATGATCGTCCTTAATAATTTTCATTAAACACTCAAGCCCGTAATCAATAACTTCTGCGCGTACGTCATGTATGTTTTCTGTTCTTAATAACTTGCTATCCCCGCCATGAATTAAATCGTTCCGAAGTTGATACAACTTTTTGAGCCGTATAAAAAGCTCCTCTCGCTCAGACCCAGAACGGAGATATTTAGCCATGCTTCCGGTAACCTTAAATGTCGTCTCAAACGCCTCACTAAACATTCCTTCCCAGGCAATAATTGCATCAACAATCGCATCTTCAGGATTACTTCTTTCGAATATAGCGTATTGAAGTCTTTTTAGCGATGTGTGCACTTTCTTCAGATCTTTGTCGCTTAGTATGCGGTACCAATCGACCAATTTCTCTTTTGTTGTTTCGTCTATCTGTATGTAATAACCTGGACTGCCTTCACTAATTCCGAAATTACCAGGACTGATCAGCGGGAATCCGACTTCATAAAATGTTGGAACTGGTCCGCGGTTTGCCAACGAAGAGAATACAATAGCAAAGCGTAACTTTTGCAGTATCGATTCCTGCACTCTATTAGTTTCAAGGCTGTTTCCAGTATTGGTGTTCCCGATAGCAGATGAAACCTTCGTAGAGTGGAAGATTTCAAAAACGTGTCCGCTGTACTCTCCGGCCTCACTACCTGAATGACTGACGACAGTCCGGCCTGTATGCATACCTGGGTTTGCGTTATCGCGAAATTGCCTCAGTACGGCATCGGGAAACTCAATTACATCAAAACCTCGAAATTGAACTCCACGTATGCCAATAAAGCTGCTATAGCTCACTCGTTGACCATTTGCCAGATTTCGTAATATATCAATATTTGATTCAATTGCTTTAAGGACAGAAGGTAGCGAGTAGTCCATTCGATTACAGGAATCGTAGAATGATCGAGTAATTAATGTACTACACGCTGTGCAAACTTGTGTTGAAAGCTGAAGACCATCGTCAGTTGAAAACTGAAAAGCGTACTCTAAGCCATCTTTCTTATTTGTTATCTGATCGAGACTATCACTTTTGACTAATCTAATGAATTCATCGTAGTTACTCATTCCTAAATTCATGCCCATTAAGGGCAAGTAATGCGATGCTCCAGAGGATTTCATCAGCAAATTAGGATATTCCCGAACACAGATTTCCTGAAGATAAGCTACTATGGGATCCGAAGTGGTTGGCGTTTCCAGCTTGCCTTCACATATAATCCGATAGTGATTAAATAGAGATATTCCGTTTGAAGTGATTTGCCGAAGATGGAAATCAACTCCATCCCCATAGCCACCTTGAGCTATGAACTGAATTCTGCATTGTTGAATTTTTCCATATAAATCATCAAGAACTTGTATCTGTTTGTCGGTAAATACTAATTGTTCATAATCGCTCTTGTTCACAATTTGGTCACAATTCAATATATAATTAAGTAATTCCGGTCCTACATACTGCTTAGCCTGTTGAAATTGACTTTTATTCATACATGTAAACTTTGCATCGATTTTCTATCCACACAACCAGTTATTAGGTAGTTTTCCGATAATATCAGAAGTTTTCATGATTCGTCAATGATAAGATATTAGCATCTTGACGGAACTAATTGATATCGTTCTCATAGTGAAATGGACTAATATTTTCTGGGAATAATGTGCAGTATTACAAAAACTGATTATATTGAGCATTTCAGTCAAGTTATCTTTATGTATAGCCTCCCAAATAAAAGAGGCGGTCGGAGCGACCGCCTCTTGAAATCACTTTCAGATTCTATCTTACAGCAATGGAACAATCAGAAGCGCGACAATATTTATAACCTTAATCATCGGGTTAATTGCCGGGCCTGCTGTGTCCTTGTAAGGGTCGCCGACTGTATCGCCTGTGACAGAGGCTTTATGTCCATCACTCCCCTTCTTGTGCATTTTACCTGCATCGTCCATAACGCCTTCTTCAAAGGATTTCTTGGCGTTGTCCCATGCGCCGCCGCCGCTTGTCATGGCGATAGCCTGGAAAAGTCCGGTCAGTATGCTTCCGATAAGAACCCCACCGAGTGCTTCCCTGCCAAGGGTAAGGCCTACTGCGATAGGAACAACAACAGGGATAAGAGCAGGAACCATCATCTGCTTGATAGCGCCTTTTGTGACAATGTCAACGCACTTGCCGTATTCCGGCTTTGCCTTATATTCCATAATGCCGGGGATCTCCCTGAACTGTCTTCTGACTTCCTCAACAATACTGCCTGCTGCCTTTCCAACAGCCTCCATAAGGAGTGAGCCGTAATAATAAGGGAGCAGACCGCCGATGAAAAGGCCTGCCAGGACCATCGGGTTTGAAAGGTCAAAATAAAGCTGTGTGCTAAAGGACCTTGAATACTCCGCAAAAAGAACCAGAGCTGCAAGCCCTGCTGAACCGATAGCATAACCCTTTGTAACAGCCTTTGTTGTGTTTCCGACTGCATCCAATGGGTCTGTTATGTTACGGATCTCTGCAGGCAGTCCTGACATTTCTGCGATACCTCCTGCATTGTCTGTTATCGGGCCATATGAGTCAATTGCAACAACAATACCTGTCATTGAAAGCATTGAAACTGCTGACAATGCAATTGCAAAAAGACCGCCTGCTGCATCCCCGTCAAATCCGCCGCCCAAATAATAGGCGCCGAGGATTGAGGCAACAATAACTATAACAGGCGCAGCAGTAGACTTCATGCTGACTGCAAGGCCTGCGATCACGTTTGTGCCATGGCCGGTCAGACTGGCCTTTGCAATGTGTTTCACCGGGGGATACTTCGAAGCAGTGAAGTACTCAGTTATTACTACTATCAGCCCGGTCAATGCAAGACCTATAAGCGCCATGAGAAAAACATTCATTTGTGTAAATGAAGGGTGAGTGGCCATTGAAGTCGCATCTACGCCTTTCAGAAATTCACCTGTCACAAAATAAAATACTATTGCCGCAAGAACTCCGGCAACGGCAAGCCCCTTATAGAGGGCGCCCATTATATACTGGCTCTTACCAAGTCTTACAAAGAATGTTCCTACTATTGACGCAATTATCGAAATACCTCCGAGAAGCATCGGGAATTCCACCCATGCACTGTCAGCGCCAAAAACTGTCTTTGCAAGGAGCATTGCTGCAACAAGCGTGACAGTGTATGTTTCATAAAGGTCAGCTGCCATGCCTGCGCAGTCGCCTACGTTGTCACCAACGTTATCAGCGATAACTGCAGGATTTCTGGGATCATCCTCAGGAATTCCTGCTTCAACCTTACCAACAAGGTCAGCTCCAACGTCAGCTGCCTTTGTGTAGATACCGCCTGCAATACGGGCAAACACGCTCATGAGTGAGCACCCAAAACCGAGTCCCACGAGTGCATGGAATGCCATCTCAGGGGCTGCCTGTTTTGCTATAAAATAAAATCCTGCAAGGCCTATAATTCCCAGGCCAACGACCATAACTCCTGTCACTGAGCCGCCCTTGAACGCAAGACCGAGCGCTGCCTGAAGCCCTTTGTGCGCTGCCTGTGTTGTACGAACATTTGCGCGTACAGTGACCCACATACCTACAAAACCTGCAAGTGCAGAACCCACTGTTCCAATAAGAAAACCTATAGAGGTCCAGATACCAAGTCCCATAACAGCAATCAAAATAACCAGGGCAACAGCCACGATTGCAACGGTTTTATATTCACGTGCAAGGAACGCATATGCGCCCTCTTTAACCGCATTTGAAATCTCCTGCATCTTGGCGCTTCCTGCATCCTGCTTTGATACCCACATTGCGGTGATTATAGCGTATATAACGCCTAACAATCCGCAACCTAAAGCAAAAAGTATAGTATTACTCATTCATCTCCTCCTTTTTACAAAGTGTTATGTCTAAAAACCAATGGTTTCGCAAAAATTATTACAGCCGCCCCTTACTTCTCTTTTAAGACTTACCCTCACCTCCTTAATCAGTTTTCAGTTCTTAGTCTTCAGTTGTTGGTCCAACTCTCAACTTTTAAACTTTTTCGCCTCAGGCGAATCAGCCGAGGCTGATAACTTCTTAACTTGGTATTATCCCCCTGTAATGTAATCCTTGAGGTAATGCACTTCTGCCTGCAGATTGCTCACCTGCGCCTTGACCATATCGCGGATAGATACTACGCTTACTATCTTGCCTTTTTCTATAACAGGCAGATGCCTGATTCTCTTGTTTATCATAATTGTCATTGCATAATTCACTTCATCATCGGGTTCTGCAATCACGAGGTCCTTTGTCATAACATCTTTTATCGGGATTCTGCAGAAATTTTCTCCTTTGGTTGCCCAGCATCTAAGAACATCTCTTTCAGTAAACAGCCCTGCCAGCTTGCCGTCTTCCATCACAAGTATGGCGCCAATATTCCGGTCTACCATCTTGTTGATTGCAATATCCACAGTTGCATTACTGTCAACTGCGATAAACTCAAGCCCTTTGTCTCTTATCAAATCTCTTATCTTCATTGGAACACCTTTATCCCCTTCCAGCCTGTTTTGCAAAAATCATTGCTGTTGCCCTATAAGCCATATGAGCCATTTTGGAAAATGGGGCATAGGCAAAAAGGAAAAAAACCAGACAGAGATGCACTACATAGGTTGGGTAAGCAACCACTGTGTTAGCCATTCTCAGAAACTGGGCCAGCAGCCCTGAAACGCCTACTCCGGCCACAATCAGGATAAAGAGCCAGTCGTAATAGCCCCCTAACCCGGCTTTTTCCTGGTTCTTGAACCTGTTAGATATCACAAGCAAAATGCCGAGGACCAGCGCAGCCGCACTTATATTTCCGAGTATTTTGTATATAACCGTTAAACCATCGAGGAGCGACTGGTCAATGCCCAGATGGGTACCGAAATGTTCAAAATACTCGGGGATGACTTTTGCAAAGGCCAATATTGTAGTTATAAAGAGACCGATAAAGCTGTAAAACACCAGCATATGCGCTGTGGCCCTGCCCTTTGTTACTTCACACTTTCTGAAGCGGTTATGGCCGAGTATCTCCAGAATTGTATCGGAGAGAGCCTTACCGAAGGACCCCTTTGCATTTGGGGCAGCA
>ORMF010505246.1_pt1 | contig 11403 bp, 12 predicted proteins | sample 1779871 | NCBI WGS metagenome assembly ORMF01 (sample SAMEA104232316, study PRJEB22302) | groundwater metagenome | biome: forest; feature: aquifer; material: groundwater | place: USA | collected 2011-08-07 | depth 5.4 m
AAGACGTTCCGGACTCTCCGGTCCCGCCGTCCCCGCCGAGGTTTCATCTCAAGCATACTTCCGACCATCGAACTCCTCCCGGACGCGCCGACTCGTCACCCGGTAATTCTACCAGCAGTGAGAAGTTCTTGCTGCAGATTTCATGCCAGTCCGGACCCCCGACCGTGCCGGATCGCGCCGGTACGAAATCTGGGGCAGATGCTCCCTAAACGCGTGTTGTATAATGCAGTAGAACTACATTTAGGTAAATCGCTCTGATCGAGGTGAGCAGAGTGCCGGGGAAAACGGCTGTGCAGAAAGTAACCGGGAGGAAAGCGACTTCAATGTCTGTGGCAGGCAAAAAGCCCAACGGAGCTCGTTTTCCGCTCCAAGTCCCCCCAAGCAGCCCTCCTCCGGAGGAGATGAGCGACCTCATTGCAGAGCGTGGACGACGGCTATACCAGGAGAACATAAGGTCACTGGTAGAACCTTCCCATTCCGGCCAGTTCCTGGTTATCAATGTCAACACGGGCGAATACGTGGTAGATGTCGATGACCTTGCTGCCTCCCGCGCTGCTCGGAACAGGTTTCCGGGTGCTCCACGCTATTCCCTTCGAATCGGCCGAGAATCAGCCTATCAGATCGGACCTCTTGCCGGAAGCGTCTCCTAATGAGGGGCGAGGTTTCCGATGACGGTTTTGCACGCATAAGTCTCACAATTCATGGCCCGTTCGGCCGGAATCGGACAGTGCGAGCGATTATCGACACCGGCTTTGATGGATGCCTGACGCTTCCCCAAAATCTTGTCACCGAGCTCGAACTTGTGTATCTGGATCAAACTACGATTAGCGTCGGCGGAGGCGCCAAAGTGAGGGCCGGCAAATATGAAGCCATTGTGGAATGGTTAGGTCACAGACGGGACGTGCCCGTTCTGTCAATGGATCAGGACGCATATGTCGGTATGGCCCTAATGAGGGGTACGCGGTTGACCATTGAGAACAAGCTCGGGGGAGTTGTTAGGATAAACCCTCTCTCATTGTGACTTGCTCGTCGGCTCGTCTGTTTCAAACTCCCCAGTGCTCCAAAGTGTCGCCACGCGGTAATTCTGCGAGGAGTGAGAAGCGATTGTTGCAGGTTTAGTGCCAGTCCAACTTCCTACGATGGTATTGTATGCCCATGGGTTTTGATCCAAAAGTGTACCGAATGGCGTGTAAGGAGTACACACGAAAGTGGGCTCTCGTCGACAGAGTACTGTATAATTTGCGTCGCGCTCATCCGGGACACTCGGACCCACTTGAGGTTGCCGCGAAACTTTGGATCGTTGGCCGCACGTATGCTGCCGGCATTGAAAGGCAGTTGAAAGCCGGTGGCACCCAAGGGAGTTCATTGCCTAAGGTACGCGATTTCATTATCCAGAGTCACAAAGACGTGGCTCAGATTACATCATCGTTGAAAGATGTTAGGGAACCGCTATCGATTGACAGCCTGAGCATGATTGTTCAGCAGCACGGTGCGTTCATCAGACTGTTGGAAGCGATTGACGGGCTGGATGGAACGCCCCGCTCCTTCGTGTCGAAATACCTACATTTTCACGTACCAGCGGTGCCAATATTCGATAGTATCGCGCAGGACGAATTAACGCGTCTGTATAGGTGGCGTCCTGACTTCCAAGTTTTCCCGCGTACTGACACAATGGAAGAGGACTACTATCGGTATTGTTGCCGGTTCTGGCGGCTCCATGCTGACATTCGTGTCTCGGGCGCACAACTGACTGTAAAGCTTATCGATTTTTATTTGACTTTTTCATCAGAAGCAAACCGTCACCCGGCGAATCGATAAACTCACGATGGCGAAAAGCTGGAAGCCAATTACCAAACGATCCCCATACGTGTAAAGCGATGAAGACCCCTCAGCTGCATGCGGTGTTTCGGAGATATCTACTTCCCGCACTCTCAGGGTTCGTCCCTTGTCGGCGCATGCTGATTTCGAAGCCAATTGATCATTTGCTTCGTGGATTCAGTTTTGAGGCTTCGGGGTTTGATGCCTCTGGTTTTTTTTTGGAGGCATTTGTGCTGCCCCTTTATGTTCCGCAAAAGCACCTGTCATTTACCTTTGGAAGCCGCATTGGCAGTTTCTGGGTTATTGACAATCTCACTGCCGATCACATCATGACTAATGTGTTGGATTGCGTTATGTCAAAGGGACTTCCATTGCTCGACCGATCATCAACTATTCGAGATTTTGCCCAATGGGCAGACAACCTACCACATGCTGCCGATCCGCACGTCCAAGAGGCGATTTCATTTTCGTTCGTTCTCTGCCGGGAATGGCACGTGGCAAATAGTAAGCTTGAACGCCATATGATGAAACTAACGGAGCATATCGACGATCATCCTGAGAGTAATTGGATTCGCGATATGTTCTTGCGCGCTGAGAGAATACATGAAGCCCTCCGGGTCGATCCGAACTCGGCATTACACTTGTTAGCCGAATGGGAGGCGTCTTCTCGGCGCAACCTTAGATTGACATAATCTACCCCCGCCCATGACATCGGTGCAAAATGGGTCTACAAAGAATCCCTTGGTCCTCGCAGGAAATCGGGGTAGCAGCAGTATGACCGAGCGTCACAACGTCCCCGGACCGCCGAATTACGTTCGCCGAGACTACGACAAACAGGCCGCGACCCCAAAGCCCAGCGTTGAGATTGACCTGGTGTCCGATCGGGGAAGCGTGACAGCAACGAGCTCGTTGACAACCGAGCCGTGATGGAGTGACGGAGTGGTGGAGTATTGGAGAAGTAGAGTGATGGGTTTTCCCAATACTCCATCACTCCACGGGTCTCACTGGCTGCCCCACCACGTGGACCTTGATCAGGTTCGTGCTGCCGACGCTGCCCACCGGGACTCCGGCAGTCACCACGATCCGGTCGCCCGTCTTGACCATTCGCCCGGCCAGTACCGAGCAGATCGTTTCGTTCATCATCTGGTCCGTGTCACGCACGTCTCCGATCAGAATGGGCCGAACTCCCCAGGAGAGCGCCATGCGTCGGTAAGTCTCGGGCAGCGGCGTCGCCGCGATAACCTGTGCATCCGGCCGATACTTGGCGACGTGCCGCGCGGTCCCTCCCGAAGTAGTCGCGCAGACGATTGCTTTTGCCCGGATGCACCGCGAAATATCCACAGCCGCCTGCGCGACAGCATCCGTTACGTCCGGAGGACCGACTTTCTCGCCGAACAGCATCCGGTCCGGCAGGCACCCATCTGCCCGCACCGCCACCCGCGCCATCATCCGCACGGCCTCAAGGGGATATTCGCCCACCGCCGTTTCGCCCGAGAGCATCACCGCGTCGGACCCGTCCAGAATGGCGTTCGCGACGTCCGTCACCTCCGCCCGGGTGGGCCGGGAGTTGTGGACCATCGACTCAAGCATCTGCGTGGCCGTAATCACCGGCTTTCCTGTCCTGTTGCAAAGTCGGATGATCTGCTTCTGGACGATCGGCACCTCGTCGATCGGTATCTCGACCCCCAGGTCGCCCCGCGCAACCATGATGCCGTCAACCGCCGCCATGATCTCGTCGATTCTCCACACCGCCTCCTGCTTCTCGATCTTGGCAATCATTGGCCGCCGGATTCCAACCTCTTCCATGAGACTTCGCAGCGGCACGATGTCTTCAGGACTCCGCACATACGATGCGGCCACCCAATCGACGCCCTGTGCGAGCCCGAACCGCAGGTCGTCGAGGTCTTTCTCGGTAACCGCCGGAATGTCGAGCGACACACCCGGCGAAGTGATCCCCTTTCGGCTGCTCAACAATCCGGGCATCACAACCTTCGCAGTAATGGAATGGGATGTACAATCCTGCACCCGCAGCTCGATCTGCCCGTCATCGGCCAGCAGCCGGTGCCCGGGATGCAGCGCCATGAACAGCTCGGGGACCGGCAGCGGTATTTCGCCGCTCGATCCGCCCGATTCGCTAACTGTGAAGGTTACCAACTGGCCGCGCTTGAGATCGATGCCATTACCGGGAATGATGCCCAGCCGTACCTTTGGCCCGGACAGGTCCTGGAGGATGGCAAGGGGACGCTGTAGGCGATCGCTCAGCGCGCGGAGATTGGCGATGACGCCGGAATGGAAATCGTGGTCGCCGTGGGAGAAGTTGAGCCGGGCCACGTCCATCCCGGCCCGCAGCAGACCTGCCAGCATCCGTTTCGAAGCCGAAGCGGGGCCGATGGTGCAGACGATCTTGGTCCTGCGCATTCCCGCATATTACCCCGCCTAGACGCCAAGAACACCAAGAGGTTAGCGCCGTCGTCCAGACGGAATCGAGGCCCGCCCCTAACAGGACGGGCCTCGAAAACAGCGTGTTGCCGGATAACTACTGATCAGTGCGAGCCGCAGCCGCCTGATCCACATCCGCCGGAACCGCAGCCGCCCGCTTCTTCGCCGTCTTCCGTGGCAAAGGAGGAGCCGCAGCCGCACGACTTGGTGGCGTTCGGGTTGTCAATCTTGAACCCGCCGCCCATCACGTCTTCGACGTAATCCACGGACGCGCCCTGGATATAGTTCATGCTGAGCGGATCGACCAGAACACGGACGCCGTGCTGTACGAACTCCGTGTCGCCCTCTTCGATCTCTTCGGCGATCGCCATTCCGTACTGCAGGCCGGAACATCCGCCGCCCGAGACGAAAACGCGAAGCGCGGCATTCGTCGTACCCTGGCTCTCAAACAGGCTCTTTATTTCTCCGGCAGCCTTTTCGGTCAAGTTTACGGCTGGCGCTGCTTCTTCTGTTACGGTCATGATCGGTCGTTGCTCCTTATGAGAGGTGCGCGGCCGGGATGAATCGCCGGCACGGACAAATGCTTTTTAGCTAACCGTATTGATTATACGGCGAATCATTCCACATTTCAATCCTTGAGCGTGAAATACCCGCGCGCCGATCAATAATACGGCCGCATGTCCCGGAAGTTCCCGTGCTATCGGGCAGGTATAATTCGGACACCTGGACGAAGGAAATGCAGAGGAAAAGGGATTTGGATATGGGGAATTGGACTTTCGCGGCAGGAACGGCGAATGAGCGCTGACAAGATCGTCGTAGCCTTGGATGTCGACTCCGCTCCAAAAGCGATCGAACTGGTTGAGCGCCTCCAGAGCCATGTCGGCGCATTCAAGGTCGGACTAGAGCTATTCAACCATGTCGGCGTGGAGATATTCGCAAGTCTCACAGCCGCTGGCGCGGACCGCATCTTTTACGATGCCAAGCTCCACGACATCCCGAATACGGTGGCGGGAGCCTGCCGGGGAGTGGCCCGACAGGCCCTGTGGATGGTAAATATTCACGCCTCCGGCGGATCCCGAATGATCGCGGCGGCCCGCGAGGCATTGGACCAGACGGCCTCGGCGCTCGAAAAGAGACCGCCATTGCTCATCGCGGTTACGCTCCTGACGAGCATCGCGGAACACGAACTTCACGGTGAGTTGATGGTTCAATCTTCATCCGCCAACTATGTCACCAAACTCGCTCGCATGGCTCGAGACGCCGGCGCGCAGGGCGTCGTCGCATCGCCGCACGAGATCGAAGCGATCCGCACCGCCTGCGGACCTGATTTCGTAATCGTGACTCCCGGTGTTCGGCCTATCGGCTCACCGGAGGGTGACCAGCGTCGCACGATGACTCCCGGTGAAGCAGTGGAGCGCGGCGCCGACTATCTGGTGATAGGCCGCCCCATTACCGCCGCCGGAGATCCGGTTAAAGCGGCACAGCAGATTGCTGAAGATATTGCGAGTTAAGGAGCGTTCATGCACCGCATAACTTTAATCCCCGGCGACGGCATTGGACCGGAAGTGACGACCGCCGCTATTAAGGTCGTCGAGGCCGCGGGCGTGAAGGTCTCTTGGGAAGTGATGTCGGCCGGGGCGGAGGTAATGACGAAACACGGCACGGTCGTCCCGGACGAGGTCATCAACTCGATCTCAAAGAACCGCGTCGCTCTCAAGGGACCGATCACTACACCCATCGGCTACGGATTCGCGAGCGCGAACGTAACTCTCCGCAAGCGGCTGAACCTGTACGCCAACGTCCGCCCGGCCAAGACGCTTCCGGGCGTAAAAACCCGGTTTGACAACGTGGACCTCGTCGTTATCCGCGAAAACAGCGAGGATCTCTATTCCGGACTGGAGCACATCGTCGTGCCCGGCGTGGTGGAAAGCCTGAAGATCATCACGGAAACCGCCAGCCTGCGCATCGGCCGATACGCATTCGATTTCGCTCGAAAATGGGGGCGCAAGAAAGTAACGGCCGTACACAAAGCCAATATCATGAAACTGGCTGACGGACTCTTTCTCGAATGCCTGCGCCGCGCCGCCCGCGAGTTCCCGGAGATCGAGTACGAGGAGCTTATCGTCGATAACACCTGCATGCAGCTCGTTATGCGGCCCGAACAGTTCGATGTAATGGTCATGGAAAACCTCTATGGCGACATTGTCTCCGATCTATGCGCCGGACTCATCGGCGGCCTGGGACTCCCCGCGAGCGGAAACATCGGCGAGGGCGGGATAGCGATGTTCGAGGCCGTCCACGGATCTGCTCCCGACATCGCCGGCCGCGACAAGGCGAACCCGGTTGCGCTGATTCTCTCCGCCGTTATGATGCTTCGCCACATCGACGAATCCAAAGCCGCACTGCGGATCGAAGATGCCGTGCTGGGAGTGCTGAAGGACGGCAAGCACGTCACAGCGGATCTCGGGGGGAAGGGGTCCACGACGGAAATCACCGATGCAGTCATAGCTGCTCTATAGTCTGGATCTATAGCCGGAGTCGCAATCCATCACTGCTTGCCATTTCCGCCGGACTATGCTATAATTTCGTTCGTGTAGTCGTGCCCTAATTGAGAGTGGGACATTCCCGCTCTTTTCTGTTATTTGAGGGGGCCCCGAATGGTTTCGGGGCTTCGGTTTTGTCAGGAGCTAATTCCGCGATCGCGGATCAGGGAGAGTGAGCAATGAACGGAGATTTTCTCGAAGCGCTGCAGCAGATCGCACGGGAGAAAGAGATCTCGCCGGAAGCGCTCCTCGAGACGGTCGAGTCCGCCCTCGTAACGGCGTATAAGAAGAATTTCGCTTCGCAGGGCGAGATCAAGGTACGGATCAACTCGGCCACTGCCACTTTTCAGGTCTTCTGTCAGCGAACGGTTGTGGAGGAGGTCGAAGATCCGACCCTTGAGGTCGCACTCGACGAAGCCCGGAAGCACGACCCCGACATCCTTCCCGGAGAAGTCCTCGAGCTGGAAGTAACGCCAAATACCTTCGGCCGCATCGCCGCCCAAACCGCCAAGCAGGTCGTAGTCCAGCGGATCCGTGAGGCGGAGCGTGAGAAAGTCTTCGAGGAGTTCAACGAACGCGTCGGGGAAGTCATTACCGGCAGCGTGCAGCGCCGCGAGTTTAAGAACATCATCATCGGTCTGGGCAAAATCGAGGCCCTGCTGCCGCCGCAGGAGCAGGTGGATACGGAGCCCTACCGGTTTAACGACCGGATCAAGGTCTACATGCTGGAGGTACGCCGGACTCCGAAAGGACCTCAGGTCATCGTATCTCGCACCCATCCAAGCCAAATCCGGCGGCTGCTCGAGCTGGAAGTTCCTGAGATCGCGGACGGCATCGTAACGATTAAATCTGTGGCGCGCGAACCCGGCGCGCGATCGAAGATCGGCGTCCATTCCCGTGACGAGAAAGTCGATCCCGTTGGGAGCTGCGTAGGCCATCGCGGATCGCGCGTTCAGGCCGTGGTCAACGAGCTTTATGACGAGAAGATCGACATCGTCCGATGGTCGCCCGATACCTCACAGTTCATCGCGGAGGCGCTGTCCCCGGCAAAAGCCGTCAAGGTGACGATTAATGAAGACGCGAAGAGTGCGTTTGTCATTGTTCCGGATAACCAACTTTCCCTAGCGATCGGAAAGTCGGGGCAGAACGTACGGCTGGCTGCGCGCCTCACGGGTTGGCGGATCGATATCCGAAGCGAGTCGCAGGTTGCAAAGGCGACTCTAATATCGGCCACCACAGGCGAGGAAGAGCCGCTGCCTGCAGTAATCGCGGAACCGGTACTTGCGGAGGCCCACTTGGATGAAGCGCTGGCCGCCGTTGCCGCGGTCGCAGAACCGGTTTCGAAGAAGACAGCCGCCAAGAAGCCTCCGAAAGAGCTCGTGATCGACGAGGACATTCCGGACGACTCCCTGCCTATGATTGAGCTGCCGGACTTCCCGGAGGCCGCCCTCGAGGAAGCGAAAAGCTGATGCGTAAAGCGTGATGTGTGAATCCTGACGCTGCACTCATTACGCATCTCTTTTCACGGATCTTAATTTCTCCATGCGCCCTAAACACGTCCCCATCCGCACATGTGTCGCCTGCCGCACCAGCGGCGATAAGCGTGGACTGCTCCGAGTGGTACGAGATTCGGAAGGGATCGTTCATTTCGACCCAACCGGCAAAGCCAACGGCCGCGGCGCATACGTCTGTGCGAACGAGTCGTGCATTTCGCTAGCCGAAAAGAAACATTCCCTCGGCCGCAGCCTCAAAGCAACTCCCGAAGCCTCTTTATTCGAAGAGCTCCGTTCCCATTGCATCGGTTCGGCCGTTACTTCTCGAACAGAGTCGGAGGCTTAAAAGGGGACGGAACCGAGATCCGCCATCGCCTCAGTCGCGGGAGCGAGCACCCCTTACCTACGGCGCTTCTTGAATCATAGCGTGGAGAGAACGACGTGGAAGTCGTCGTTCGGGTCGTACTCCGTAGAGGCGAGGACCTGTAGAACGGTCAGCGTGTGGTCCGCGATGATGGCGTGAGCGACGCCGGTAGGTATCCGTACACAAGCCCCGGGGTAGTCGAGGACAAAGACATTGACAAGCTCGTGGGTCGACGAACTCGGCCGCTCGTCACGCAGTCGAAACTGACCGCGTCCGTGCAGCAGTAGAATTCGCTCCTCGCGGCGGTGGTGGTAATGGTCGCCGACGCTGTAACCGGGTCGCACGACGACCGTATAACCGAGCGTGCCGGGCGGCTCCTGACTGTTATAGGAGATCACAAGCACCCGGCGCTCGTTGATCCAGGTCGGCGCCTGCGTCACTGACACGCCCTCGATGGTTGGATATCCGGCCTCGCGCCCAAGCTGTAGGGTGGGTCCGGAGGCGCCTTCGATCAGCCGTCCTTCCTGCACGACCACGGGAATGAAGTCTCGCACCTGAGTGCCTGAATCCAGTTGTGTGTAGGACAAGTCTCGGCTCCTTACATTCACACCATCGACCACGCGAACTCCCACTCATGGACGCTCAAGTGCTGAGTTGCGCGGTCAGCAATTATTGTGCAACTGCCCGTCACAAACGAGTGCCTCCAAAACCTTGCAATCGCGCATTGATCTGCGAAATGCCAGCGAATCAAGGATGGCGACAAGGAATTCCGCCGAGGTCCGCCGAAAACGCCGACAGACTGACGATCCCTCCCCGTTCTCAGCGCCAATGGCAGAGCTCAAGAACCAGCTTACATGGTCCTACTCCCGGATGCGCCAATTCGACGCGTGCCGGCGGCAATACTATTACCACCGTTACCTCAAGTGGGGTGGATGGAGCACTGACGCGCCAACTGAGAGCCGCGACGCGTATCGGCTGAGCAAGATGAAGTCCCTCCCCATCCTGGCGGGCGAGCTTGTGCACAAGGGTATCGAGGAGGTCCTCCGGCGGTACAGGCAAAACCGCATCCATGTAACGGAGGCGGAGGCGGTCGCGACGGCGGAATTCCGCTGGAATAAGGCTCTGGGTGAATCCAAATCCGGAAAGTGGCGAGAAGATCCAAAGGTCTTCACCTGCCTGCTGGAGGATTACTATCGCCATCCGCTTCGCGACGAGCTCGCGGCGTCGAAGTGGGAATGCGTCAAGACTTCCCTCGCGAACTTCTACGCCTCCAAGACCTGGGAGAGCCTGAAGGCCTCGAACCCAGCCAACTGGCTCGCTATGGACGGAGACCCCTTTGAGACAGCCCTGGTGGAAGGCATCCCGATCTTCGGCCGTCCGGACATCGGTTACGGCGCAAAGTCCCCGGAGAAAGGGCTGTCAAACTGCCGCGTATTCGATTGGAAGACCGGCAGGCCTCGCGAGCAAGACCTGGTCCAGCTTCGGTACTATGTGCTGTTCGCGGAAGAGGTTTGGGATTTTCCCCATGGAGCGGTCAAGGCCCGGCTGATCTATCTCTATCCGGAATACATCGAAAAGAACATCGACGTTTCTGAAGAGGCGCTCGTCGACGCGCGGATGGTCCTTCGCAATTCCTACCAGAACATGAAATCCGTGCTGGCCGATGCCGAAAACAATATCCCCCTGGAATTCAGCTACTTCCCCGTTACCACCCGCACCACGCTCTGTCCCCACTGCGCTTTTCAGGAGATCTGCACCGACAGAGGAGCTCCGGTTTCCCCGACCGCGGACGAAGAGGAAGAGAACTTCGACGATTGATGGTAACTCCGATAGTCGCGCGGAATTCTATGGTACAAATAGGATATAGCCGGCTCACGATGATCGGAGCAGTCGTTCCCCGACTGGAAAGGAACAGCAGATGAGAATTCTCAAGTTAGCAGTTATGACGGCGGTGGTTGGCGTATTAATGGCTTCTATGAGTGCCGTTGCTGCCGCACAATCGAGCGCCTCAAGTCATTCCCAAGTCAGAAAGCACGCCAAGCGGCACCACCATGTACAAAAACACCCCAATGCCCATCGACAGCTGGCGCAACATCAGAAGGCTGAAAAACGATCGCTGCACCAGCATCAGCTGGCCGAGAAGACGGAGCTGAAAGCACATCAGCACCTCGAGCGGAAGACCACCACTGACAAGCGTGCCCTGAATCGCCACCAGCACGCCGAGAAGGTGGCTCTGAAGAAGGATCAGCACACGGAAAAGGAAGCCCTCCACGATCATCAGAAGACGGAGAAAGAACAGATCAAACCCAACCCGCATCGGGGCAAATGAGTCAAAGCTCCGTTCAACAAATAGGGCGTCCTGCGGGACGCCCTATTTTTACGTTGCGACTTAAACTCGGTTCACTGCGCACCTGCTTTCACGGAAGCGAATCCTGACCGACCCGTCGATTCGGCGACGAGGGATTGCATATGAAAACCCGCTCTTTTACCTGCGGAATGATACAGCCACGCAAGGAACAATATCATCGACTTACCCATCAGACATGGGCATACGCCATGTGGGATGAGCAAGTCGATCGCATTTCCCGGGCTTTGCGGCCCAGGTGAGCGGTCAACAAGACTTTTCCTTCGCAATCGACAAAGGCAAACCGCTCGAAAGGGCGGGACGCAAAGCTGCGGACCTAAGCCGAACGATGAATTGTGAAGGATGAAGGATGAGCCGTTTGAGCTTCCTCCTTCCTCCTTC
>ORMF011728419.1_pt1 | contig 11402 bp, 12 predicted proteins | sample 1779871 | NCBI WGS metagenome assembly ORMF01 (sample SAMEA104232316, study PRJEB22302) | groundwater metagenome | biome: forest; feature: aquifer; material: groundwater | place: USA | collected 2011-08-07 | depth 5.4 m
CGCGCGGCCACAAGTTTTTCAAGTGCCCCTGGCGCGCCGTTTCCAGATACCTCAGCGTCGATTTCAAGCAACAGTGCCTTGTAACCCTGAATGAACTGCGCTGCTGAGTACGAATCGAGTACCATTTTCTTGGAGTCCTAACGTTCGAGATCAGCGGCGCGCTTTAGCGCGTCCTCTGGAGCGCCTTGTTAGGCGCCCACCTCCGAATACCCCGAGACTTAGCCGAAGAGTCTTCCCTGTGACTGGACATCGGACCTGAGCTCCGGCCAAAGCTCGACAAATGATCTTGCGGAAATGCGTGCGAGTTCGCTCGGCTCAATCTTGTTCAAACCGCCACCGTAGACTCGGCCTTCACCCCGGAGTTCATGGCCAGTGACTTGACGGAGAAGACCGTGGACGGCCTCGGCACGGTCGGGATGTCGGCGAAGCATCGCCGCGAGGCTGTACTGCGGATAGAGCATCAGGTAGAGATTGGTTCCAATCGCCTTCGAGCGGTTCCATATAAAACGAAACGGCTGCTTGTCGTCAGAGCCACGGCCCATGTACGTGCAGAGGAACGGCGTGGGCTCTCGCTGTTCCTGCTTGTACCACGGGCAGCGCTTGCCGATCAGATAGCCGTCCATGATGCCGAGCTCTTGGGCAGTTTGCAGGTATTTCCAAAGCGCTGGGTGCTTAGCCTGGACTATCTGCTTGGGCAGGTCGCAATCAATCACGCAAAGTTGGCGGTCGATGAGTGGGTAGCCGTCCCCGTCGGCGTCGATGATCGTGGTCTTGAGGTGGCGTGGGCTTGGCAGGATCGGGCGGAGGTACTTGTCTGGAAGTCCGCGACTCTTCGCGTCGGTACGGTTGAGGACGAAAAACCTATTGCAGCCAGTGGCGATGCCCCGTTGGACGCGGAAGAAGTTGCCAAGCGTCGGGCCTTTTCCGTCGCCAAGCGTGTGCCGGTCATTCTTAGCGTGACTCGGGTACACGGTCCACTTGCGAGACTCGCGCAATCGTTCACACGTGATGACTTCGCGGGCATGCGGCTCGGCTAGCGTGCCGCCAAAAGTGAACTCGACGGAGTGACCGGTGTCGGGCGGTGCTTTGCGGAAAACCAGCACGACCGACGAGACAAGGGCGTCACCGAACTGAACATCCTCGGGGTCGAAGCGGTGAGCGCGTATGAGCGTTACTTGATCCGTGAGGAAGCCCTTGAGGGCCGCACCATAGTTGACGTCCATGAACTCCGAGGGGATGAGCCACGCGGCGATCCCCTCGTCTTCCATCCACGCCGTGGCAAGCAGGAGAAAGTAAACGTACAAACCCGCCAGGCCGTTGACTTCAACTCCGGTCATCTTGAAGGTGAAGCGTTGCAGGCGTTCCTTGTCCTCGCGGCCCATGTGATGGTGTCGGACGTAGGGCGGGTTCGCCAAGACGACATTGGGCCTGGGTTGGCACGAGTCCGTAGCAAGGACTCGCGTGAAATCGCCACGCACAACCTCAAGCCCAGCATCTGCCCACAAATTGCGGGCAACGTCAGCGAATGCGGGATCGAGTTCGACGCCAACGGCGCTGCTGATTCGCTTGGAGCCGAATACAGCGAGCGCCGCCGAAAAGAAGCTGCCAGAGCCGACCGCTGGGTCGCCGAACCGAATATTGCCCTTGTTTCGACCGATGATTGATTCGATGTAGGAAGCGATATCGACAGCGAGGGCGTTAGGCGTTGCGAACTGGCCAAGGCGATTCCGCTCCGATGCCGACTTGCGCGCATCGATGTCCGCCTGAAGGGCTTGTCGGCGTGATTCAATCGAGTTCGTTGCATAAGCGATCATGCGATTCACAGCCCCAGTTTTACAAGATCGTCAATGCGATGCTCCCAAATCCAATCAATGCCCTCGGCGGCTTCGTAGCCCAAGTAATCGCTGCCAAAGTAGCCGCAGAGGAACAACACGAACAGCACGTTTTCGCCATAGGTAGCTTGAAGCTGGTGGATCTTGGTGGCTTCTTCCTTCCGCCGCTTGTTGGTGTTGGTGAAGTCGCCGGCTGACTTGGCTTCGATCAGGATCGGCAGGCGATCCTTGCGGAGCTTCGTGGGCTGAATCACGACGTCAACCGGGATGTTCACCTTCAGCGCCTTGCCGACCGCGAGGTTCATGCGAAACGTGTACGTCCCAGGTCCCATATCGGTCAGCGGCTTCCCACTGGGATGACCCTGCTTCCGGTAGCCGCGGGCATCGAGCCAATCGCTCACGAGTTTGAGTTGCCGCTGTTCTTGGGCGTTGCGGACGATTGGGTTTGCCACTGCGCTGCATAAGCGATCAGCGACGATCGTTGATGCTCGGTCGCGCTCCTGGTCTGTCGGGTCTTTCGAGGTGTCCAGCCACGGGAAGATATCGCGGTCCAACAGCCGTGAGATGATGCGGCAGAGTTTATTCAACTCTGCATTTAAATCGGCACTATTCATTTTGGTCGGGAGCTTGCCATCTTCCATCCGACCGACAAGATTCTTACTCGCGTCGGCCAAGCCGATCAAGCGGTCTACGGCCAGCGGAGGAGCCGTACACATGCGCAGCGTTGACAGCGCACTCGGATTGTCCTTGAGCGTGTTGGCGTCGATGCTGCGCAGGTCGCGAGTGGCGAGCAGTGCAGCTTTGACATCCTCGGTAGTCTTAACGCGCGTCGAGCGGAACGCTTTGGGTGCAAACCGCATGAACCACTGGTTGAACTGGTCAACGGAAGCGGCGATATCGGCCTTCCAGAGATGCGGCTTGTCGGCGTTGATTCGTTTGGGCTTCACGGTCTCGATTCGATCACAATATTGGCAATTCGGCTGTCGTGGCTCTCTTCTTGGGGCGGCTAACGCCCTTAGCGATCGGTCTGACGCGTAGAGTTAGGCGTTCTAGTGACCCGGCGTTTTCTTGATTCCCGCTAGGATCTCAGCGAGCGCCATATCCTTGACCAGCGCTTCACTTTCCTCCGTACGCTCTGCCTCGACACTCGCCGCAACCTCCCGAGCCCAACAACGGACTCTGCGGACCTACGTCCCACTCGCCTCTCTCGCCTCTCGCCTCACACGGAACGAAGAGCTGCCACTTGGAGCCCACAGGCATCAGCCGCAGGGCCTCGATCCAGCCCTTGATGACTCCTTTGACGGGGAAAGTCGCCGCTTGGTTGCGCTTGTAGGAACTGTCGAATTCAGTTCCGTCGATAAGCGTGCCTCGGTAGTGGCATACCACGGTGTCGTCCTCGGCCGGCGTCTTGCCGTCGCCGGCTTTAAGGATTTTATATTGTAATCCGCTCGCCAGCGTCACCACGTCTGGTTTCGTCTTGTTCTGGGCGAGGAAAGCATCCCCTTTTTTCTTGTTCTCATCCTCGGCCCTTTTCGTAGCCTGGATCTGTTTCTGCATAAGATCCGCCTGATACGCTTCCTTGGTGGCACGGAGCTCGTCTTCGCTCATCAGCGGCTTTTCGCCAGAGAGCGCGTCCTTCAAGCCTTTCACAAAGACATCGAAGTCGAGGTCGATGCCCAGGCGCTTAAAGTTTCTTCCCGCGTCAGTCCCGATGCCGTAGCTCACCTTCTCCTTTTGATTCTTTAACACCTCCGCCTCCCCGGCGTTCGCCGGAGTAGTCAATGTAACAATCGCCACAAGCGTCATCCATTTCACTAGCATCGTCTCTCCGTTTTATGCAGATCGAGCTCCTCAAGGCTCGTAAAACTATATGTCAACTCAGGTGTAGGAATCTTAGCGAAAGAGCCAAATATAAACAATTCGGGAGGATCGCCGCTACCGGTGATGACGTAGTTTCGCTTCCGCCCAATCTGGCCCCACGATTTCTCGATGTAACCGACGAGGTCAGACGTTCGGGCCGGGTTTTGCTTTGAAAAATCTGTACTCTGAAGCGACACTGCGCTGCCGAGGTTTTGGCTCTATGCATCCGCTAAGCCTTCACCAGCGTCCAAACGCCGATGGCGATAAACCCGATTCCCGCCAGATAGTGTAGGAATTTTTCACTGACGTATTCCGATAAAAATGAACCGGCGACGACGCCGAGCGCCGAGGTAACGACCAACGCCAACGAGGCGCCGAGAAATACCGTGAGTTTGCTCGTGTCTTTATCCGACGCGAAGAGCATCGTCGCGAGTTGGGTTTTGTCACCCAACTCGGCGATGAAGACTGAAGTGAATACAGTTGAGAGAATTTTCCAATCCATTTAGAATCCATACCTCCGCTTGATGTAAATGTCGCCACTAAGCTGATTGATCCCAGCTAAAAAACGGAATCGCCGGAAACCCTGCATCCAAATCTTCCGCATACGACGGCTTGCTGGCGTTCGCCACGCCCATCGTCATTGAGAAATTCGGATAGCCGCTGGTCATGTTCAGGCTTCATCGTCTTGTCAAGTGCGGCGCGCGAAGGACTTGTTCAAGGACTGCGCCGCTTCGCGGCGTATGTCAACTAACAAGAAATATTCGGCCGGATAGAGATAATCTTCGCCGCTCTCGTCGATAATCCGCAAGTCACCGTCCTTCTTTGCATCGTCGTCCGGAACGACTCGATAAAGTTTGTGTAGCTCCAGTGACGCCGGATATTCCGAATTGTCGACGCAGATTGCGAAGCGGGACTTCAAACATTTCCCAGTTTTCATAGTGTTAGTCCAGATAACGTTTTCGTTTGATTTCCTTCCTGCCAATTCCATGTGCCTCATACCAATGAAGCTCCGCGCGTCGTACGCGGCCAGTTCTGAGACGAATCATAGCTATTCCTTTGACTTTGCGCCAACGGCCAGGGCCGTACTGCTTGCGCAACCGAGCGAGGTCGCGAATAACAGAACCGACAGCGATGGGCTCGATGTCCGTGATATCACTGATGACCTCAAAGGGCTTCACGTGGTATCTCTACGCGTCCCGCATCCCGGTTCAGAAGTGCAAATTGACTTATGCCGTGTCCCAGCTAAAAAACGGAATCGCCGGAAAGCCGGCGTCCAAGCCTTCCGCATACGACGGCTTGGTGCAATTGGCGACGCCCATCATCATCAAGAAATTCAGATAGCCGGTGGTCATGTTGCCGGCTTTCATTAGTTTCTCTGGCGTGCAGCCTTCGGCGGCGCTTTGGATATCGCCGCTGACGATCCAGCCGACGGCGGCGGCGTCGAAGTTGGGGTCGGTCAGGTGGCGCTCGAATTGTTTCGGTCCGCCGATTTCCAAGGATAGATGGCCGCTGACCAGCACGCCGACGCGCTTGTTGGTTGAGAGACTGTCGATGGCGGCGCGGATTGCTTTGCCAACTTCGTAGAAGCGCTTCGGCCGGGGCATCGGCGGGGCGATGCAGTTGGTCAGGATCGGCACGATGGGAATGTCCATCTCAGGCCGGACGAACAGCATCGGGACGATGATTGAATGGTCAATCGTCAATTCGTTCGAGTAGGCGAAGTCAACGCCGCGGTCGAAGGCGCCCTCCATGATCGCGTCGGACAACTCCGGGTCGCCGGGGAGCTTGCAGGTCGGCAGGCCGAACTCGCGGATTTCGTCATGAAACGTGCCGTCGTACCGATCCATCTTGCCAATCATGAAAGCCGGCATGTTGTCCATGAAGAACTGGTGCAGATGGTCGTTGCCGATGGCGATCAGCACGTCTGGTTTCGCCTCGTCGAGTTTCTTGCGCATCATCTCGATTCGTTCGATGACTTTATCGCAGCCGGGCGGACGCTTTGGCTGCTTGAACAGGCGCGGCATGAAAGGGTTGTGGGTGATACCAATGATAGAAACTATTTGCGCCATGAAGATTCCCCTTTCCAGCTCATGATTGCAAGAAACCTATGAGCGGCATCAGCATTAACAAACTCCTCTATCTCTTGCAATTGCTATATTTCCCAGAATTAAAAAACCTATATGCCTTTTTCCCAGACTGTGATATTGCCAAGGGCGAAGGACCGCGTTGCGCGGGTTCAAGTCGTTCAAAATGCCTGTCCCGAGCACGGTCGAGGGGTTCCGATCGTTCAAGACGCTTTTTCCCAACAGGAGGTGTTCGATGGTCTATTCGGTCAGAATTCTTTTTGCTGTTCTCGCGGGTTTTTTGATTTCATTGAGCGTTCATCAAGAGGCGATCGCCCAGCCGGCCAAGACTCCCGCTCTTCCATCGACAATCAATCTCGTTATCCCCTATATTCCGGGGACCGGCGCGGATATTCAGACCCGGGTCGTGGCGCGCTTCCTACCGAAATATCTGCCGGGGGCTCCTACTTTTGTTGTGAAGAACGATGCCGGAGCCGGAGGACGAGCCGGGGTCCAGACTGTTTACCGTTCCAAACCGGATGGCGCTGCGGTCGGCGGCGCTTACACTCCCGATGCGCTGGCGAACGAAGCTCTCTATGGGATCGATGGTGCCGGCTTCGACTTCTCCAAATTCGTCCCGTTGATGTCCACTTACCACCAGCCCTACACGATTTCGGTCGGCCCCAAGGCCCCATACAAGTCTCTCGACGAAATGAAGCGATCCGCCAAGCCGGTGCCTTTTTGCACCACCACCGGCATGGACATGTCGTACATCGTGATTGCGACCAAAGCGATAGGCATACCTATGCGCTTGATACCCGGCTTCAAGGGCGCGCCCACCGCAATGGCGGGGCTGTTGCGCGGGGACTGCGAAGCGGTCTCCCTCGGGATTGAATTTACCAACCGTTATCTTAAGGACGGAGCTCGCCCGATAGCCGTTTATGCAGTGGAACGCTCAAGCATTTGGCCCGATGTTCCTACCTCGAAAGAGCAAGGCCACCCCCTTGAGCTTGAGATCAGTTTGGCATTTTTCCTGCCGCCTGGGAGCTCGGCTGAACTGACGAATGTCTATCGCGACGGTCTAGCGAAGCTCTATCGCGACAATGAGTTTCTGGAAGCGATCAAGACAGCCGGTTTCACGCCGACCTACGCCGACGCAAAGCGAACCCAACAAATCGTTTCCACCCTGAGCAGCTTGTTCTCCAAGTACGCCCCTGATCTTCGTGACGCGGCGGCCAAGACCCAGTAAGCGGAACAATATATGTTCGAGGGAATCGCCCCCGCGCTCGCGGCGCTCGCCAATGCCCAGGTCATGGGATTCGTGATCCTGGGATCGATCATCGGATTGGTCGCCGGAATTTTGCCTGGCCTCGGTAATGTCCAGGCTATGGCAGTCGCTCTGCCCTTTACTTTCGGCATGGACCGCCTCACCGCGATCTATTTCCTAAGCTCCATTTGCGCCTCGGCAACCTATGGCGGCGCCATACCCGCCATCCTCGTCAACATTCCCGGAACTCCCGCGAACGCAGCTACAACCATCGAAGGCTACCCCATGGCGAAAAGAGGGGAAGGGACCCGCGCCCTGTCGATTTCGGCGACCGCTTCGGCGCTGGGCGGACTGATCGGTATCGCTGCTTTGGTCGTAAGCATCCCGATTGTTAAGCCGGTGGTTTTGTTCTTCGGTCCACCGGAGACTTTCATGCTGGTTCTGCTCGGCATGGTTACTATCGCGTATGCGGTTCAACAAAATATGATCCGCGGGCTTGCCACCGCAGGCGTCGGCATCCTGCTTTCCCTCGTCGGCTTTTCCCCGGTGACAGGTGTTTTCCGATTCCCTCTCGGCAGCTCTCAATATCTCTGGGACGGCATCCAGGACGTGGCGTTCCTCACGGGCATCTTCGGCCTGAGCGAGGCGATCCGTTCCGGCATGGAGGCTAGGAAAGGTGCGACGGTTGCGGAGATCGAACATATTGGATTCCAGGGGGCGTGGCAGGGCGTGAAAGATGTATTTTTGTATCCCTGGACGCTTATCCGGAGCTCGGTGGTAGGAATCATCGTGGGCATCGCTCCAGGCATCGGCGGCAGCGTCTCCAACGTCGTCGCCTATGCGATGACGGCGCAAATGTCCAAGGATCCTATGATCGGCAAGGGTTCCATCGAGGGTCTTATCGCGGCCGAAAGCAGTAACAACGCCACCTACGGCGGCGATGCGGTGCCGACGTTGGCGTTCGGCATCCCCGGCTCAGCGGCGATGGCCGTATTGATGGCCGGCTTGACCTTGCATGGGATTCCCGTGGGCCCCTGGCTCATGAGAGAACATATGGAAATCGTTTGGGTGGTGGTCTTTGGGCTCGTTGCCGGAACTGTTCTCTCGTGCGTGGTCGGCTTTCTGGTCGCCCGTTGGCTGGCCCGCATCACCACCATGCCGATGGGCCTGGTCATGCCGGTCATTGTCATGCTGATACTGGCCGGCTCTTTCGCGGTGCGCCAAAACTACTGGGACGTGCTGGTCACGATCGGCAGCGGTATTTTCGGCTTTTTCCTCGTCAGTCACGGTTATTCATTGCTGCCGGTGATCATCGGTTTTCTCCTGGCGGGCGCTGCCGAGTTGGCCTTCATTCAGGCGCTTTACATCTCGGAAGGAAGTCCGTTGATTTTTTTCAAATCGCCGGTCTCTTTGATTTTACTGCTAAGCTCCATCGCGGTCGTGCTTTATCCGGTTTTAAAAAGCCGCTTGCTGGAGAAAGAACGAAGACATGAAAAAGCTGCTTGAGGGGGCAACGATCCTTAACCTGTTCATGCTGGTCTTTACGCTCTATTGCGTGATCCTGGCGCTCGGTTACGGTCGCAATTCGCGGATGTTTCCATTAGCTATCGGCATACCGACTGCCGTTTTACTGGCACTTGCTATAGCGGCCCTGTGGAAACCCGCCATCTTGAGAGGAGCGGATGTTCACTTGGGCGATTCGTCGGCTAGCGAACCAAACGTCGACGAGATCCGCGAGGCGAAGCACGCGCCGTCGCACGTCGCCGCCATGATCGGCTGGCTCATTCTTGCCGCGGTGGGAATCGGCCTTATTGGTTTTCGCTTCGCGGTGCCGCTGTTTGTTTTGCTCTTCGCGCGTTTCGAGGGCCGGGCGAACTGGCTGGCCGCGATGATGGTGGCTCTTTTTACCTGGGCATTTGTCGTCGGCTACTTCGAACTGTTTATGAAATTTGGTATGTTTCGCGGCGTTCTATTTGGCGACCTGTTGCCGCTCTACTGAGGCGAACGAGGAGATCTTGGCTACTGAATTGACGCACGCCACAAGGATCGATTTCTGTCGCAAGATGCTGCTGATCCGCCATTTCGAGGAGGCGCTCATCACGCTTCACAACGAAGGGCGTTTCCGCGGCCATTATCATGTCTATATCGGTCAGGAAGCTACGGGCGTTCCCGCGCTCTCGCTGTTGCAAGCCGAGGACTATGTATTCACCACGCACCGCAACCACGGTCACATATTGGCGCGCGGCGCGGACCCTGGACGGATGCTCGCCGAGATCCTGGGCCGGCGCGACGGCTACAACAAAGGCAAAGGCGGGAGCTTTCACGTGGCGCCGGTGGAACTCGGCTTTCTCCAAACATCCGCCGTGGTCGCCGGGATTTTGCCCCTGGCGACGGGCGCGGCCTATGCGGCCAGAGAAAAACAAAGCGGCCAGGTGAGCGTTTGTCTCTTCGGTGACGGCGCGCTGGAAGAAGGGGCGGTGGCGGAGTCTTTCAAACTCGCTTCGATATGGAAGCTCCCGGTGCTCTATCTTTGCGAAAACAACGGCAAGTACGGCCACGGCAAAGCGACCGGTGCGATGCGCTCTTCCACGATGTCGGTTTTCCCTCTCACCGATCTTCCCACCGCTTACAAGATTCCGGCGCGGCAGGTGGACGGAACGGATGTCGAAGCCGTGATCGACGTGGTCGGTGACGCGCTCAAGAAAATTCGCGCGGGCGAAGGGCCGCAATTCATCGAAGCCCAGACCGTGCGCTGGCCGGGAAGCGTCAGCAACTGGCCGGTGTTGCCGATTGCGACCGAGGTCTCGCTGGCTTGGGATTTGAGCGCCGTGCCGGCAGCGGTGAAGGACTGGTATCAATTCAGCGATCCCCTGTTGATTTTCATCCGCAAGCTTTTGGCTGACGGACACGCGACCAAGGATCAGGTTGCGCAGTTGGAAAAAAGTGTCAAAGAAAAAATAGCCGAGGCGATTCAGTTTGCCTTTGCCTCGCCGGAGCCTGATTTGAAAAGCGCGCTCGAAGGGGTCTTTGCCTGACAGGTTAGACTGGTTCTGTCAAAAAATGCCTATCCAGAACCATGCGTCGAGCGACTGTTCCCTCTCCCCTTGCGGGAGAGGGTTAGGGTGAGGGGTATGGTCGCCCAGATCACCCTCACCTCATTCCTCTCCCGCCCGCCTGCCGGGGCGCGGGCAGGTCGAGGGAGAGGAAGTAGAGAGTGCCGTGCCTGTTGTGGGCGCCGGAAAGGGGACAGGCAACTTTCTCGAAGACGAAAAAGTAGCCAGTCCCCCGGCTGCAATCGAATGGGAACTTTATTAACGAACTTATGAGACAGGACATTGGCGATGCGTGAACTGGCTTATTACGAAGCGAAGCTGGAAGCGCTCCGTGAAATCATGGAGGCGGATGACAGGGTGCGCTTGATCCACGAAACTTTTCTGGGACTCAGCCCGCGCCGAAGCCTGTTCGGCGAAATCGAAAAGAGCTTTCCCGGCCGGGTCGTCTCCCCGCCGATCTCGGAACTCGGCGTTTGCGGCCTAGCCACCGGCGCGGCGATGGCCGGACTCCGCCCCATCGTCGATCTGGTCACCGCCAGTTTTACCTATGAGGCGTGGCCGCAGATCTGCAATGAAGCGGCCAACGCTTTCTACATGTCCGGCGGGCGCACGCGCGCGCCGGTCGTGTTCCACATGCTCCACGGACTGCGCGGCGGTGGCGCCGCGCAGCACTCCCACAGTCCGCAGGCGATGCTTTGGAACTGTCCGGGGTTAGAGATCGTTCTGCCGTCCTCGCCGCGCGATGTGAAAGGACTTCTCAAAGCTGCGGTGCGGAGCGATAATCCGACCGTCTTCGTCGATCACGCGCTGCTCTTCGAAATCCGCGGTCCCGTTCCCGAGGACGACGTGCCCATTCCGCTCGGTCAAGCCGACATCAAGCGGGCGGGCGGCGATGTCACCGTGATCGCCACTTCTTATATGGTCCAGCGCAGTCTCGGCGTCGCCGAGCAGCTTGCGCGCGAAGGCATTCAAGTCGAAGTGGTCGATCCGCGCACTCTGGTGCCGCTCGATTTTCAAACGATCATGGCATCGGTGGAAAAGACGCGCAGGGTCGTGATCGTGGATGAGTGCCATTACAGTTGCGGCGTTTCAGCCGAGCTGGCCGCGCGCGTCTGGGAAGCGGGTTACGACAAGCTCAAGGCGCCGCTGCGCCGGGTGGCGACGCTCGATGTGCCGGTGCCGTACAACAAAAATCTGGAAGAGTTCATCAGCCCATCGGAATCGCGCATCGTCGAGGCGATTCGCGATGTCCTGGGCTGAACGAAGGCCCCGGCGTGGTGCAGCCGCAACCGAAGTAGAAAAAACATTTCACCACGAAGGACACGAA
>ORMF010367854.1_pt1 | contig 11401 bp, 6 predicted proteins | sample 1779871 | NCBI WGS metagenome assembly ORMF01 (sample SAMEA104232316, study PRJEB22302) | groundwater metagenome | biome: forest; feature: aquifer; material: groundwater | place: USA | collected 2011-08-07 | depth 5.4 m
AGCAGCAGCCCTCCGTGGCTGCGGCGGGATTTGAAGTGGCCCGCGCCCGCGGAGGGGCGCTGCTGGATTTTAAGAAGGATTGTGATCACAAAAGTTATCCACACATCCTGTGGATACCGGTGGAGGGGCCTCCTCCACACCTGACCGTTTTTACCCCCATCATATTTTACCTTTGCCTTCAGAGAGCCAAAATCCTTCAATGACGGTCATGAGCCATTCCTTAAGGATTGTCCACGAGTTTTCCACATCGTACCCACAGGAATCCCGTGTCGGCTTGATGTGACATTCTGAGTCTCCCTGCGGAAATCTTTCTTTCTTTACAAGAACTCTCCACAGCTTAGACTGGAAAATGTAGCGCTCGTGACGAGGGACCATGATGATGACTATCCATATACTCTATCTATTATTTCTTTCATTCATACATGAAATTCTCGTGTAAAACTCCGGATCTTCTTCAGGCACTACAACTTGTGAGTCGTGCGATCTCCACACAACAAGCGCTTCCGATTTTAGGAAATATACTTTTAGAAGCAGAAGGAAAGCGCTGCACTGTGAGTGCGACCGATCTGGAAATTTCCATCATTACCAGTTTCGAGGCGAGTATTGAGAATGAAGGTTCAATTACCATTCCCGCGAAAGCGATTCTCAACTTCGCACAATATAATTCCGATCCGGAGGTGCTCCTTGAGACAAGTGAAGGGACGCAATTGAAGTGTACCTCGAAACACAGTAAAACACTCCTCTCCGGTGAGCCCGCCAGTGAATACCCAACCATCGCGCCGGTCGAAAAGAAAAGTACATTCACTCTGGATGCAGGCCCCCTTCTCCATGCGCTGCATCTGGTGACGTTTGCCTCGGCGAAGAGCAGTCTCCGGCCGGTTCTTTCCGGCGTCTACCTGCGGACAGAAAAAGATACACTCGTCCTTGTGGCAACGGATAGTTACCGGCTCTCAGAGTGTAAAATTCCTGCGCAGATGGGCGGGGAAGAACTTTCCTGCATTATCCCCGTAAAGGTCCTCGAGGAGCTCCGGACTGTTCTTGGTCTCACAAAAGGATCAAAAGAAGGGAGTGAGGAAGAAAAAGACGATGCAAAAGAGAAGAAGAAAAAACAGCCTGCGACGGGCATTGAAGTGACACTGAATAATCAGCAGATCGAGCTCCATGTCGGTCCGACCCGTCTCCTCTCACGTCTGATTGAAGGAAAATTCCCGGACTACGCGCAGATTATTCCGAAGGGCGACATGACGAAGGTCTTCCTCAGCAACCGCGAACTCACCACCGCCGTGAAGCGTATGCATTACTTCGCGAAGGAGATGAATAATAATCTCACCTGCCGCTTCGGCGGGAGTGAAGCGCAGATCAGTACACCTTCGACACAACTCGGAAAAGATGAAGCGGAATTGAGTGCGGAAATTACCGGAAAGCCGGCGAAGATTGCGCTCAGCTCCAGCTACCTCCTCGATTTTCTCGGTCACATGGAAGGTGAACAGGTGGAAATCTGCGTGCTCGATAGTCTCCACCCCGCGCTGTTCCGGATCCCGGGGGTGAAAGATTTCGTCCATCTGATCATGCCGCTCAGGATGCAGGAGGAGTAAAACGTTGCTGGTTAGCCCGTTGCTGGTTGCTAGATTTTTTTCTAAAGCAGATATCCAGCTAACCAGAAACCAGCTAACGAGCTAACTTTCAACTTCCCTTTTACCCGATCATCCGCTACGATGGAAGTATCGAATAAAAAGCGACTCGCGCCGGTTTTTGGCGCATGCGCTTTTCGTATCCATTGTCCATGAAACCATCGCTTCTCATCGGAAAGGAAACACACGGGGATCTGGCCGGCCTGCTGCATGCGGGCGGCACGCTCGTGATTTCCGGCGCGGGAAATGAAACAGCAAAGTCGCTCATTCTGAGTCACCTACTCTCCTTCGAGTCCTTTCCGGTGATGCTCGTGACGGAGGATGTGCCGCACGTCGAGGGGTTGCATCACTGGCTGACCTTCTTCGGAAGAAATTCTGAAATCGTCACGCTCACACCGGGTGACGTCGCTTTCTCCTACACGGCGCTCCAGCAGTACCTGCGCTTCATGCAGGGGGAGAAGACACTCTTTCTCGCACCAAAGGAAATCTGGGACGCAGAACTCCCGCTCTTCACTGAAATGCTGGAGCGTCAGATCACTCTTGCAACGGGCAGAGAGGTGCCCTTCACGGAGTTTGTGGAAGAACTCATCGAACTCGGATACGAGCACGCAGAGGACCGTTTCCTCGGGCCAGGGGAGTATCGGAGAGTGGGGGATGTCCTCGATATTTTTCCGATCCAGTCGTCCGCACCCTATCGGATTCAGTTTGAGTTCGACCGCATTGAGCGGATCGCGTCCGTCGATCGTGATGATCCCGAGAAGTCCGCGGATGCAGGGAAGGCACTGACCATCCTTCCGGTGACCTATATGGAGACGGCGCCGTTGTCGCGTCAGATACCGAAGGAATCGCTGCTCGTTCTTGATGATCAGGACATGCTGGAGGTGCCCGCGAAGGCGCGCGTCCTGCGCTTCACGTCTTTCCCGGAGTCCGCGAAGCACCACGCGCATCTGCGCTACCTCTCCGTCTTAAAATTCTACACACTCACAGACTTCCTCAATGATCTGAAAGATAAATTGCAGCAGGGGTGGTCCCTCATCATTGTTTCTCATCGCGCGGACGAACTCGAGGGTATTTTCCGCGAGGAACGTGTGCCGCATGTCCGCGGGGAGGAGCGCAAAGCAGGTGCCATTACACTGGTGGAGGCGCACAGAGATGATCTGCTGCCACACTCGATTCAGAATCCGGATCTGCAGTGCGCGCTCCTCACGGACCGCGAAATTTTTTCCCTGCGCAAAGCCGGCAAGCAGCGCAGCATCCAGAAGCTCGCACTCGACTTTCTCACATCCCTCTCGCCCGGCGACTACGTCGTCCACATGGAGCACGGCATCGGCCGGTTCGAGGGGATGACGCAGAAGGTGATCGACGAGGTGACGCGGGAGTATCTGGAACTGACCTACGCTGAGGGTGATAAATTGTTCGTTCCGGTCGATCAGGCCGATAAACTGAGCAAATTTGTTCATGAAGAGGGGGAGGAGCCGGTCCTCACGCGGCTCGGCATGTCCGAGTGGAAACGTGTGACGGACCGTATCAAGGAAGAGACGAAGGAGGTCGCGAAGGAACTCCTCGCGCTCTACGCGAAGCGCGCGAAAGCGAAGGGATTTAAATTCGATGACGATAATGACAAGCAGAAAAAATTCGAAGAGGCATTCCAGTATCAGGAAACGCCGGGCCAGACGAAGGCGATTGAGGACCTGAAGGCGGACATGGAGGATGATCATCCGATGGACCGGCTCATCTGCGGAGACGTCGGCTTCGGGAAAACCGAAGTCGCGATGCGCGCGGCGTTCAAGGCGGTGCAGTCAGGAAAGCAGGTCGCGGTCGTCGCGCCCATCACTATCCTTGCCGACCAGCACTTCCGGAATTTCTCCGACCGCATGAAACCCTTCGGCGTGCGGCTTGAAATGCTCAGCCGCTTCCGTACGCCGAAAGAACAGGCCGTGATTCTCGAAGATCTGCGCAAAGGCGATCTCGATATCGTCATCGGGACGCATCGGTTGCTGCAGCCCGATGTCGTTTTTCATAATCTGGGACTCGTGATCGTCGATGAGGAGCAGCGCTTCGGGGTGAAGCAGAAAGAACGCTTCAAAGAACTCCGTGCTTCCGTCGATATCCTCACCCTCACCGCGACACCCATCCCGCGCACGCTCAATCTCGGTCTCCACAAGCTCCGCGACATCACAACGATCACGACCCCGCCCCCCGGGCGCCTGCCGATCATTACGGAAGTGCGGAAATATTCGGACACACTGATCCGCGAAGCAATCCTCAACGAAGTGAAGCGGAAGGGGCAGTGCTTCGTCCTCCACAACCGTGTCGAAACGATCGATGCATTCGCGGAGAAATTGCGGTCGCTCGTTCCCGAAGCAACGTTCGTCGTCGGACACGGGCAATTGTCGCCGGACACACTTGAAGAACGCATCCTCGCGTTCAAGGAGGGAAAGTTCGACGTGCTCGTCAGCTCCACCATCATCGAGAACGGCATCGACCTTCCGCGCGCGAACACCCTCGTCGTCAACGAAGCGGAAAAATTCGGACTCGCACAGCTCTATCAGCTGCGCGGGCGTGTCGGCCGCAGCAGGGTGCAGGCGTTCGCGTACCTGCTGTACCATAGCCAGAAACTGCAGGATGACGCCAAAAAACGGCTCCGTGCAATCGTGGAGGCCTGCGAACTCGGCAGCGGCTTTCAGGTCGCGATGCGGGATCTGGAAATCCGCGGCGCGGGAGAAATTCTCGGTGTCAGCCAGTCGGGGACGATGCAGACGGTCGGCATCAGTCACTACCTGCGGATGCTCAAGAACGCGGTTGAAGAACTGAAGGCAGGAGACGGCGCGACGGTCGAGGAAGACGAAACCGTTGAGATCCAGCTTCCGGTGGAAGCACTCATCCCGTCGTTCTACATCACCGACGCGGAAGAAAAAATCAGCGTGTATCAGAAGCTCGCGGGGAGTGAAGAAGAAAGTATTCTCAAAGAATTCGAAGCGGACCTGCGTGACGAGTACGGCGAACCGCCGAAGCAGGTGATGCGTCTCTTCGATCTCCTCCGACTCAAAATGGCATGCAGGCGCGCGGGCGTCACGCGCGTGAAGGCGGAAGATAGCGGGACCATCCGGACGCCGAAGAATGAAATCGTCCTGACCCTGCGTCCGCGCGTGCAGGCGATGGACATCATGCGCATCCTGCAGGTGAACCCGCAGTGGAAGATTTCGGGGAATACATTGAGAATCGCAGAAGAGGAGATTGAGAAACTTGCCAAGGGAAAGGACATCCTGCCGGAGCTCACGAGGGAGATCGCGGCACTCGAGAAACCGGCTGGCGAGAAGAAGAAATAATCCACGTCGCACACTCTGTGATTGACTTTACAGCTGAATAATCTGTACCGGAGTACATCATTCGTATCTCCCGCAGAATCACAATTTTTGCTATAATTACCCGATATGCCAATACCAAAAAAAATCAGTCAATACCTCGATCATTTGTATATTCTTCTTCCGGAGGATCGTGCCTACATTGCCCGATGGTCGCAGCGCATGTCACCGGAGGGAATGCAGGCGCTCACCTCCTATCTGGAGCGTGCGTGTCGGCGACAGCGCGAAGTATTTGCGCAGGTTGACCGTGCACACCCCGGATTTCTGAAGCGTTTTCTCAGTTTCATCAGCGGCATTTCCATGCGTGCCGATCGTGCATCTGCGTATTCCGGACCCTCTGCGTCATGAATTTTTCTCCGCAACCATCGGAGCTCCACACAGAGCGCCGACTCCTGTCGTTTGCATTCAGTGCGGACGCCGGAGGCGAACTATTCCGGAAACTGACGGGACAGGACCGCGCGCAGGATCCGCAGCGTCGTCTGCCTCTTGCAACAGACGGGGCCACGCAGCAGCCTGAACAGGTGCGAAAAGAAGAGGCGGAGAAAATATTCAGTGACATCGATGCGAAAGTCGACGAGAAACAGGAACGTTTTTCCCGGCTTCCCGCGAACTTCAGGGAATCATTTTATGGTTACATCGCAGGTTTTCTTCTGCATAACGTCGGCCGCTTTGATACCGATCGCAGTCAGGCCGTTGAAGCGCGCAGCGCGACGGGCAGCGAAGAATTTTCGAAGTACAGAACAGAAATACTGCAGGGCGTCGACAGCCTCCTGCTTCAGTTCGTTTCCGGTGAGGATCGCGCGCAGATGGAGCAGGAACGCCGCACGCGCGAGGCGACCGTGAAACAGCGCACGCTGGAACAGCAGATGGATGAAGTCGGGAAAAAAATGGAGACGGCACGAGCCGAAGGACTCACGGGCACAGACACATTCGCGCCCGAAACCGAGCAGGATATTTCAGTGCGCATGCAGGAGTATGAGCAAAACGCGAAGAAGGTGAATGACTACGGGCGTCAGCTTTCTCAGCTGCATCAGGAAGTACTGGCTCTGCCGGAAAAATGGCAGGAATATCTGAAGCCGGGCGGGGGCAACGCCGCGGTGGTCGGTGGTCTCGTCGCCGCGGGCATCGGCGTTTCTTTCATTCCCGCCGTCAACATCGGCGTGTGGGCCGCGGGCGGCATCGCGCTCGCTGCGTACGCGACGTGGCGCGCAGTCATCGCAGTCAGCGAACGTGCGGCGCAGCAGGAAAAAGCCGATGAAGTGAATGCGAAAATTCACGAAGCCAAAGCAAAATTTACAGGCGCCGAAACAGGACTACTCGGCATGCAGCAGACGATGGAACGCACCGGCGCACAGCTTCGCCGGTCACCGGAAACCCTGCGGGAGCAGGACCGCAAAGCGGTTCTCTTTCAGGAGCAGCAACTTGATAAGCAGTCGTCCGATATTGCCGCGGCGAGACAAAAAGCACAGGAAATGCTCCTTCAGCGGACGCAAAAACAGCAGGCACGGGAGAAGCATCAGGCAGATCTCCGCAGTGTCGACACCGCGCTCCTGACCCGCAGGGATCAGACGATTCAGATGCAGCAAAAAATACACGAACATGCGGACGATATCGCCAAACGCACAGGGGATATCACGGATCAGATTTCCACGATTGATGCCGCGCTGCTGCAGACGGATCTGCCGGATGACACATACGCGGCATTGCAGGAAAGAAGCCGTCAATTGCACGGGATGCAGGAGAAGGGGGACAAGGCGCTGACAATGTTCAATGCCGGGTTGGCAGATGTGACGCAGCAGGCAAGGGAAACGGAGGAATCCCATAGAGAAACAACCACTGATCAGCAGCAACTTCTGCATGAGGACGCACTGGATGCGGATCAAAAACAGAATGTCGATGCGGCGCTCACCGTGTTTGATCAGGATCTGCGCGGTATTGCTCTGCGCAGAGAAGATATTCAAAAAGTCTCCGGTGAGCGGAACCAAAAGCTGGATGTCCACGCCGCACAGGTGACGGAGGGCGTCACGCGCACACTCCTGCAGACGTCGCTGGTTGTGGGAAACGCGCATGAGTATGCGCAGCTCAAAGATCCGTCCGATCCTTCTAAAGATCTCAGGGTAGAGCCGCAATCCTACGGCACCATCGTCTGGTCGCACACATGGGAATCGCTGGGCGTTGCGTGGCACAACGTCTGGGATAATGATGTCTGGAAGAGCGTCGGGTCGCGGGTGCCGTTCGTGCAGGGACTGGCCGACGCGGTCGGCATTCTCGGCGAGGGACTCGCGCAGGTGGCCGCGCATCCTGTGGACGCACTCAAAGGCCTCGGAGGAATGTTCGGCTGTATGCACGATGCGCAGGAAGGGTGGACGCTCTTCGGTCTCAATGTGTCCAAAGGTGAGTGGAACGGAAAAGTATTTACCAATACGTACAGCGGACTCTGGAAATTTCTGACGGCGCAGAATGAATTCGACGCCGCCGCGCGCGGCGAAGAGGGGATGACACAGGGGCGCGCATGGGGGAAAGCCGTCGGGAACATCGCACTCTTCCTCCTTCCCGGCGCAGGAGCCGTTAACGCCGGCCGGCGCGCAGCGCTCGCGACCTACACGCTTTCGCGTGCGCTCGGTAATGGGGGGCTTCGTGCGGCTGTGCATGGCGCGCGGGCGTTCGCAAGTGTGACCGTCCCACAATTTGCTTCCTCGGTTGCCCGGATGCCGGCGACGCTCGTGAGAGACATTGTGCGCCTTCCGGGGGCGCTTGTGCATGCCGGCAGGAGTGTCGGAAGTCTGAATGTTGTCACCGAAGCAGCACTTGCCGCACGTATGTGGCGGCTGGCGGGGCAGGCCAATCTCGGTCAGGCTGCTCTGGAAGCTGCTCTGGAAAGACAGCGGCAGGGCGGGAATGTTTCCGAGGGTGATATTGTCGCTCTCAGAGACAGTGCCCGGCAACTTGCGCGGTCTACGGAGGAAGCGCAGGCATCTCTGGAGGCTGAGCAGGCGACGCGCATTCTGCGTACTGCCAGAGAAGCCCTTCGGCAAGCGAGAGCAAACAACGCGCCCGACGCTGCGCAGCGCGAGCGTGATGTGATGATTGCCGAGAGAATGGAAGCCGCCGCGCAGGCCCGCGTGCGCGCGCTTGTTGCGCGGGGTGCAGCGGACAGCGTCATGCAGGATCTCCAGACGATGCAGGTCGGTGGACGTGTGCTTGGCGATATCGCAGCGCTGCACGGCGGGACGGACCAACTCGCATTGATGCCCGATGCTGCACTTGCGGAGCTTTGCGGTCTCAACCCACAGAGCGCGTCTGATGTCGCGACACTCGCGCAGCTGCGCAGCCGACTGGATGCGCTTCACCCGCAAACCGAAACGTAAAATTCTTCTTAATGGCTTCGGAAAAACAAAAAGAAAGGTTAGTGCGGGTGTTATCTTTCTCTTTACAGACAGCGAATTCATTTCTTGTTGTGCGTTATGAGCCTCCCCTAAAGCAGCAAACTTTGGTATAATTATCCGATATGTCAAAAACAAAAGAAATACGCCAGCTGCTCGATCAACTGTATTCACTCACGCCCGCAGAGCGCGGACGCATCGAAGAACAGAGTGAAAAACTTCCTCCGCAGGCGGTGGCAGAAATTCTCGCGATCCTGCGTCAGGCCGTTGCGCATCAGGACACGATGCTGCGTGAGCGCATTGCGAAGGATCCGTCGTTCCCCGCGCAGCTGGAAGCGTTCCTGCGTCAGAATCTTCAGTCAATCAAACCGGTTGCGGAGCGCATTGAACGTGCCTCCACTGACCGTCAGTTCGGACAACTTTCGTAATCATGTCATTTCTCCATTTCCATTTCCGGCCGCGAGTGACTCCCCTCCCTGAGGGAAGACTTTTGCATTTCTCACCTACCCCCGGCGGGGACATCGAAGGTGCACGTGAACATGTGCGCAAAGAATTGCAGGCGAGCACGGCCCGTGAGCAGGAGGAGGCAAAGAAGGGCGGGGCCGAGCGACAGCGCATCGCAGCTGAAGGCGATGTGGATGCCCAAAACTCCGTTTTCAACAAAACCAAAGAGCAGCTGGTGAAACATGCAGCGGACATTCAGAAACTGCCGCCTACCATCGGTACGGTCCTCGAAGAAAATCTCGCGCGTTTTCTGCGAAACCGTTACCTCAGTTACGACCGCAATCATGATCAGATCACGCAGCGCAGTGAATTTGATCTGTATCAGGAGGACATGACCAAGCGCATCGATGATGTTTTTGCACGGTACGTGAAGCAGCCGAATGAAAATGCGGCGAAGCAGGAGGAGGGAAAACGGAAGATGGATCAGGCGGCTGCCGGAGCCGAGGAAGCAGCGCGCAAAATTCAGGAAGTACCTGCAGCAGACAAAGAGGAGTTCGATCCGGCGAAGCTTGCCGACATCACCGGGCTCAATGGTGAAGTGCGGAAATTTCATTATCAGCAGTCACAGTTCCAGACGCAGGGGCAGGAGCTGAGCAAAGAGGTTGCGGAGTTCCGGGAGGCCTATGACAAATTTGAAGAGGGGAAGAAGAGTTTTGCCGGTGGCAACACAACCATGGGCATTCTCAATACCATCCCACAACTCCGTCCTTTTACGATGTTCTTCGGCCGCGGCAACTCGGTTTTTGGTATCGAATTCAAGAAAGACGAAGAGACAGATAAAATGCGCGCAGCAAAGGAAAAGATACTCGACAGCGCGGAAACCAAAATGAAAACGCTTGAGGAGAAGAAGCAAAAACTTGCCGCGTACGGTCGTGTACTCGAAGGAGGTCCCGATCAGGTCACGCGCGGTCAGGAACAGATCCGCGACAAAGGACTCAGAGATCTGGAAGAAAGCGAGAAGAATCTGAAACAGCAGGAGGAAGCCGGCGGGAAGCAGCGAGAGGCCGCACTCGCCCAGCGTGCCACTCTCGAAAAGCAGCGCGGAGAACTCTCTGCCTATCAGCAGAACCTGATGGAGCAGCGCGACAAGGCGACTCAGGCGCGCCAACAGGCATTTATGAAGCGGGATCAGATGGAACGCTCCCGCGGGATGCTTTCAAATTCTCTGACGCAGATTCAGGCAGCGCTCAACAACCCGAACCTTCAGCCCGAGCAACGGACAGCTTTGGAAGAACAGCAAAAGAAGATGGGTGAGTATCAGGCGAGTGTCGACGAGGGATTGCAGGGTATTCAGAACGCAGCACCGGCGTCTCAGCAGGCGGAAGGCAACATCGAGCAGGCGCAGAATCAGGTCACACAGTCCATGGTTACCGTCGAGGATCATCTCAACACCGTCATTACCCCGACACTCGCGGGCATCGAGGTGGCACTCAGGAATATGGAAGTGATGCGCGTGGGTTCCATTCCCTCCCAGCGCAAACAGCTGCTCGATAATTTTTCCCAGTACATGAAGCAGATGCAGGGACTGCGGGAGCAGATCGCTGACACTGTTCTGGAGGGAAGCATGAGTAATGACAAACTGATGTCGGGGCTGCAGGAGAGTCATAAGTGGCTGAAGAGCGTCGAAATCAAACCTCCCGGTGTGTGGGATACCGATCCCATCGCATGGACATTCGGGAAACTCGGCGAAGGTATTCAGTGGTGCAGTAAAAAAGCATTCGAAGAGGGAGTGTTTGCTCTGTCAGGTTTTGTGAAAGAGCAGGCGGATAAGTGGCTGCCGCCGGGGCTGAATTGGCTTGTTAAAACAGCAGTCAACATCACGTGGGATCTTCCGTTTGGCCTGCTCGAGGCTGCCGTGGGACTCATCGGCGGTATCGGTACGCTTATCGCGCATCCCATTGATGCTCTCAAGGGACTCGGAGGCATGATCGGGCGCGACCCGAAAACGGGCGAGTGGTCGTGGGGCACCGCAGGTCATTCGTGGGGCGCGCTGATCGGCTGGGAACATCTGAGTAAAGGAGAGATCGGTCGCGGCGTCGGTCATGCCGCGCTCAACGTCATCCTCACATTCACGGGTGCGGGAGCGGTGGCGACTGGTGCTGGTGTGGCCGCAAAAGCCGCAGGGTATGCCGGCCGACTCGCAGCGCTGGCTGAAGCAATGGGGCAGGCGAGTCTTGTCGGAAAAATCGCTATCACTGCACAGAGAGTCGGACTGTATGGAATGGCTGTGGCGAAGCACCCGCTTATGTTTGGACAAACGTTTGCAAGAGAACTTGTGGTTGAAGGCGCGAAGAATGCCGGCTCATTCATTACCGGCATTCCCGGAGGTATTGTGGACATTGCACAGGGAATTGCGCGTCTGCCCGGCCGCATCGTGGGCCTCGGACGCAGTGCCATCGATGAAGCCGCACTCACGGGGCGGATTGCAGGTCTTGATGCGCAGGCCGCGAAGGCAGCAGCGAAAGCAGAAAATATCGTCATCAACGGCAAGAAGCTCAGCGACGTCGGTCTCACGCTG
>ORMF010621275.1_pt1 | contig 11401 bp, 9 predicted proteins | sample 1779871 | NCBI WGS metagenome assembly ORMF01 (sample SAMEA104232316, study PRJEB22302) | groundwater metagenome | biome: forest; feature: aquifer; material: groundwater | place: USA | collected 2011-08-07 | depth 5.4 m
CTTGAGGAGAGTTGCCCGTAGTACGAGAGGACCCGGGTAAACGGACCTCCGGTGTCCCAGTTGTTCCGCCAGGAGCATCGCTGGGTAGCTGTGTTCGGAAAGGATAAGCGCTGAAAGCATCTAAGCGCCAAGCCTCCTCCAAGATTAGGTTTCCCGGGGCGTAAGCCCCCTAAAGGCCCCTGGTAGACTACCAGGTTGATAGGCGGCAGGTGTAAGACCCGTGAGGGTTTCAGCCAAGCCGTACTAATCGGCCGTGCGGCTTAACTACTTTTTTTCCTTCCACGCGAAACAACGTTGTTGTCTAAACTCCTTTCACCTATTGCCCGGTGATCATACTGAGGGGGTCACACCCGATCCCATTCCGAATTCGGAAGTTAAGCCCCTCAAGGCCGATGGTACTTATCCCGCAAGGGATTGGGAGAGTAGGTAGTCGCCGGGCTTTTTTCTTTTCTCTGCCGTTAGGGGCAATAGTTCGCAACGAGGTGAAGATGCTCGATACATCCGCTGCCGCATGGTAGCGAAACTCCTCAAGGTGGCGTGGTGGGCGATCCTGCTGGGCCTGGGGATGGAGCTCATTCTGGTGGCGGTGGCCGCAGGAGCCGGAAAGATGCCCGCGCTGAAGCCGGTGGTCGCTGACTTGGTCCAGAAGGTCTCCTGGTCGTTCATCGTCTGCATGGGCTTGGCGGTGGGCACCGCAGCAGCCAAGTCACGGGGAACGGTGATGGGGCTCGCCGGACTGGCGGCAGCCCCAGTGGCTTTTCATGTGGCTCGGATGCTGCACAAGAGCGCGGTGCAAACCCTGGCAATCGCCGGTCCAGCCAGCAGCGCGCCTTCCGTGGCGACGTTAGCTCTCATCAAAGCGGTGGAGTACGCCTGGTTGGGGGCCGCGATTGCCTGGCTCTCGAAGCGCGGCTCGGGAGTGAACGCGCATCTCATCTTGGGGTTGGTCACCGGCGCGGCGTGTGCGACGGTGATCATGGGGTTGGGGGCGGCATCAGGCGCTCAGATGCCGGTCGTGGCGTTGGTGACCCGCACCGTCAATGAGCTGCTCTTTCCGGCTGGGTGCGCCTTGGTGCTCTTTGCCGCTGAGCGCCTCGGCCAGAGAAAATAGAGCACGGTGATGACCAAAGAGGAATTGATCCGGCTCTGGCAGGACGATCGGAATTGGCGCGGAGGGCTGTACCGCTGCCAAGAAGATCCGCGGGTCATCGTGCCCAAGCGCACCACCTGGGGCGGCTGGACGGTCAATTTCGCCCATCCCATGGCCTGGCCGGCCATCCTGGCTTCCGTGGTGATTGCCGCCGGGCCCACCATGGGATTGGTGGCGCTGGGCGTGCAGGAGCCCAAGTGGATTCTTGCCGCCATCGTCCTTTCCATCGCCATCCTGATCGGCGGCAGTTACTATCTGTCAGGCCGCACCCATCCGGAAGCGGTTCCGAAAATCATTGTCCTCGTGTATGCCATTCTGGGAGTGGGGTTGTGGGGTTGCGGACGAGGCATGCCGTGGCTTGGTGCTGCGGTTCCGCTGATCGTGATCGCGTATTGGTGGATCAACCGGCAACGCACGGGAACGAAATAGCAACGGGGCGGATAGGACAAAAGGAGACGACATGAGAGGGCTCGCGATCGGGGTTGGGCTGGTGTTGGGGGTGTGCGTGGCAGGGGCTCAGGCGCAGGCGTTCTCCGCCTCGTACGATCAAAAAGTCACGCAGGGCGGCCAAGTGATCACCGGCAAGGTCACCCTCAAGGACGAGCAATTCCGGATGGATGCCCTCGTGGAGGGGCAGGCCTCGGTGACGATCCGCAACGCCAGCGGGACCTATACCTATCTACCCGCCGAGGGAATGGCGATGAAAATCTCTGACCTGGACGCCTCACAGCAGTCTGTCCAGCATGCGGAGAACTATCAACAGTACCTTCAGGAGCGCCAAGCTGAGCGGATCGGGACCGACACTATCGACGGCCACTCGTGCGAGATCTACCGCTTCACCGACCCCTCCGTTCAGGGTACGACGACCGCCTGGGTATGGACGGAGAAGCAGTTTCCTCTCAAACTGGAGATCGACGGGCCAAAGGGCAAGACGCTGGTGGAGTTATCCAACATTCAGGTCGGAGTCGCCGTTCCGGATGCGACGTTTGAGCTCCCAGCCGGCGTTCAAGTGATGGACTTCGGCGCGATGATGAACATGCGGTAAGGACCGGCATCTGCCGCGCCAAGAGGGCTAGCGCGGGCGAAGGGAGTGCTTGGCTAATTTCTCGACGTACATCGTCGAGAGCATCGAGATCGCAATGGCTGCGGCAAAGACATACACGCCGCTGCGGGGTTCAACTTTGACCATCGGGCCCAGCTTGACGAGTACGATCAGGATGGCGACGATGAAGACATCCAGCATGGACCACTTGCCGAGGATCCCCAGCCAGTAAAACAATCGGGCCAGCTGTTTCTGCGGCAGCTTCACGAACCAGACAATAGCCAGCGACACGAGCTTCACGATAGGAAAGATGATCGAGAAGAAAAACAGCACCGCCGCCAGGAGATATTCGCGCTGCTCCCACAGAGCGACGACACCGGTCCATACCGAATAGGTGCTTTGCCAGAACATCTTCTGCGAGTAGAGCAGGGGGAGCGAGAGGCCGGTGAAGAGCAGAGCCGTGGACAACAGAATGGCCGCCGGCACCCACAGGGCATGCTGCGGATGCAACTCGCGTAACGCGTGCCGCGCCATGCTGAGCTTATAACATGAGGCGCATCAGAAAGTAAAGGCGGAGCAGATGAGCAGAACGCCTCCGAGCCGGTGGAATCGTCTCGACCGTTGGATGGTGTCGTTCATGGCTGCCTACGGCATCAAGCTACTGCGCATCTCCGTCGCGATTATCTTCATCTGGTTCGGCGCGCTCAAGGTCATCGGTCGCAGTCCCGTCTATGAGCTGATCAGCCGGACGGTCTACTGGGTCTCGCCAGAGTTCTTCGTGCCGTTCCTGGGTGTCTGGGAAATCGTGGTTGGAGTGGGGTTGTTATGCCGGCTGGCCCTGCGCCTGACGCTGTTGTTGTTCTGGCTGCAGCTAGCGGGGACGTTTCTGGTGCTGCTGCTGCGTCCGGATATCGCGTTTCAGTTCGGCAATCCCCTCCTGCTGACAACGGAGGGGGAGTTTGTCATCAAGAACCTCGTCCTGATCGCTTCCGGGCTGGTCATCGGCAGCACGGTTGAGCGGACGTAAGGGCATCGACGTGGAACAGGCAACATGTCAGGCCAAGCCAAGAGGAGTGTGGGGTTGGTTGACCTGCTGGCTCTGCTGGGAGGTGAAAGCAGGCGTCACGCTCCTGATCGCCGCCTGGGCCTGCTTGCTCTGGGGTGATCTGCCGCTACCACGGTGGCGTTGGACCGTCGGATGGATCTGCTACTGGTCTGGCGTGGGTTGTCTGTTATACGGATTGGCGCAGGACCTGGTCATTATGGCCAAGGCGCTGGCCGCGTGGAATCGCCGGCGCCGGCATTGACGGCACAGCATGATGCGGGGCATGAGCAGCTCATGCAGGGCTAACGCAACGGTTCGGCATCATTGGGATATCCTGTCCCCGGAATTCCGAGAATGGGAGCGGTCTAAGGACGAGATCAGGACTTTACGTTTATCTCCAAGCCGATTTCTTATTTCCGTTGACGGTTTTATTGAGGATGACGTAATAAATTTTATCCACTAGCTTGGTGAGCTCATTTTTGCAGTACGGACACCGCGGCTTATTGGCAAACCTAAAAGTCCCTCCATATGGACACGGTTTCAAATGATCTTCGATTACTCCCTTTTCGCTTGACGTCAATGTCCAGGGGTACTTGTTCGGTATCAATTTCGCATAATAGCGATTGTAGGTGTCGAAAAGTAAAACGGTCGAGTCTTTATCACAATAGAGGAACCCTTGATTTCCAAAACCGGAATGGTATCGTCCTTTAATGCGGATGACTCTGCTGCAGCCCGGACAGGAAACGAGTTGTTTTCCAGTAGTTCTACTGGCCATAAGTCTGGAACTCCCCGGGATCAATATAGATGTCCCGCTTTAGTACTCGTTGCCAAGCCCCACCGCTCGTAAAGAAAAAACGGAGGCGTCCTAAATAGTACCGCCTAAAAAGGCGCCTCTACGAGTTCCCGATCCAGCATCGGCGCATAAGGTGATTCTAAGCTGACAAAGTCCCTATAGGCAAGTTGCCGTACTTCCGCTGTTGAGCCAAGCTGAGCATAATAAGGGTCCTCATCAAGCAGGGGATCATGCTTGCCATAGGCGTAAGCAGGATAGCTAGACCAAGGATAATCTTCAATGTTCTTGACCATCTTCGCTCGCAGCGGGTTTCGTTCGATGTATCTGCCTGCTTCAAGGAAGTAGCTTTCCCGGTCAAGAAGGGGGCTTTTGTAGCGGCCTTGCCAGACGTGTCCTACATAACCACGCTTCTTCGCATACCAACGCCCATAACCTTGTAGGAGGCTTTGCATGAACTTAGGCAGCTGGGCACCTTCTTCGATCTCAGCCAGCAAGTGAAGGTGATTCGACATTAAACAATAATGATAGAGCTTGGCTGGATAGTGTTCTTTGGTGCGCGCAAGCAAGTCGATGAAGTAACGGAATGCCTCTTCTTCAGTGAAAAGAACTTGGCGGTTATTGCCTCGGGCAATAAGGTGATAGCAGCCATGGTCTTGGAGATGTCTTGATGCTCGTGGCATTTCGGTGACACTAGTTAGGACGCCTCCGATTTTTCCTAAATTTCGGCAACTGCACGCCCTCCTCGATTTCCAAGAGCAGGTGGTGGAGGTGGTTGGACATCAGGCAGTAGTGGTAGAGCTTGGCGGGGAAGCGGGCCTTGGCTCGGGCCAACAGATCGAGGAAGTAGCGGAACGCCTCTTCCTCAGTGAAGAGGAATTGGCGGTTATTGCCGCGGGCGATGAGATGGTAACAACCCCCGTCCAGGAGTTGCCGTGGTTTACGAGGCATCGGTTAGTCGACACTATTTAGGACGCCTCCGGTTTTCCCCGGTTTTCCGGAGAGGCGGTGAGAGGAATTAATTTGATACCTCTACCGTCATGTTCGACGTTTACTTCAACGGTAGCATCTTTGGGTAATTTTAGCAGGATCTCCTTAGAGCGTTTAAGGTGTTTTTCCCAAGCTATAGGATAAGCCATGAACTCGCGGAAGAATTTGTACGCCTTAAGCGCTCGATCAATATCCTCAAGGGTCATGGGAGCAACAACGATCTCTCCAGCGAAGTCATATTCAGGATCACCGTAATCCATCTGCGCGATGCTTTTTTCATCCATCGCTTGTTTTATAAGTTCTTCTCGGGTGACAAGTAAGGAACCATTTGTATCAGTCGGGCCAAACACTAAATCGAAATTATTCTTGCGCGCCGATTTTATAGTAATCAAAACTAGTTCATCGGATAGTGGCCGTCCGTTAGCAGAGCAGGTGATATGTAACTTGTTAGGCAGGCGGAATTCACTCATCGAGTTTAAAGATACGCCGGACACGAGGCGATCCGTAGGTTCCAACTTCTATATCAGAACCCCCCTCAATGGCATTTGCGCGACGTAATCTTACCCCCTCAAGCTCAACCTCTACCCCATATTCCAGTTTCTCTAAAGGACCTCTGGGATTTAATTGTCCAGCCCTCAACGCTTCTTCTGCTTGCCGAGAAGACCTGTACTCGGTAGGTGTTAGCAGCACTTCCTTCAATCGACCCTCTTTTGTGACATTAGGAACGCGGCCACTCTTTTGGACAATCTCCGCTTCTGACTTTCCAAAGTATCGAAACGCTCGGCGAAGAGGGCTAGTTTGATTAGATTGTATCACTTTGTTAAGTGCGCGTACTCCGTGCCGGACATGGACACCCCCGAAGAATGGCACAAAGAGGACCGCACCGCTAGCCGCCTGCTCCCAGGGTGCTAAACGGTCCCCGCTGATCATGTCGATCCCCGTTCCAGCACCTACCGCATCTTGCGCCTCTCCGACGAATGGAAGCAGTCCTGCAACAATGCTCGCGCCCTGGGCGACCACAGGCTGAGTAGCAAAGTTCGACCATACCTGCCAACTCTGCTGGGCGACAACCGCAATCGGACTTAACTGTGAAGTGGATCGCGCCAACGCCCGGTCAATGGGCACGCCCTCAACGGTGGCGGCAGCTACGGTCGCTGCTGAGAAGGCCGCCGCGACAATCCCTGGTAGTTCCAGCTGTCCAGTAACTACACCAACTACGACTGCCGCAGCAATGGCAAAGAACTTCTTCCAACTCCACTTAAAGCCAGTGGGGTCCACCAGGTTCACCGGATTATTGCGGACATAGCTATAGCGATTCAGACTCTGGGGATCACTGGGTTCCTGGACGAAGGGATCGGGCTGAAGGAAGCGGCCGAGTTGGGGATCATATGCGCGGGCGGGGAAGAGGATAAGGTCATGGGTGGCATCTTGGCGCTGGCCGGTGAACTTGTGGGGCAGCGACTTAGCACCTTCCGAGCGGTGCATCGCACCGTAGGGCAGGTGTTCAGTCAGCGCCACAGGAGTACCAGCCGCATCGGTTAGGCAGTGGGAGCTGCCCAGGTGATCGGTGTGGGTAAAGAGCAGCTCCCCGGTGGAGCGCTTGGTGGCAAGTCGAAGGGAGCCAGCGAAGAGATACTTCGTGATCTGACCGGTCGACTCTTTTTCGTAGATCTCCCCCAGCAAGATCGTGGTGGCACTACCAGCGATCTGCTTCACCTTGCCCCCATCCCCATCGTAGATCCACCGAGTGGTGACTTGGCTGGGGAGGGGTGGGGTCCAGGTCTTCGTGCTCGGCACCTGCACGAAATAGGCCCTCCCGAGTTCGGTGGTAGGCGCGGCCGCCAGACTGTCGGTGTCGGAGTCATACCCTTCGATGCGCGCTGGCGACACACTGGCAAAGACCTGCGCCGTGTCGGTGGGCATCAAGCTCACCGCAGGCAGCAGGTGCCAGCCAGGAGCCAGGGACTTGGAGAGCTGGGTGGTGGGTAACGCACCGGTGATCGTCACGGTTACTGGGCTGGTAGCCTTGCAGTAAATCTGGTAGCCGGTGCCGTAGTCGAGCTGAGTAAATTTATCGAACTTAGAGTTTCCGACATAGTATTCAAATGTGGTGGGCGCAGAGGGATCAGCGCCAGGCGGTAGGGCGCGGGCGATGACCTCGAAGTTGGTGGTGAAATTCGGAAAGAGAACCGAGATCGAGCGATTTGAAGGAATCACCGGCAGGCTGAAGAAGTTCCAGCCGGGCTTGAAGGTGAACGTATAGGTAGTGCCCGGAGTGGTTTTGACCTCTTCAAGGCGGTTTTCAGCATCGTATTTGAGCGTCTGGGCCAGGTGCGGACTGCTTGCCGAAGGACTCTTTTGTGTCAAGTTGCCATTAGCATCATAGGAGAGCGTGAGGCCATCGGACGTCGAGATGACCGCATGGGGTTTAGCGCCGCCGGCCAGCCCGTAGGTCATGCCCACGCCTTCTTTGTTGGTCAAGTTGCCGAGCGCATCATAGGCGTAGGTCATGTTGCCGTAGGCGCCTGAGGCTGAGGTGAGCCGATTAAGGTCATCGTAGCCGAAGGTCTGGCTGCCCGTGTGGAGGCTATCTTGGATGCCTGTGACATTGCCGACGGCATCAAAGGTGTAGCGAAAATCTTGCAGGGAGCCACTTGGGCCCGCGCTGGCAAGGCGATCCAGGCGTAGCGTCTGGGGATTATAGGTGTAGTCCGTCACGACCCCATTCCCGTGGGTGATTTTCGTGAGCTGGCCGGCGGCGTTGTAGTCGATATTAGAGACGATCGGTTGCGCACTGCCGGTGGCTGGCTGCAGAGTGACCGTGTCGATGCCGCCCTGCAAGTTATAGGTGTAATTGGCACGGTCGCTGTCAGGATAGGTCAGCGATGTGAGCCGGCCGAGCAGATCGTAGGCGCGCTGGATGACATACGTGATGCCATCGATCGTCTTGGCTTCCTTCGTGAGGCGACCGAGGTTATCGTATTCGAACGTGGCGCTGCCTGAACCGTCAGCAACCTTGGTGAGCTTGCCCTTGGTGAAGGGCTTGGTCGTATCATTGGTGCCATCGTAGGTGTAGGTCACGGCGCCGGGATTCGTAATTCCGGCAGGAACGGTGTAGCTCTTTTGGGTGAGTCGGTTAAGCGAGTCGTAGACAAAATTGGTGGCCACACCCCTGGCATCGGTTTGCTTGGTGAGGTTATCCACGGTGTCATAGACATAGGCCCAATGGCCCATGTCAGGATCGTCCATGGCGAGCTTGCGGCTGAGCGAGTCGTAGCTGATGCGGGTGAGATTGTTCGCGGCATCAGTGACTGTCAGCAGGTTGCCGAGCGTGTCGTAGGCATAACGCGTCGTCTGCGTGTTGGCGCCGCTAAACTCATCAACTTGCGCGAGCCGGCCGTGCGCGTCCTGGGTGCGGCGGGTGCGATGCCCGTTGGCATCGGTGGCCGTCACGCTCCAGTCATCGTAGGCGGTAGATGCGGTTGCGCCATCAGGATCGCGGCTGCTGACCAGCCGGCCAAGCGGGTCGTAGCTATACGTCGCTGGAGCAGCAAGGCCACTGACTTGCGTGTGGGATTTGTATCCGCTCAGGAGCGCATCAAGGTAGGGCGCCCACTGTTTGGCCACGAGGCCCCGACTGTTCCATTCAACCGCGCCTGAGACGACCTGTTTGTTGGGATCCTCGGCCGGAGTGCGCGTTTGGATGGCGCGGCCGAGGCCATCGCTGAAGCTGTGCACGGACAACTCCGCCGATTGCCCGGACTGAATGCGTGTATGAACGGTAGTGCGCGTGGGCACGATGGAGAGATCGTAGGCATATCGCATCGTGGGCAGCGATGCCGTGTCATTGGGACCGATGACCTTGCTGACGCGGCCGAGCGGGTCGTATTCAGTGCTCACCAGCACATTGTTCTGATCGGTTGAGGAGGTAACCTGGCCAAGACGCGGATCGTAGGCGAGCTTGCGCGTATGGCCCAGAGCATTGGCGATTTGGGTTAGGTACGCGCCGGTGGAATCGTAGGTATTGGTCGTGGTGCGGCTGCGGGCATCGGTGACGGTTTTCACATTGCCATAGACATCATACGTCAGGATGGTGGCGAGCCATTGTGTGGTAGGGAGGTTGAGCCACTCTTCTTCCTTGGTCAGCTTGCCCGCGCTGGGTGCAGTTCCAACAGTCGTGGCCCCGTCGTAGTAGAATCGGCGTTGAGCGATGACCGCACCCTGAGCGTCCAAGGTTTGCACCAGGCTGGGCTTGTTGAGGATCCAGGCGGTTTGATTGAGCGCGTAACTCGTGAGCGTGCTGCGCTCATCGCCTGAGACGCTCGGCTCGCCGTCATCATCGGCTCGGGTGAGGTTGCCGAACACATCGTAAGTGATACGGCTGCGGGTCTGGCGGAACGTGGCATCGCCGTCATACGTGAACGCGTCTGCTTGATCGAGCTTGGTGAAGTGCACGCCAGGGAAGGATTCGACGCAGCTCCAGGCCTGTTCCTGCTTGGTCCACAGGTTGCCGGAAGCGTCGTGGAATTCAGTGCGGAAGGGACGGCCTTTTTTATGTTCATCCTGGTGAAATTCGGTGAGGGTCACCTGTGAGTCAGGATCGCGTGCTTCCACATGCGCGAAGCCGCGGAACTCGCGAGAGGGGACGTCATAGCGGCCCTGTTGATAGAGATATGTGCTGGCGTAACTGTTGCCCATGCCATCGCTAACGGTCACTCGGTTGACGACCGGGAGGATAAACGGCAACATCGGCAGTTGCTCGATGGGACAGATGTTGTCGCACTGGGTCGATGGCTGATATTGGATGGCGGTTGAACCGCCCACGCCATTGGTAATGGTAGACATCAGATCGGGAAACGTGCCTTGCGATTTGGCTAGCTCCGCCGCGCCAGTCACGCCATTGACAACGGCCGGATCAGCCAGGCCGTCGCCGTTGAAATCGCCCACTTGCAAGCCGTCATCCACCGAGCGGCGGCTAAATGTGATGGGGAGGGTGCCAGGTGGCGAGGCCAGGGCGGTGCCGATTGAAAGAAGCGTTCGTACCTGCCCATTGGAGCGGTCGTAATGCAGCAGATCGGATAGCCCATCGCCGTTGACATCGGCGCTGGTGGGGCTCCAGTTGCTCCAGCTTCCATTAGCCGGCAGCCATGAGGCCGGGGCCAGAAGGCCGTTACCCTTGGCCAGCGCCACCCAGGCTGACCCGTTGGCTTTGTCATAGCCGGCCACGTCAGTGAGGCCATCGCCGTTGAAGTCGCCGGTGAGCGGAACATCCGCCGAGGCGCTCAGCCAGGTGCCCTGGCTGGTGAAACCGCTGCCGGTGGCTAGGGCAATCGTCCAGGAGCCGCTGCTGTAGATACCGACATCGATCATGCCGTCGCCGTTAAAGTCCCCCGTCATCGGTGTGCCGCTGCCAAGCGAGAGCGAAGCGACTGTTCCGCGCTGAAAGCTCGTGCCGGTTGACGTGGCAAATTCCCAGGAGCTGCCGTTGACGATGGCAATATCGGTGCGGCCGTCGGCGTTCCAGTCGCCGAGTACGGGGATTGATGAGGTGTTGCCGAACCCGCTCAGCCAGGTGCCACCGGGTGAAAACGTGCAACTTTGAGAGCAGGAGACGGTCCAGGTGCCGGATACCGCATTGAAGGCGATGAGGTCTGTGATCCCGTTGCCGTCCACATCGCCCGCAAGTTGCGGTTTGATAAACTGCGATGGGCTCATGGCGTCCACCTGGTCAATGACCGAGGCATTGATCCAGGCCGGGCCCCAGCCTTGGTGCTGATGATAGGCGACCACGTGAAGGATAGACCAGCCCGCTTGCAGCGAGACACTGGAACTTGTCATGCGTTGAACGCCGCTGGCATCTTCGCGCCACATGCAGAATTCAGTGTCCGATCCTGTTGCGAGCGGCAGCGAAATGGTGCGAGCGCTACTGGCGTAGACGTACGTAAGGGCGTGACCGTATGTGTCTTGGCAACCCTGGAGTCTAACGCTGCCATTGGCCGATACGGCCGCACTCATACAGCCCAGGTCAGTCGATCCGGTGACAACTACCGGAGAGCTCCATGGAAAGGCCCTGTAGGGATGTTCGCAGCCGTACGTTTCATGGCCCGTATCAACGCTGGTTTTGCGCACGTTCCAGGCCGCAGCGCTGATGGTTGGGTTATTGGTCGAGGCCGAATACGTGGTGGCGCCTGCATCCTGGTAGCTAAAGGTCATCGGTGGAACACTCGTCGTGCCATCCGTGCCGAACTGCGTCATGGAGCTGAGCAGCGAGCGGCCCGTGCGGGCACTCTGCGCGTAAGTGAAGGTATAGCGGCGGGGCAAGGAGAGGGCACCATTTGTCGTGCGCCTCGCCCCAAGCTGTTTTAGGGGGTTGGCCGGGCGAAC
>ORMF010394241.1_pt1 | contig 11400 bp, 11 predicted proteins | sample 1779871 | NCBI WGS metagenome assembly ORMF01 (sample SAMEA104232316, study PRJEB22302) | groundwater metagenome | biome: forest; feature: aquifer; material: groundwater | place: USA | collected 2011-08-07 | depth 5.4 m
CCAAACGAGTGGCGATCTCCCGCAAGGAGAGCCGTTCCCACCTTCCGCGCTGTATGGCCTCTCTATCCTCGATGGTTAACTGCTGATAGTGCTTCATACCTAGTATGGTACTAGGTGTTGCACTTACTTGTTGAACTCACCCGGCGACTACTTGACACAAACATTAACTTCACGTACTCTAAGACCATTATAAAGACAAATAGTAAGTAAATTACCAATCAACCACCAATATTAGGAGTAGGCATGACAACGCAAAAAGTGTACGTCGACCCCATGGGTATGGGTAAAGTTGCATCAGTTTGCAAATGCAGTAAAAAGACAGTCCTTAACTGGATCTACAAAAAAGCTCTGAAAGCGCACAGAACCCGCGGCGGCCACTGGCGAGTTTGGCCTGGTGATTTAAATACATTCATTAAAAAATCAGGCCTGGAAGTGCCGTTTCTGTTCACTGAGGAAAGGTTCAAGGTTGTGATTGCGCTCGGCTATCCAGTAGACCGGCTTGAAACACTTAGAAGTGCAATCATAAGCCGCTGTGCAGCCGACGAACTCATACAGGTGCCCAACCTCAATGGTACGCTACTCGGGATAGGTGAACGAAAGCCATCGCTCGTGCTCATCAACTGGGATGCGCAGGTCGTAGACTTGGAGGACGTCAAGAGTATCAGTCAGTGGCAGGAAGAAAGAAAAGGAAAGCTGGCGGTAAGTGTAAGCGCAGCTAGCCAGGTCACCCGGATACAGGAACATTTTCCACACTTGAGCAACGGTTCGTTAACTGTTGACTCATTTGAGGACATTATGAAAAATATCCCCGCTCTACTTTAGCGGTAAATCGACGTCCAAAACATCGACAAGCCGATGCAACATACCATTGCATCGGCTTTTTTATTCTAGGAAACCTTTTGTACTTTTATTACCCCTTAATAAAGCTGGCCTGTCGCGCCACCTGCATGGCCAGACGAATTTCTGCTAGGGTCAAAACGTTATGCTCCAGCAAAAGCTCGATTTCCCTCTTCATATTGGTGCGCAGGAGGTATGGGCCGTCGGTATTGATGGTGAACTTAACCCCCGCGGCCATGAACTTGGCTAAAATTTCCTTAAGCTCGCCCCAACCAGCCACCGCTTTGGTCTGCACATTGGAAGAAGGGCAGATCTCCAGCACGGTGCCGGCCGACGCCAGCTCCTCCATGAGCCCCTCGTTCTTGGCCGCCTGAATACCCTGGCCGATGCGCTCGGGTTTGATGTCCCGCAGCACCTGGCGCACGCTCTCCGGGCCCGTGGCTTCTGTTTCGCCGGTGTGTATGGTGATGCCTAGGCCCCGCTCACGCGCCTCTTGGAACAGAGCTACGTAGCGCTTAAAATCCTTATCCTGCTCAAAGGTGTGCTTCTCGGGGCCGGCGATATCGATGCCGCACACGCCCCACTTAAAGTACCGCATGGCCTTGCGCACAATTATCTCGTTGAGCTCAAACGGGAACTCGCGCGCCAGGCAAAAAATGAGCCCGGCCCGCACGCCGTAGTCGAGCATGGCCCTATCCATACCGTGCACGGCGGCTTGAATAATGTGGTCCAGGTCCATTTCTCCCCCCTTGTTGCGTTTCATAGGGTTAAAGCGCAGCTCGATTTGCGCTACGTTCGACGAGCGGTACTCCTTGGCGATTATCTCGTAGACGCAGCGCTCCACCGCCTCGGGCGAGGACTGAATTTTCTCCGTCCACTGGTGCATTATAGCCACGTACTCGTCGAGGTTATGAACGGTTTCGGGAGAAGCGGTTATAAGCTGCCAAAAATCCCAGTACGTTTTGACCGGCAGCTTTAAGCCCTGCCGGTTAGCCAGCTCCCACATAGTGTGCGGCGCCACCGCGCCACCCACGTGGATGTGGAGATCAACAAGCTCTTCTTGGAGCTGGTTCTTGTAGTAGACCATTTAAGTACGTGTGTAGAGATAGAGTAAGAGTTTGGATAAACGAAAGCGCGGCCCGAAGGCGCGCTTTATTCACTTTTACCTAGTGTAGCAGATAGTTCTTAACCTGCGAAGCCTTGACGGGTGTGGATAGCTATGCTAGGATAAAGCGTTCACCCAAAAAAACTTGGTGAACAGAATCCCTAGCCGTTATGGCAAGGTGGTCCGCCCAGGGCGGATAACGGGGAAAGCGCCCCCAAAGCGCTAAACACAAAGAAAGGAGCTGCCGTTATGACAGCACTAAAAACACCAACCTTCTTAACAGAACGCCTTGGTTTCAATACCCAAGGAGGACCATCGCTAGCTGCTCTATGGTTTGCATGTTCAGAGCACGTATGTAGCGATCATCCTATCTATTTGACATTTATCGTAGACGACGATTATAAAAAATGTTTGGACTTCACTCGAAAGGAATACTTCTGCTACGATAACAATACTTACACAGTATTTGGGTGGGCCCGTAAGAACCAATTACTACTACAGAAACTATGCGTGCTTGAAAAATGCGTTCAGCCACACAAGTGGCATCTACGTGGTAAATTCACTAGCAGAAATAGTGATAATCCATCAGTTTATAATGATGCTATGATGCTGGATGTATATTTCGATGAAAGGGACCGAAGGGGGTGGATACCACTAGTAGAGCCCGGAAAAAATAAGGACGATAGAGACGAGATTGATTGGTAATATAGGGTGATACGACAAAAAGCCGGATGCACAACTGCATCCGGCTTCATATTTTATTAACCCAGCCTTACTCACGCGCGGCGGAAAACAAAAATCTCCCTAACCACCCGCTGCCCGGGCCGGCCGTAGAGCAAGCTCCCCCGTTCCCTGACCCACACCGCCGGTACGCCGGTGGGCAATAAACGCTCCGCTACTAACCCGGCGGTACGAGCTATGGTAAGCGGCAGCTCAATGAGCTTGCTCTGACCTTGAAACGCCGGCCACACCATAACCAGGCGCCCCGTGGGCTCGAGTAGGCGCGCCAAGGTGCTGGTGGCGATGGTGTAGAGTTCCACCAGCTGCTGCTGAATAACCCTCAAGCGTTCTTCGCCCTCGTGCCCTCCTAGTGGCGGCCCGAGGTACGGCTCCGTAACAATGGCGCCAAAGCGCTGCTCCTCAAGTTTCGCCGCCAAATCTTTAATATCGGCAACTTGTAAATTAAAATCAGCTGTTAAGCTAGGATTTTTATCTTTGAGCCAGGCTAAATTAGTTTTACTGCGCTCTATACCAGCCGCACTAGCATCCGCGCCCCACAAATCACCATACCCCAACAGAGCCGCCTCTTGCAGCACGGTGCCCGAGCCGCAGAATGGATCGAGTAGTGCTTGACCGCGAGGGGTTTGGGCTAGGTTCACCATCAGCCGGGCAAGTTTTGGTGGCAGCATGCCGACTTTAGCGTCGCGCTCCGGGCGGCCGTAGTCGCGCTCGCTCCACTCCTCAAATGCCTGCACCCAGAGCGTGCGAGCCACCAACAGCTCAGCCTTACCCTGCGGCAAAACAATGAACTCGCACCCCTCGGGCGGGAGCAGTTTATTCTTTGCCACTACTACCGACGAAAGCGTACTTTCTTTGGCTACCACTAGCCGAGCGCGCTTGCCTGCCTCCTTACCCTCTCGCTTGATTGCCATACCCACGGTTTTGAGCCAACGGGGCGGGACGCCGTACCAGCTAAAACCAAAGTGCCACTGCTCATAGCCAGCAGCGGTAAGAGTCTCGCGCGCCAGCTCGGCCAGTTTGTCCGGGTCGTTTGGTATGGTTTGTAAGACTTGGGCACACTTAACCACACCGGCCAGCACCTGGAGCTGGTCAGCCGAACAATCAGCCTCAAACAGAGCATAGTGCGGGGTTATGGTCTGCCACGCCAAGTTTAGGTGCTCACGACGAGCCAAGGCAACAACCTCAGCCACAGAAAGCTCTGGCTCACGGCCAAGAATGACTATAAAGTCAGGCATAGGTAACCACAGTATACCACGGCACCTCTCAATCTAAAGTCTTGACAATAAAATCTCACCATGGTACCCTGGATTGTTACAAAAAAAATCAACCATTTCATTAAAAATCTGGAGCAAATATGATGCTTAGACGATTTACCTGGAAACCAATACTGTCCCAATTAACTGTCCCAATTATCATCGGTGTGTCAATAATACTGGTACTCAGCATAATCCTCCTGCAAGTATTCCCAATCATACCCTTTGTAGAATCAATACAAAGAATCCCAGGCTTATACTGGCCAGTAGAAATAGCTCTACTCTTAGTGCTTATCAGTAGCATCTTAGGGATTATCGTCATTATCTGGCTTGCCGGACGAGACAATTACCTTTGGTGGCGCTACTCTTGTAAGTTCGAAAAAATCTTTGGCTTCAAACCACCAACAGGACTGGGAAGGATAACGGAACGCGGCAAACTTCAGCAACGAGTTCACCAGCTGCTAAGAGAAAAAGCTGAAAAAATAAACCAATGCATAACACCTAGCAGTTTCTTCAAACTCCCAACCCCAGCAATACCACAAGGTAAGCCTCTGGACACAATGGTTCTGATTGAAGCTTCACGGCAAAAAAATATGAAACGCCTCAACCAAGCATTCTATGAGCTTACCCAAGCTATCCCAGCATTCTACGAAGCACTGTGGTTGGCAGACCTATTTGGTTTTCAGGTCCTGAAGGGCTGGGTACAGTATATCCCCTAATCCAAAGGTCTAAGCGCAGATTAAACTATATGAACCCCGAGAGCATATGCGATCTCGGGGTTTTTCTTTTATTTTTCTCGTTTGTCAAACTTTTCTAATAAGCCCCTTGCCAAGCTCCAAAGCCTGTGCTAACCTATCCCCACGCGCTTATCGAGCGCTCCACACCCCGCACTTTTGCGGGGTCCTCACCGGCCTCTACCCTCGGGTACGCATACTGGCGAGGGCTACTCTTAAATCAAGCCGCGTTTTTTATTACCAAAACCTATGAACCACTACGAGATCATGTACATTGTGCCCATTAAGGTAACGGGTGACGAACCCACCGCGGTGCAGGACAAGGTCCGCGCCATGCTGCAAGCCGAGGGCGCCGCTATAACCCGCGAGGACGTCATGGGTAAGCGGAAATTAGCCTACCCCATAAACCACGTGCGCCACGGCAGCTACGTGGTGCTGGAGTGCGACCTGAGCCCAGACAAGGTAAAAAAGGTGGATGACTGGTTCCGCCTCTCGCCCGACATTTTGCGCGCCCTTATGGTAACCAAAAAGGTCAAGTCCCCCGCTCAGCTCGAGCGCGAGCGCGCGCTCCAGGCCAAGCTCGCGCGCCTGCACGCCAAAGCCGAAGAGGCTGCCAAAGTGGCGGCCGAACCGGTAAGCCCACCCGTTGAACAACCCAAGGTGAACCTAGAAGAGCTCGACAAAAAGCTGGAACAAATTTTAGAAGAAGAGGTTAAGTAAGGGAAATGGAAAAAGTAAATATCAAAATGTAAAATTACTCCACTATAATTTTTCATTTTGCATTTTAAATTTTACATTTAATGAAACAAGATTATGGACCTCAACAAAGTAATGCTCATCGGCAACCTGACGCGCGACCCGGAGGTGCGCACCACCGCCCAGGGCGCCTCGGTCGCCACCTTCGCAGTCGCGACCAACCTACGCTGGACTAACGCAGCCGGTGAAAAGCAGGAGAAAGCCGAGTTCCACAACCTGGTGGCCTGGCGCCGCTTGGCTGACATTGCCGGGCAGTACCTGCGGCGCGGCATGAAAATCTACGTGGAGGGCCGCCTGCAGACCCGCAGCTGGGACGACGCCCAGGGCCAGAAGCACTGGCGCACCGAGGTAGTGGCCGATAACTTCATTATGCTCGACCGCGCCGGCGGTAGCGCCGGGGTGAACGGCACCAACCAAGAACCGCAGGTGGTGCCTGAGCCTTCAGCCGCGCCCGCGCCAGCCGAAGAAGCTCCGGTCAATGTGGAAGATATTCCATTTTAGTACGAGCGAGGAGCTAGAGTAAGAGCACGAGGTAGCCGACCACGTTTTACTCTGCACCCAACCTCTTACCCTTACTCAATAGTTTTACTCTCTACCCTATGCCCCCCATGCACCGAAAACCTAACGTGGCACCTAAGGTGCGTGTGTGCTACTTTTGCGTCAATGGTCTGAACGATATAGACTACAAAGACACGCGGATCTTGCAAAAGTTCACCTCCAGCCACGGCAAGCTGCTGCCCCGGAGGCGCACGGGCACCTGCGTTAAGCACATGCGCAAGTTCTCGCTGGCCGTAAAGCGCGCGCGGGTGATGGCTCTGGTGCCGTTTGTAATGAAGTAGGTAAACACCCGCTCGCTATGTCGGTCCTACCCTCGCTGAACTCCATTAAAGTTGGCCTCAATATCCTGGTGAACGCTGAGCCGTACCAGGTACTGGAGGCTTCGTTCATGCGTACGGCTCAGCGCAAACCGGTGATGCGCACCAAACTTCGACACCTGTTTACGGGGCGTGTGCTCGAGCAAAGCTTTAAACCCGGTGACAAGGTTGAGGAGGCGGACATGTCCCGCGTTAAAGCCAGCTTCCTGTACGCTGATGAAGCTCAGTGCCACTTTATGAACCAAGAAAGCTTTGAGCAGTTTGATTTTTCTAAAAGTACGCTGGGCGACCAGGTGAAGTTCCTAAAAGAGGGCCTGGAGGTCAACATTTTGAACTTCAACGGTGTGCCCATTACCGTGGAACTGCCTAAGAAGGTGAACCTCAAGGTAGTGGAAACGCCGCCCGGCGCGCGGGGCGACACGGCCACCGGCGGCACCAAGCAGGCTAAGCTGGAGACTGGCCTGACGGTGAACGTTCCGCTGTTCATAAAAGAGGGCGAGCTGGTGGTGGTAAACACCGAAACCGGCGACTACGTGGAACGAGCCTAAGCGAAAACATTTAAAAAATAGGGCCTCAGGGCCCTATTTTTTGTATGCCACAGACCACCGTAGCCTAAACTGGTGATTGGGCTGCTGGGCGCACCTTCAGAACAAAGCCTAAACGAGGCAACGAGAAGAGTAGTGAGGCCAAGAGGAGTGCCGTAAGTAACGGGTCCAGCGGAAACGTGAGCCACCAACTAAGTAGGACAATGCCAGCTAGTACCGTTGCCGCAAAACCAACTTGGGCTACTATAGGCAGACCCTGCGGCCCGCTCTTAGGTTCAGGTAGCATCACAAAAGCAAATGAGAGCAGGGTACCATCGAACACCAACGGCCAACCCCCCGCCAGGCTTGAGTAAACGGCTACGTACGCCGTATAGCCCAACAAAAATACGAGGGTCACCGGCCAAACCTTAAGGCGCCACAAGACATCAACCACACTGAGCGCCAAAGCTAATCCAAGCCACGGGCTCCAGGCAACTCCCCACCAAGAAGCAGCCGTGGGCAACACTAAGCTGGTGAGCACTAAAGCTAAAGCCGCTGGGTTAAACATAGGCCGCTCCCTAGGGTAGAGCAGGCGCTTCAGCACGATAGCTAGGGCGGGTACAACTAAGGTAAGGTACCAGGCGGTTGAGGGATACATGAGAAGTCCAACCAGCAAGCCCGTGACAGCCGCCGAGTAGCTTAAGATGAGCCGGCGGTGTACTCCGTAGTACCACAGCGCCTCGGTGGTTATGGCCACAGCGGCAGAAATCCCAGGCCACCACAAAAATTGACCACCGCCGTAGTGCCAGGCGGAGATGAGCCAAACCCCCGTCAGGCTCACCGCCAACCGTCGCCGGGGGTCACGCAGCCATCGCCTAAGGGTCAAATGCAGAAGCATACCACCAGTATACTACTGAGTACCTACGTACGGTCACCCACCAGGCGGTTACTTTTCTTCCGCCCGGGCCTGCTTCACCTTCGCTAGCACTGCCTCGCGGATTTCTTTAAGCACCTTGGGGTTGTCGCGCAAAAACTGCTTAGCCACCTCGCGCCCTACTCCGAGCTTTGTCTCGCCAAAGCTGTAGGTGTTGCCTAGTTTCTTAACCACCTCGTGGAGCGTGCCGGCGTCCAGCAGGTCGCCGGACAGAGAAATGCCCTCGTTGTACATAATGTCGAACTCCGTCACCTGGAACGGCGGCGCTACTTTGTTCTTGACCACCTTGACCCGCACACGGTTGCCAATCATCTGCTCACCCTGCTTGAGCTGGCCGATGCGGCGAATTTCCAAACGCACGGAGGAGTAGAACTTCAGCGCCATGCCGCCGGTAGTGGTTTCGGGGTTGCCGAAGAACACGCCTATCTTCATGCGCGTCTGGTTGAGGAAGATGACCACCGTTTTACTTTTGGAAATGACGGCTGTGAGCTTCCGCAAGGCTTGGCTCATCAGCCGAGCCTGCAGGCCCATGTGTGAGTCCCCCATGTCGCCCTCAATTTCCGCCTTGGGCGTCAGGGCGGCTACGGAGTCAATTACTATAACATCCATGCCATTGGAGCGGACCAGCGTGTCCACAATCTCCAGCGCCTGCTCGCCGGTGTCGGGCTGGGCAATAAACAGGTCATCTATCTTAACACCGATTTTCTTAGCGTAGACCGGGTCCAGCGCGTGTTCAGCGTCAATAAACGCGGCCAGCCCCCCCAGCTTCTGCACCTCGGCAATCACGTGTAGGGTAAGCGTGGTTTTACCAGAGGCCTCGGGACCGTAGATCTCCACCACGCGACCTCGGGGCATACCGCCAACCCCCAGCGCCAGATCTAAGGACAGACAGCCGGTTGGAATAGCGTCCACCGCCATGGCGTGCGCCTCGCCAAGCTTCATAATGGCGCCCTCACCAAAACGCTCTTTGATCTGGTCAATAGCCAGCAAGGCCGCTTTCTCGCGGTCGCCGACTTCCGGCTCTATTTTTTTACCTTCGTCTTTTTTTACTGGTGGCATATGTAGAGATTAGAGTTTAGGAGTTAGCTATTAGACATCAAAATTTTCCTATACCTAGGGTACCATGGGGGTAGTGCCTAAACCAGGGGGCAGGGCGGGTGGGGTAAACAGTACCTGCCGCCTAAGGGTTACGGCCCGACCGTAGCTTTTCTGCGCTACTACCGTAATGGTATTAAGGCCGGAGGTCAAGGCCAGGGGGGTGTTAAAGTAGCCGGCTTCCGAAACCTGGATTGGCTCGGCGTTAATGGTTACCCGCGTGCCGGCTTCCGTGTACCCGCTCACGATTACGGTCGAGCTCTGGGTTACGAGGTCGCTCGGAGGACTGAGGAGGTTGAGGCTGGGGGGCGAAAAGGTGCGCCAGGCGGCAAAGCTAAGGTAGCCTACCAGGCCGACGATGGCCAACCCTACGAGCAGCCGCCGCAGGGGGTGCGTGAGCGGCCGGTCGAGGTGCTTTTGCTCGATGACCGGACGAAGACGAGGCCGAGGCGAAACCTCCTCCCCCGCCTCAGTGTAGCGCTCAAGGATAGGCACTGGGTCTACACCTACCAGGCTAGCGTACGCGCGCACGAAGTACCGGCCATAGTCGCCCGGTGGTAGCTCATACCAGCGGCTGGCTTCCATAGCCTCCAGGTGCCGGGTGGGCAGCTTCAGCCGGTGACTCACCTGCGCTACGCTTAAACCAAGCTTACGCCGCGCGACCGCCAGCTGCTCACCGCCCGAAGCAACTTCGGTAACTTCTCGGCTAGCAAACCGCGCCATACGCCCTAGACGTGCTCACCAGCAGCGTCGTCCTCGGCCGGCGGTACATCATCCGCCGCCACAGGCTCGCCCGCCAGCTCACCGGCGTCCTCTTCCGGCATACTGGCAAAATCTTGTTCGAGGTCGGCCCGCTGCACCAGCACGTCGCGCGGTTTAGCACCGTCGCCGGGACCAATGATGCCGCGTTCTTCCAGTAGGTCTAAGAGCCTCGCGGCGCGGGCGTAGCCCACCCGCAAGCGGCGCTGCAAGAGCGAGGCCGAGGCTTTGCCGGCGCGCACCACTACCCCCTTAGCCTCCCCTAAAAGCTCATCATCATCATTGTCGGCGCTGACGCCGCCCGCTACGGCACCCGTCGTTCGTTTTACAACCACGTCTGGGTTGTAGTCAGGTTGGGCTTCCTCTTTCAAGGCCCCGGTTACGCGCTCTATCTCGGCGTCGCTGATGAACGCTCCCTGCAAGCGCTTGGGCTTGGAGAGCTCGGCCGAAACAAACAAACAATCGCCGCGCCCGAGGAGCTTCTCGGCGCCGCTAGTATCCAGAATAGTGCGCGAATCAGTACCCGAGGCCACCGCAAAAGCAATGCGCGACGTGATATTGGCCTTAATAAGCCCGGTTATGACGTCGACGGAAGGCCGCTGGGTAGCGACAATCAGGTGAATGCCGACGGCCCGCGCCATCTGCGCCAAGCGAATGATGGCAGTTTCCACTTCAACCGCCGCCACCGCCATCAGGTCAGCTAGTTCATCTATCACCACCACCAGGTAGGGCAGCTTCTCGGCCGCAGACTGATTGTAGCCCGCGATATTACGCTTGCCGGCTTGGTTTAAAACTTGGTAGCGCCGGTCCATCTCCCCTACCACCCACTTGAGGGCGTTGATGGTTTTGGTGGTATCGATAATAACCGGGGTAAGCAGGTGGGGCACGTCGTTGTAAGGTGTTAGCTCCACGCGCTTAGGGTCTACCAAAATGAGCTTTAAATCATCAGGTGAATTGGTGTACAGCAGTGAGACTATGATGGTGTTAATGCAAACCGATTTGCCCGAGCCGGTGGCGCCGGCGATGAGCAGGTGCGGCATACGGTCGATGTCAGCCACGTAAGCTCCACCTGCCACGTCCTTGCCGATAGACACGGTCAGGTTAGAAGCGCGCTTTTTAAAAGCCTCGGACTGGAGTAGCTCTTTCAGACCCACGGTGGCGACGGCTTGGTTGGGCACCTCGATGCCCACCAACGACTTGCCGGGAATGGGTGCCTCAATGCGGATAGGGTGCGCCGCCAGAGCCAGGGCGAGGTCGTTAGCCAACGTGGTGATTTGGGCCAGCTTAACGCCTTCGGCCGGCGCTAAGGTGTACTGCGTTACGGTAGGCCCGACGTTGACACCGCCCATTTCGACCGAGATACCAAAGTTCTGCAACGTCTTTTGAATTTTCTCCTGGTTGGCCTTGATGTCGCCCGAGGTTGGTTTGCCCACCCTGTCCTCCAGTAGGTCGAGTGAGAGCTCGGTGGTGCGCCGAGGCCGCCGGGACGTGAGTTCCAAGAGCGGCGGCTGATCTGGCGTACGAGCTGCTTCAGGTGCTTCTACCACGCGACTCCGAAAAACTTTTTTAAACATAGAGGGCGCCGGTGACTCGCTGGCTGGCGGGAGCTCTGGTAAGCGTACCTCGGGGAGCCTTACCCCACCTCGCACTACTGCCCAGGCTCGGCGCAAGTTTTGGCCAAGCACGGGTAGCGATGTTTCAAACAGAATCAAAATGCCGCCAAGCACAAAAGCCACTAGGAACACAATCGCGCCCCAGACACCCAACACCTTGAGGAGTGGCGTAAA
>ORMF010553559.1_pt1 | contig 11398 bp, 8 predicted proteins | sample 1779871 | NCBI WGS metagenome assembly ORMF01 (sample SAMEA104232316, study PRJEB22302) | groundwater metagenome | biome: forest; feature: aquifer; material: groundwater | place: USA | collected 2011-08-07 | depth 5.4 m
CGGGGGCCCCCCTCCGGCCCCCCGCCCGCGGCCGGCCCGGCGAGCCGATCAACATGGATCGGGTCGGCGGCTTCGTCTCGTGGCGCCTCGGCAACACGCTGCCGATCATCATCGGGTTGTGGTCGGTCATCGCCCTGTCCGGGACGCTGGCTGGCGAGGCGGCGAGGGGCAGCCTCGACGTCCTCGCCAGTGCCCCGATCAGCCGGGTCCGGCTGGCAGTCGACAAGATCCTCGTCCATGTCGTCGGACTGACCATCGCATTGACCGTGGTCGCTCTCGCGACATGGCTATCGGCGACCGCCTCCAGCCACCTCCCGAACGATGCGATCTCGCCGCTCGATGCGCTGTCTCACTTCGCTGGGATCGGGCTGGTCAGCCTGACCGCCGGGGCGGTCGCCTTCGCCGTCGCGCCCCTGCTCGGTCGATCGGCGGCCGCGGGGGTCGGCGGGATCGCCCTGTTCGCGGCGTTCGTGATCAATGGCTATGCATCGGTGATCCCGGCGCTCGGGTCGCTCAAGGGGCTGTCCTGGCTGGCCTGGACCGCCGGTCACCGGCCCCTGGCCGGGGTGTCGGATCCGGGGTCGGTCGTGGCCGTCGCCGGGCTTGACCTGGTCCTCCTGGCCGTCGGCGTGGCGGGCTTCGTCCGACGCGACACCGGCAGCACCGTCGCGCTGCCGACGCTCCGGCTGCCCGGTGCCGATCTCGGCCTGAGCGGACCGCTCGCCCGCTCGTTCGCCGGACGACTGCCCGCTTCGCTGGGCTGGGGGATCGCCATCGGCGCCTACGGCCTGGTGATCGCCGCGTCGGCATCCGGATTCGTGACGGCCATCTCGAGCATCCCCGGGATCGGGGCCATGATCGCTACCATCTATCCGGGCGTTGACTGGCGGACCTCGGCCGGCATCCTCCAGTTGGCCTTCTACGCCACGGCCGTGCTGGGGGCCGGTCTGGCCGTCGCGGCCCTGGTCAGCGGGTGGAGCTCCGATGAGCGCGAACGCCGCCTCGAGGTCGTCCTGACCGGCCCCATCACCCGGGCCGGATGGTTCCTGCGCAGCGGCGTCGGCCTGCTCGGTGGGGTGGCCATCATGGCCGTGATGGCCGCGACCATGGTCGCATTCGGCGCGCAGATCGAAGGCGACGACATCGTTCAGCCGTTCCTCGGGGCACTGGTGGTCGGGCTCTACGCGGCGGCCCTGGTCGGTGTCGGTCTGGCGGTCGGCGGGTTGGTCGGTCCGGGGCCTGCCGCCGCGGTCACCGGCGGTCTGGCCCTTGGCTTCTATCTGCTCGACCTGCTCGGGACCGCGCTCCGCTTTCCCGATCCCATCCTCCAGCTTTCGCTGGTCAAGCATCTCGGTCAGCCGATCGTCGGTCGCTTGGACTGGCTCGGGATCGCGCTGTGCATCGGGCTGGCGATCGGCGGACTTGCGATCGGGGCGTGGGGTCTGACTCGGCGGGACCTGCGGGTCTGAGGCCGGGCGACCGGTTGCCAGGACCACTGGTTTCCCGGACGATCGGAGTCTCGAGCGGCGACGGACCTATGCTTCGATCCATGGACCTGCGTCGCGTTCGTGCCCAGCGTCGGACGGTCCTCTCACTGGCGCTGACGGCCGGCTCGCTGATCGTGGTCAGTGGGCTGGTGGCCGTCCTCGAGGGGCCGATCGGCGTCCCGAACGCCTCCTCCGCGTATCTCCTCGCGGTGATGGTCAGCGCCATGGCGTTCGGGACCGTGGCCGGCGTCCTGGCGGCAGTTGGCGGCTTCCTCCTGTATGACTTCCTGTTCATCCAGCCGCTCTACACGTTCACCGTCGGCGACCCCGGAGAGTGGCTCAACCTGGTGCTCCTCCTCGTCGGGGGGATCGTGGTCGGCCAGCTCGCGGCAGCCCAGCGCGCTCGCGCCCAGGCGGCGGTGGAACGGGAGCGCGAGGCGCGGGCACTGTTCCAGGTGAGTCGGGCCCTCGCGACCCGCTCAGCTATGACCGGAGTCCTGGGCGAGATCGCGGCGATCATCCAGCGCGAGGCGAACCTGTCACGCGTCTGGATCGGATTGACCCGGGCGGCCGGACCGGAGCGGATCCTGGCTGACACTGGCGGCAGCGAGACGACGCCAGCGCCGACTGCCAGTCATGCCGTCCTCCGCCGGATGCCCGGTGAGACCCCGGCGGAGTGGGTGCGCGTCCATCAGCCGGGGGTTCGCCGGAGTGGCGCAGTGGGCCTGCTCGCCCATCGGGTGGTCATCGAGGCGGGCGGTCGGACGCTTGGCTCGCTGTGGGCGCTGCGCGACCGCAGTGCAGGTCAGCCAGGGCGTCCCGAGACGCGCCTGTTGGCCGCCAGCGCCGACCAGATCGGGCAGGCTCTCGAGCAGGACCGCCTGGCGGAGGAGGCTCGTGCAGCGGAAATCGCGCGCCAGAGTGATGCCCTGAAGTCGGCCTTGCTCGAGTCCGTGTCGCACGATCTGCGGACTCCGTTGGCCACCATCCGGGCCGCGGCCGGAACGATCCTCGACCGACATCTTCAGATCTCCGACGATGACCGCCGGGCCAGCGCGGATGCCATCGACCGTGAGGCCGAGCACCTCAACCGGCTGGTCACCAACCTGCTCGACCTGAGCCGGATCGAGGCCGGCGCGCTGCGGGCCGACCTCGAGCCGCTCGACCTGGACGAGGTCGTGGACCCGATCGTCGAGCGACTTGGGGACCGGCTGGCTGGGCGGACGCTGACGATGGAGCTGCCTCGCGCGATACCGCCCGTCCTGGCCGACCCGGTGTTCCTCGACCAGGTCGTGACGAACCTGCTCGAGAACGCGGCGAAGTACGTGCCCGCCGGCGCCGCCATCCGGCTGCGCGCCACGGCTGGCGACGGGAAGGTGCGCTTGACCGTCGAGGATTCGGGACCGGGCGTGCCCGCGGCCGCCCTCCCGCGCCTGTTCGAGAAGTTCTACCGGGTGCCCAGCGCGCCGGGGCGTTCCCGTCCCGGTACGGGCGTCGGGCTGGCCGTCGTCCGCGGCCTGACCGAGGCAATGAACGGCCGGGTGGCGGCCCGCCAGAGCGAGCTCGGTGGCCTGGCGATCGATGTCGACCTGCCCATCGCACCGGCGGTCGTCGCGGTCGCCCTGGCCGGCGGATGACCTCGTCGCACAACCCGGAAGCCGGCCCGACCATCCTGCTCGTCGAGGACGATCCGGCGACCCGCGAGGAAGTCGGCCGCAACTTGCGCCTGCATGGTTATCGCGTCGTCGAAGCAGGCGATGTGGCAGAGGCGCTGCGGTGCTGGGAGATCCATCGGCCGGACGTCGTCCTCCTCGACCTGGGCCTGCCCGATCGCGATGGGCTGGCGGTGGTCACCCGGATCCGGCGGGAGGCCAGCACGCCGATCCTGATCCTGTCGGCCCGCGGCGAGGAGGCGACCAAGGTCGAAGCGCTCGAGCGCGGCGCGGACGACTACGTGACGAAGCCGTTCGGGATGGCCGAGCTGCACGCCCGGATCCGCGCCGCGTTGCGTCGCTCCGCGGGTCCCGCCGCGGACGAAGGCGGCGTGGTCCGAAACGGCGCCGTCGAGCTCGATTCGCTCGCCCATGTCGTTCGGGTCGCCGGGCAGCCCGTGACGCTCACCCCGCACGAATTCCAGACCCTGGCGGTTCTTCTCGCCCACCCCGGACGGCTGGTGACCCGTGGTCGCTTACTGCGAGCCGTGTGGGGCGAGGCGTACCAGGGCGAGGACCAATACGTCTACGTCCAGGTCAGCCAGCTCCGCAAGAAGCTGGCCCTGGCCGACCCGTCGGGCAGTCTGCGCGACCTGATCGTCACGGAGCCCGGGGTCGGCTACCGGATCCGCGCTCCGGAGCCGACCTGAGGTTCGTCGCCGCGGGGCTTCCTGGGAGGGGTCCTCGGACGCGTTCTTGAGACGCGCTTGAGGACGGGCGAGGGATCTGGGGCCGGTTGCTTCTTGGTGGCCGGGCGCAGCCTCGAGATGTGACCATCCGTTCCAGCGACCACGACGAAGACCGCCTGACCAGCGCCACCCTCAACCACGAACGCCAGCTCGTCGTCGAGGCGGTCAGTGCGGTCGCGTCCGGCCGGTTCCCAAGGGTGACGGTGGCCGGCATTCGCTTTGGCGACGAACTGCTCGACCATGCTCGACGCCTGGCCGAATCGCGGGGCCTCCGGGTGCGGCCGCTGTCCCGTCGCGATGAGCTCGGCTCAGATCTCGTCGTCGAGCGTGGGGCCCGATCGGCGGGCAAAGGCGCCGCAATGGGTCGGGCCACCATCCTCCTCGTCGAGGACGACGGGACCCTCCGCGCGACCCTCGCCCGGAACCTGCGCGCTCACGGCCACCACGTCGCCGAGGCCGAAACGGCCGAAGAAGCGGTCGACCAGCTCCGTGGCGGCGTCCGACCGGCGTTCGTCCTGCTCGACATCAATCTGCCTGGCGAAACTGGCTGGTCCCTGCTCCGGGCGCCGGAACTCGCCGCGGCTGGAGCGCCGCCGGTCGTGATCGCGACCGCGACCAGCGTCAGCCCGCGCCGGCTGCGCGAGTTCGGGGTGGCTGGCTACCTGCCCAAACCGTTCTCGCTCGAGACCCTCCGCTCCACGATCGAGCGCCTGCTGGCCAAGGGGCCCACTGACCGATGACCGACGTCCAGCGGTCGATCTCGAGTTCTCGACGTGGCTGACGTTCCTCGCGACCATCGGCCGAGCAGGGGTCGAGGACTCCGCCCGGCCGACCGTCGGGTCCGCGTTGCGCGTCCGCATGCCCGGTTCTTCCGCTACGCCGGACCCGGAGTGATGACCGCCAGACCCGAGGCGGTCGCGCCGACCCAGGCGCTGGGGCGCCTGGCGTGGTCACTGCGTCGGGCGATGTTCGGACGCCTCCTCGCGAGCGCCGAGGAGATCGACGAGCGCCTGTCGAAGGTCAAGGCCCTGGCCACGTTCTCGAGCGACAACCTGTCCTCGGTCGCCTATGCGACCGAGGCGATCATGTTCACGCTCCTTGCGGCCGGGTCGGGCGCGTTCTGGTTGGTGATGCCAATCTCATTCCTGATCGTCACGATCTTCGTGATCATCGTCATCTCCTATCGCCAGACGATTCGGGCCTACCCCAGCGGTGGCGGCAGCTACATCGTGGCCAAGGAGAACCTCGGTACCGGGCCCGCCCTGGTCGCCGCGGCGGCGTTGCTGACCGACTACGTATTGACGGTCTCGGTCAGCGTCGCGGCCGGGATCCTGGCGATGGTCTCGGCGTTCCCGGACCTGGCCGACTACCGCGTCCCCATGGGTGTCATCGCAATCGTCGTGGTCATGCTGATCAACCTGCGGGGCATCCGCGAGAGCGGGACGGCGTTCGCGTTTCCGACCTATCTGTTCCTCATGACGACCCTCGGCGTGGTCGCCATCGGGATCGGCCGAACACTGCTCGGGGATACGCCCCACGTCACCGGCGTAACCCCGCTCGTGGTCCCGGCCGAGTCGCTCGGGGTGCTCCTGCTGATGCGTGCCTTCGCCGACGGGTGCAGCGCGATCACCGGTGTCGAAGCCGTGTCGAACGGGGTACCGGCGTTCAAGCCCGTCGAGTGGCAGAACGCCCGGACCACGTTGACTGCCATGGGAGTCCTGGTGGCCGTCATGTTCCTCGGGCTGTCCTACCTGGCCGGGGTGACCGGCGCTCACCCGGCCGCCAGCGGGGAGACGGTCATCTCGCAGATTGGTCGGGCGATCTACGGATCCGGCCCGATCTACTACGTCTTCCAACTCGCAACCACCGGCATCCTGATCCTCGCCGCGAACACGAGCTTTGCTGACTTCCCGCGCCTGTCGTCGATCCTCGCCCGCGACGGCTTCATGCCCCGACGGTTCGCGTTCCGCGGCGAACGCCTCGCCTTCACGGCCGGGATTGTCGTCCTGGCGATCATCGCCATCGTCGTTCTCGTCGCGTTCGGGGGCGAGGTCACGGCGCTCATCCCGCTGTATGCGGTTGGGGTGTTCACCTCGATCACCCTGTCTCAGGCCGGGATGGTCCGCCATTGGCTCCGCGAGCGAGAGCCGGGCTGGCGACGAAGCGCCGTCATCAACGGGTTCGGGGCCATCTCGACGGCGATCGTGACGGTCATCTTCGCGGTCGCCAAGTTCGCCCTCGGGGCGTGGCTCGTCGTGATCATCATCCCGATCCTGGTTCTGGCGATGGTCTTCGTCCAGCGCCAGTACGAGCGTCGCCGGATCGCCGTCCAGGTCCGGCCGGAGATCACGATCGGCCCACCGCGGCGACGACAGCACGTGATCGTGCCGGTCCCGGACGTGACCCGGGACGTCGTTCAGGCATTGAAGTTCGGTCGGACGATGTCGGACGACGTAACCGCCGTCCACGTCACCGATGACCTGGTCAGCGGCGAGGAGCTCCGGGTCCGGTTCGAGCGGCAGATCCCCGGGATCCGCCTGGCGATCGTGGAGTCGCCCTATCGCCAGCTTGTCCGGCCGCTTGTCCGCTACCTCGAATACGTCGCCGGTCAGGCCGAAGACGACATCGTCATCGTGCTCCTGCCGGAATACGTCCCGCGCCACTGGTGGGAGCGCTATCTCTACAACGAGAACGCCCGCCGGATCCGAGATGGGCTTCTCGACCACGAAAATATCGTCATCGCGACGGTCCCATATCGACGCTGAACCGGGTCGAGGTCGCGGCTCCCTAGCGGGCCAGCCGTCTGCGCAGGAGGCCCGGGCCGCGAAATACGGCCACGACCATCGCCAGCCACAGGATCGCGGCGGCAAAACCGGCCACCACATCGGTCAGATAATGGTACCCGAGGTAGATCCGGCTGACCCCAATCGCGATGGCCAGGACCACCGCGAGGACGACCGCGACCCGGCCAATCCGGCGGCCGCCGATCTGCCAGACGACGATCGCGAGGGCCAGATAGAGGACCAGCGAGTTCATCGCGTGGCCGCTGGGAAAGCTGAAGTCGGGCAGCGTGCTGGCCCAGGCGAGCTGCGGCCTGGGTCGGTGGAAGATCAGCTTGAGGGTCTGATTGAGGGCGACGCTCCCGGCGATCGCCACCAGGACGAACAACAGCTCGCGCGGTCGCCGGATGAGCAGCAACCAGATCCCAACCACGACCAGCACTGGCCCGATCGCGTCGTAGCCGCCGAGGAAGGTGGCGCCCTCCATCAGCCGGTCCAGCCAGGGCGAGGCGAGCTGGTGGAAGAAGGGATTGGCCAGCGCGTCGAGGGCGCTCGCCTCCTGTTCGCGCACATCGTCGGCAAGGACGCCAAGCACGATCAGGCAGGCCAGCAGGCCCAGCAACCCGAGGGCCAGGCGGAGCGCCCCCGACCTGGCCGTGGCTGCTGACGAGGAACCCGGCTGTGTCCCGGTCGGGCTCAGCGGATCGGGCGAGCGGGACATAGGACCTTTCTCGGACGGCCGGTTACCGACGGGTCGTATCTTCGCCCGCCGACGGTCCCATCATCGGCCCGTGGAGCGCCAATCGGGGCCATGAAGGGCATCGTCTTCGACCTGCTCGAGCATGTGGTCGTTCGAGAGCACGGCGACGACGCCTGGGACGACCTGCTCGAAGGAGCCGGCCTGGTCGGCGCGTACACCTCGCTTGGGAGCTACCCCGACGACGACCTGCGGCGGCTCGTCGAGCAGGCCACGACCCGGCTCAACCTGTCGACCCAGGACGTCGTCCGCTGGTTCGGGCGTGAGGCGCTCCCGGCGCTGGCGGCCTCGTATCCCGCCTTCTTTCCTGGCCACCCGGACACCCGGTCGTTCCTTCTGACCCTCAACGACATCATCCATCCCGAGGTCCGCAAGCTCTATCCCGGCGCCGACGTCCCCGAGTTCGCCTTCTCGGAGACGCCAGATGGCGATCTCGTGATGGGTTATGACTCGCACCGCAGGATGTGCGCCTTCGCCGAGGGCCTGATCCAGGGTGCCGCCGCCCACTTCGGCGAGCCGGTCACGATCGACCAGCCGACCTGCATGCTCCGGGGCGACCCGTCGTGCGACCTGGTCATCCATCTTGGCTAGCCCCGAGAAGGCCGGCACCGACGCGGCGGTTCGGCTCCCGGTCCAGGTCGAGCGCCTAAAGCGCCGGCTCGAGCGCGAGCGCCAGGCCCGGCGCGAAGCCGAGGCGATCGCCGAGCGGACGACCCGTGCCCTGTACGAGGAGGTGGAGGTCCGCACCCGCGAGCTGGAGGCCATCGTCGAGATGGGCCGCGATCTGGCCAAGGCGCTCGACGACCGCGGGTTCGCCGACCTGATCGCTCGCCACATCGCCCACGCGGTTGGTTTCGATGAATGCGGGATCTACTCCTGGGAGCGAGCCGACGATTCGGTCGTGACCGCGGGCTATCACCCGGCCGAGCGCAGATCCTCACTCGAGGACGTGTACGCCCTCGAGGAGTACCCCGAGACCCGCAAGGTCCTGGTGACCGGTCGGCCGTCGGTCATCGATCCATCCGATCCAACGGCCGACCCGAACGAGGTCCGCTTCCTGACCAATCTCGGCGGAATGCTGATGTTCCAGCTGCCGATGATCGTCAACGGGCGGACGATCGGGACGGTCGAGCTCCTGTCGCGGACCGGGAAGGTCCTCCTCGATCGCCAGATCGGCCTGGCCCAGACGATGGCCAACGAGGCGGGGGTGATGCTCGAGAACGCCCGGTTGTACGCCCAGGTCCGACACCAGGCGTTCCACGACCACCTGACCGGCCTGCCCAACCGTGCCCTGCTGGGCGATCGGCTCGAGCACGCCCTGGCCCGCGGCCGCGGGCCGGCGGCCCCGCTGGTTGCGCTCCTGTTCGTCGACATCGACGACTTCAAGATCGTCAACGACACCTTCGGGCACGAGGTCGGTGACCAGGTCCTGACGGCCGTCGCCCAACGCCTCGAGCGGCTCGTCCGGTCCGGCGACACGGTCGCCCGGTTGAGCGGCGACGAGTTCGGGATCCTGCTCGAGGATCTCGTCCGGCTGGACGACGCCGACGCCACGGCCAGTCGGGTCGTCCAGGCGTTCCAGCGACCGGTCGAGGCCGCGGGCCGCCCGATCCGGATCTCGGTGAGCGTCGGGGTCGACATGGGGACCAGCCTGACCAGCACGGCCGACGACCTGATCCGCAACGCCGACTTTGCGATGTATGGCGCCAAGGCGTCGGGCAAGGGCCGCTATCGGACCTACCTGGCATCCGAACGGGAGGCGGCCGACGACGGAGCGCGGATCCGCTCCGAGCTGCGATCGGCGGTGGCTCGCGGTGAGCTCCGGCTCCACTACCAGCCGATCATCGAGCTGGCCACGGGCACGATCCGCTCGTTCGAGGCGCTCGTCCGCTGGCAGCACCCACGCCGCGGGCTCCTGGCCCCGGCGGCCTTCATCTCGATCGCCGAGGAAACGGGCACGATCGTCGAGATCGGGTCCTGGGTCCTCGATACCGCCTGCGATCAGTTGCGCACCTGGCAGCGGATTCGCCCGGATCTCGCGATGGCCGTCAACCTGTCCGGGCGGCAGCTCCAGGACGACCAACTGGTCGATCAGGTCGGCGAGGCGTTGCGTCGAACCGGGATCGACCCCGCGAAACTCACCCTCGAGGTGACCGAGACGATCCTGGTCGCCGACCCGAGCGCGCAGACCATCCTGCAGCGGCTCAAGCGGCTTGGCGTGCGACTGGCCATCGACGATTTCGGGACGGGCTACGCCTCGATCAGCTATCTGCGCCGGTTCGCCGTGGACATCCTGAAGATCGATCGCGAGTTCACCGAGGGGGTCGAGACCGCCGATGGCGCCGCCCTCCTTGGCGGGATCGTCCAGCTCGGACGGTCGCTCGGGCTGGAGATCGTGGCCGAAGGGATCGAGCGGCCGGAGCAGCTCGCGAAGGTCAAGGCGTCGAGCTGCGACCAGGGTCAGGGCTACCTGTTCGCTCGACCGACTGGTGCCGAGGAGGCCACCCGGCTCCTTCGTGGGGCAACGACCAAGCGGTCGGCGACCGTCCGGGCTCGGCGGCGCACGAGCGAGGTCGACGGCGCGGTCACACGCTGAGGCGGGTTCGACTCCGGCGATTGTCCGACGCGGGCAGATCGAGGCGATGTGCCTCCGACGAGATGTCGATCCGGGTCGTCGGCGTTCGTCGTCTCGTCGGAGGGCCAAGCGAGGCGAACGCCTCGACCCGACGACAAGGAGTCCGCCCGATGGTAGATGCACGGATGATCCACTTCGAGGTGACGGGCAAGGACCCGGCCGCACTCCAGTCCTACTACGGCAAGCTGTTCGGCTGGAAGCTCAACACGGACAATCCCGGCGGCTACGGGATGACCGATCCGGCCACGACCGGCGTCGTAGTGGGCATCGGCGGAACGCCTGACGGCTCATCGGGCTGGGTGACCGGCTACATCACGGTGGCCGACATTGATGCGACCCTGGCGCGGGCGACCGAGCTCGGGGGCAAGGTCATCATGCCCAAGTTCAGCCCGGGCGGCGGCGCGACGCTGGCCCTGGTGGCGGACCCCGAAGGTCACGTCCTGGGCCTGACCCAAATGTAGTCGGGAGCGCCAGCCCGGCGCTGGCGCTCATCGCCCGATGCACGTGGCCCAGGGCTCGGTCATCTCGACCGCGACCCTGGGCCGCTTCATGTCTTCGGTCCGTCGCGAGCGGCGGACGTTACCGATCAGTTCCTGGCGGGGCGGATGTTGTTGTTGACGTGAAAGACGTTGTCGGGATCCCACTGGCGCTTGAGGGCCGCGAGGCGGACGAGCTTGGCGGCGGGGTACGCCCGCCGGACGCCCGCGTCGCCTTCGTCGGCGAGGACGTTGACGTAGACGCCGCTGGCGAACGGTTCGATCGCCGCGGCGTAGTCTCGGGCGGCGGTCATTCGCTCGGGGTCTTCGGCCGGATCGACCCAGCTGATCCCGCCACCGAACTCGAGCAGCGTCCGGCGATGGCTGAAGGCGGACGCCTCGTCGTCGACCTCGGAGATGGCACCGCCGTAGGCCTGCAGGCCGCCATTCGGGAGACGGGTCCGATCCGGCTCCGGGCCGCCGTCCGGAACGCCCCGCGCCAGGAAGGCGGCGATCGTTTCGTCGGCCAGCTCGGTCAGGTAGTGGCCCTTCATGTAGCGCCGCATGCCATGCTGGTTCGTCTCGTCGTGGAGGCTCTGGAGCTGGACATAGGTCAGCTCCTCGACCCGCTCGGCGATGGGCTGCCCGATCTGACGGATGGTCGGCAAGTAGGTGCGAGCCCGATCGAGATCGCCCACCCAGACGTACCCGATGCTCGCCACCGAGAGCCCTCGGAGCCGATCCGGCAGGTACGGAGCGTCGCCGGCCGTGATGACATTGGCGGTCAGGGTCGCGGCGCGCGGTGCATCGGCCAGCAGCTCGCGCCAGGCGCGCATCGCGGCGGCGGCGTCGGCAAGCTCGA
>ORMF010659318.1_pt1 | contig 11396 bp, 8 predicted proteins | sample 1779871 | NCBI WGS metagenome assembly ORMF01 (sample SAMEA104232316, study PRJEB22302) | groundwater metagenome | biome: forest; feature: aquifer; material: groundwater | place: USA | collected 2011-08-07 | depth 5.4 m
CGCGAATGATGCGCCCGCCATAGGCTGGACTCGTCTCCGACAGGTACCTCGTGCTCTCGGGCGTGGGCAGCTTCTTCGCCAGCAACTCCGGCGTGATGTTGTTGGCCTGCCAGTTGTGGTGCATCCCCCCGGAATAGATCTCGCCGGAGTACGCATTGCCGCCTTCCCGCGGCACCACCGAAATCCGCAAGCCCCCGCCGGCCGTCTCGGCCGAAATCGCGTTGGTCTGATACGTGACCTCCTGCGCCATCGTATAGTTGGTAATCGGCTGCTGACCGTCGCCCCGCGACGACCGGCCGTCCATCCCTTCCACTTCCATCGAGTTCTCGGAGTTATTCCGGCCGCGCGCCATGAGATAGGTCGAGATCAAGGATCCGGCGCCGCCCAGGTTCGGGCCGGTCGCCCTGAGGCCCGGCATGATGATCCCGGCGACGACGTAGTTGCGCGCCGTGGGCAGCGCGTCGAGCACTTCGCGGTTTATCACTTGAGCCTGCCCAGCCCGCTGCAAATCGACGACAGGCGTGGCCCCCGACACGGTAATCGTTTCCGAGACGGTGCCCACTTGCAGTTCGACATTGATAGGCACGCTCGCGTTCGCGATCACCTCGATCCCTTCGCGGCGTACCGCTTGAAACCCGGTCAGCGAAAACGTCACCGAGTAGACGCCCGGCCGGATGTCGACGATGCTGTAGCGGCCCTGCCCGTCGGTCACGACCGAGCGGACCTTTTCGATGAGGGCGGGGCTCGCGGCTTCGACAGTCACGCCAGGGAGGACGCCGCCAGTCGTATCCCGGACGGCGCCGGCGATGGTCGACTGCGCGGCCGCTACGCCCGGCCAGAGCAGAAGCAATACGGGCAGCGCCACCCAACGGCTCTGCCGAGCGCACCGCCTCACGAGGACCGTCCACGATGTCCACGAACACGGAATCAGAGCCATGAATCCTCCTCGATTACGTCGTGACGATTTCGAGTGTGAGCGAGCGTCCAGACTCTTTCGACGTCCTTCGACGATCGACCGTCCATGAAAACCCTTGCGCTGTTCAGTTATGTGTTCCTCGTCTGAGCGCGCGTTAGTCTACGCGCCTGAGCGCGCGGAGTCTAACGGTAATTTGACAGGCGCCCGCAGGATGGTGTAGGCGCCTGGTCGCAGATCCACAATTCTGGATTGGCCCGTCCTGTCGGTCGCCACTGACCGAACTTTCTCAATCAATGATCGTCATCGGCCAGAAGTCTGGCATCGGCTGGGCGCTGGATCCGGACCGGCGAGTCGCGACGCCCTCCGGTTGGGGCTCGCACACGGCTATGGTACTGGGACAATTCTTCCCTGAGCTTCAGGCCGCGCGTCAGGGTGCGACGATCTACTCGTTCGCGCTGCCAGACGCCGTCGGCGCGGGCAGATAATCGGCAGAGTGCGTAGCGCCTAGACGGTCGACGTCAACCTCGTCGGTTGGCGGATCAGGGTGCTGACGGCTCCGGTGGTGCCTGCTGATGGAACTCGCGGCGCTTGATGCGCCAACCCTGAGGCGTCCGCGCGTAGGTGTCGTAGTATCGTCCGAATCTCACAATGGTCGGCACGGATTGGTCGCCTGGTTGAAGTTCAGTCAGATAGACGCTCCCGCTGGCGCCGTCCTTTGTGGGTGTCACGACCAGGTTCGTGAGGAGATGATTGATCGGTCGACTCTCATTGGTTTTGCGCAGCCTGCTGTACATCTCCTTCAGCGCCTTCTCGCCCTTGGTGGTCCGCTTGGTGAAGAGAGAGAAGTACTCGCCGTCGGGCGTGAACACCCAGGAGGCGTCTTCAGGGCCGACGTCGACGCCGTGCGTGTAGCCCTTGACCAGTTGTTCGATGTCGTAATAGTCCTGCTGCGACATCACGGCGTACGGCCGGCTCTGCTGCGCATACAGCCAGCCTGAACCAGCTGCCCCAACCATCAGGCCAAGCACCAACAACAATTTCGCGCTTCGCATAGCAGCTCCCAGTGCGAATGACATCGATCTGCGCCAGTCACCAGCCTGGCGACCGGCGCAGATATTCTGGGTGAGTAGATTGGTGCAGGTTCAGCGGACGCGTGAACCTCTGAGCACTAATGGCTGCTCTTCTTCTTCTCGGCTTCCGCCGCCTTCTCCATCGCGCGGGCGCCGCTCAACATGTTCCTCATCGAGTAGTTGCCCTCGTGGCACGCGTACTCGAACATCCGATAGCTGTCGTCCTTCGCGGCGGGAATATCCATTGTCCAAGGTTTCAAGAAGGCTTCTGGATCTTCCAGGGTCACCCGGTATTGCATGCCGTTCGGACCCGTGCGCGTGAACCGTTCGACGATATGCTGCATCCGGCCGCCGCCCCGATACGGTCCCATTGGCTGCTGATTGCCCTTCGTCTTGTCGCTGAAGTTCGTAATGTCGACGACGAGCGTATCGCCTTCCCAGTGGCCGCGCGAGTCTCCATACCACTGTCTGACGGACGCGTCCACGTGGGGCCGGCCGTCGAGAGGAATGATGCGAACGTCGTGAATGACCTCGTAGAGAATCGCGACGTAGCTGGGCGTCTGGAAGATTCGGAACGCGTTGTTGTAGCCCTGTGGCGTCATCAACGTCGGCATCCCCTTAATGATGCAGCGGTCCCACAAATCGAAGTCGACCCAGGAATTCACGTTATTGCCCCGGCTCTGAATCCGCCAGTCTGCGGACCGTTTCCGCATCTCCGCGGTCAGCGGGATCTGGCCATCCGGCGGATCGACGACGAGCGACGTCCGACGCGAGGCCTTCCCGCGCTCGTACCAGTGCTCGGGCCCGTCGCCCGTTTCGCCTAGTGCCAACTTCTGACGATCGGCTTTATCGTCTTTCGCTCTTCGCTGGAGCTCTTTTTCGCGTTCTGCAAACTCCTCATCTGTCAGAACCGCTCTCGTGCCGAAGCGCGCGGGGCGCTCGATCGGCACTCCGACGTTATCGTTGACGTGATAGGTGCCTTGCAGGTCGGGATGGCCCCACTGTGTTCGAGGCGTTGACCAGGTCGAGCTCGCCTCGCCATTTGTTGACGAACCTGAGGTCTGGGCCTCGACTGGTGGCGACATGACCAACAGGGCCAAGATGCCTGCCGCTACGATCCCGCCATATGCACCCAGTCGTATCTGCATAACCCCTCCCGGAACCCCAGCACTGCTCTTCGCCATGGACTTCCGATCCGTTACTTCGGCGGCTGTTTGAGATATCTACCGTATAGTAACTCCTCTGCGAATTCAACGCATTTGAACTCGAGAAGTTGTGCGTTCTTCTCCAGGTGCTTGTACAGAGGCATGCTGATCTTCCAGGCCTTCGTGAACACCGCCGGATCCTCAATCGTCGCTTCGTACATGATGGCATCTGGCGTCATCAGCGTGTACCGCTCGACGACATGCAGGGCATCGCTCGCGTAGTTGCCTGAACGATCGAGCCAGGCATTGCCATTGAAGCCCGTCGCGTCCACGACGAGCGTATCGCCCTCCCAGCGTCCGCTCGACTGTCCCATCCATGTGTCCACGGGAGCCGGCTCGAGAGGACGCATCTCGATCACGCGCGCCGCGTTGGCAAATTGGTAACTGATCAGGATCGCGCCCGCTGTCTGAACAATTTGAAACGGGAACGGCATGTACGTGGCGCGTGGCACGCCCGGCATATAGCACTTGACTGCCGGGTCGTCGGTCATCCTCTTCGCGAAGTTCGCTTTCTTCTGCGCAGCGGCCGCAGGCAGATATGGAATCTCGTTGCCGTCGACGACGCTGAGCCCGGGGGGCGTGGCGCCCAACGCTCCGAGATCGGGACGCCCCTGCTGAGCGGCGTGGGCCTGGAGATCCCAATCGGCCGTGTTCATCGTCTGCCAGATGCCATTGAGGTTCGGTTTCCCATCAGCGGTTCTCGGGAGCGACGCGGCCGTTCCCTGACCCGAAACGGTGACGACCAGGCCGAAAACGGATCCGAAAACGGCAGCAGCGGCAACGGATGCGCAACAACATCTCATCGGGACCCCTCTCAGGTCAGCTTCGAACGCACGCACTCATCGGTCGCGGAGTCTAGCATCAGATTCCACCCTCCACAACCGATGATCATCCTGTGCGGTGTGCGATGGAATTGCTCTGAGGAGGCAACATCGAATCGCCGTTTTTTCGTCACGCTGCTGCTGATAGTTAGTGTATAAGAAGGCGTCGCAGGAGGCGCAATGAAACGCAGACTTTTCATAGGCGGGACATTTCTTCTGGCTCTCGCTGCATTAGGCGTCGCACAGTCCGTCCTCGGGAAGGCTGCCGAAGCGCAGGGCCGGAATGCTGTGAAGGCTCCACGCTTCGAGGTCGACCCGTTCTGGCCCAAGCCGCTGCCCAACCACTGGTTGCTCGGCAACTCCATCGGCGTCTGGGTGGACGACCAGGATGTGGTCTGGATGGTCCACCGTGGCGCCGCCAACCTGGACCGAAACGAACGGGGGATTGACAACGGATTCGCAGAGTGCTGCACGGCCGCGCCTCCGGTGCTGGCGTTTGACAAGAACGGCAATCTCGTCCATCACTGGGGCGGACCTGGACAGGGATTCGACTGGCCCAACTCCAACCACGGCGTCTTCATCGACCATACGGGCGCGGTGTGGATCGGCGGCAACGGTCCGGGCGACTCACACATCGTGAAATTCACGAAGGACGGCAAGTTCCTCGCCCAGTATGGCAAGCCCAACGCGCGTTTGAGCGGCAAGGACCAGAAAGGGCAGAACACGTTCACGCCGAACAGCAACGACCCGGAGAACTTCGGCCGCGTGGCGAAGATCACCGTGGATGCGAAGGCGAACGAAGCCTTCGTCTCCGACGGGTATTTCAATCACCGTGTGGCGGTGCTCGACGCGGCGAGCGGGAAGATGAAGCGCTACTGGGGTGCGTACGGCGTGAAGCCGGATGACACGCCGCTTGGCCCCTACGATCCCGCCGCCCCGCCCGCGAAGCAGTTCCGGAACCCGGTCCACTGCGCGGATCTCTCCAAAGATGGACTCCTCTATGTCTGCGATCGCACGAATGATCGCCTCCAGGTGTTCCGTCCCGACGGCACGTTCATCAAAGAGGCGTTCTACGCGAAGAATACGAAGGCGGGCGGATCCGTGTGGGACATCGCGTTCTCACGCGACCCGCAGCAGAAATACATCTACATGGCGGATGGTGCGAACAACCGTGTGTACATCATCCTGCGCGACACGCTGCAGTTGCTGACAAGCTTCGGCGATGGCGGCCGGTATTCCGGTCAGTTTTTCGGTGTCCACAGCATTGCCGTCGACTCGCAAGGCAACATCTACACGACCGAAACCTACGAGGGTAAGCGGATCCAGAAGTTCGTGCATAAAGGCGAGGCCACGGTGACGAAGGAACATCAGGGCCCCCCCTGGCCGCGCTAGACCCTGGGGTCCACGGGTCAGTGGGTGCCTGCAGGTCGGTTGCGATCTCGACATAACGTCGGCTCCTTGCTGGCCGCCTTTGGAGCCTCACGGGCGCTGCGGCGATTCCCGTCAACCTGTGTGTCCATGATTAGCAAGGGTCCTGAGAACGCTTGCCCGATGCAGCCAACGCCGTCTGCGCGCGTCCATTACGAGCAAGAGCTCCATACGCGTACGGCCGAAGCCGGAGCTCGTCGGCGCCGGCACATGTGGGGCCTGTGCATCATGGCGGTCGCGTTTCTTGCCGCCATCGGTCGCGCGCAGCCGGTTTTCAGTCCGGAGGATCTCGAGCGCGCCATGAAGGCTGTCGGTCGATACGTTGAGTTGACCCACAGCGCGATCGGCGCCGGCGACTTCGAGACTGCAAAGACGCGGGTCGCGCGCGCGCGTAATCAGCTGGCCCCGACGATAGCCTTCTGGAGGAATAACAAGGAGGCCGACGCGGTGAAGTTCCTGCGAGAAGCTATTGCGGCGCTGGATGAGCTGGATTTGTCGCTCTCCAACGAACCAATCGATCGGGCCGCGGCTGGGGCGGCAGCCAAGAAGGTGGACGCCGCGTGTCAACGCTGCCACGCCGTGTATCGTGAGCAGGATCCGACGTCGAAGAAATTCGTGGTCAAGCTGCGCCGATAGGTCCTCCCCGTTTACACGAGGCGGGTGCCAGTAACGTTCAGCCTGGGTAGTAGGAATTCAGAGGTTTCTTGGCCTGGGCTCAGGTTTCGGGCCTGGATCCAGCGACTCTACTCGCGTGCTGGCTTGAACAAAGTCGCGCAGGTCGTTATTCTGGAATGAGTTGCACAATCGCATAAGTAGTATAATTTACGTGTCTCTGAGAGCGCATTCATCCTGAGGGAAGCCATGCTCCCGATGTCGATACGATTGTCCCGCAGTGGTCTGGGAGGGCTCGCGCTATTATTGCTGTTTGTTGGCGCGGCGGCGCCCGCCGATCTCGACCTCCGCCTCGTCAACGCTGCGGCTGAGCAGAACTGGACCGGAGTGCGAGGGTTGCTCGGCGCGGGTGTCGACGTGAACCAATCTCGGGCCGACCGCACAACGGCTCTGATATGGGCGGCCCACTGGGATCACCGCGAAACCGTCGAGTTGCTCCTGAAAGCGGGAGCCAAGGTCAATGCCGCCGAGGACCACGGGGTCACGGCATTGGCACGCGCATGCGAGAACGCCAGCGTCGCAGTGGTCGAGACACTGTTGAAGGCCGGGGCCAACCCGAATCTGGCCCAGACGACCGGGCTCACGCCGCTGATGGTTGCCGCAAGGACAGGCAATATGCCCGTTGTGCAGACGTTGTTGTCACACGGGGCAGACGTGAACGCGCGGACGTCGAGCACTGGATCGACCGCGCTGATGTGGGCCGTATCGGGTCGTCATCATGACCTCGCGCAGGCGTTGATTGCCGCAGGCGCGAACGTTCATGTGTCTTCGGACAAAGGGTTCACGCCCCTGTTGTATGCGGCGCGAATCGGAGATATCGAAGCGGCCAAGATGTTGCTGGCTGCCGGCGCCCGTGTGGACGAAGCCGGGTCCGACGGGACGCACGCGCTGCCGCTTGCGGTTGTCAACGGTCAGGACCAGTTCGCCATGCTCCTGCTCGAGCGGGGCGCCGATCCGAATACGACAGTCGACGGCGTTACAGCGCTACATGCTGCCGCCGGAGACGTCAGCCCGTGGTTGTCCGACTGGCTCCGGGCGCATGGAGGCCAGTGGAGAAACCCAAGGAACCTCACCGTTGATCGTCGGCTCGCGCTTGTCAAGGCTCTCGTCGCACGGGGAGCCAATCCGAATGCTCGCATCAGCACGTCCGCCGTTGTGCTCGGTTACATCGCCACGCCGCGTCGCGGTGCCTTTGCGGGGAACGCCTGTGGCACTGGGGACGTCGGCGGCGCCACGCCGCTCTGGGTCGCCGGCCTCTCGCTGAACGGCGGCGGAAGCTTCGGTGTCGACTACAAGCCGCAAATCAACAGCAGCGCGGAAATTGTTCGGGAGCTACTGGCGGACGGCGCCGATCACCGCATCACCACGTTCGACGGGACCACCGCGCTCATGGCGGCGGCCGGAATGGGACCGCGATCGTATCAGCCGGGAAAAGCGCGAGGAGACCGCCTCGAAGAGGCCGAGGCGGCGGTGAAGATTCTGGTTGAGGCCGGCGCGGATGTGAACGCGATCAATGAGGGGGACTTTACGGCGCTCCACGCCGCAACCTATCGCGGGTGGAACGAGGTCATACAGTACCTCGTCGAACACGGTGCCAATATCAATGCGCGGGACTACCGCGGGCGCACGGCGTTCCGACTGGCCGAGGGAGCCAAGCAGTCGTTTGAGTACCAGAGTTGGCCCGAGACCGCAGAGCTGCTGCGTCGATTAGGCGCAGACACGCGGCTGGGTATTTCAGGTCTCATTTTCGAACGCGCGGACCGCGATCTGGTCTCTGGCGGCAACCAATAGAAGAGGACCCCATGAGCAAAGGACTACTTGCTGTCGGGTTCGCGGTGGTGATTTGTGCGGTGGCGGTGGTGCGCTCATCGGCGCACCGTGCCGATGCACCCGCGGTTGGAGCCAGCGCGGCTTCCACAGTACCCGGTTCTTCCCTAACGGCGCCAGCGCATCGGGCGTCCGCGCAACGCCCCTCGGCGCCTCCTCTCTCGGCCATACGGCTGATGCAGCCAGGGGGCGCACGCGCAGCGTTGCAGGGGCCCGGTGCAGGCTCGACTCAATCTCAGGGCACCGGTACGCTCTCCCGTGAGCTTCTGGATCGTTATTGTGTGGGTTGCCACAACAAGCGGATCCAAGGACGGGCAGCGTTCGATGAGTTGGACTTGACGCAGGTTGGAACGCACGCCCCAGTCCTTGAAAAGATCCTGAAGAAGCTTCGAACCGGACAGATGCCGCCCGACGGATCGCGCCGGCCTGATCAGGCGACGATCGATACGTTTGTGGTGGATCTCGAGGCGGCGCTGGATCGCGAGAGCGTGCGCGCGCCGAACCCCGGCAGAGTCGCCTCGCGCCGGCTGAATCGGCTCGAGTATGTCAACGCCGTCCAGGACGTACTCGGGCTGACGATTGATGGTACTCAGCTGCTGCCGTCGGACATGTCCGGGTTCGGGTTCGACAACAACGCGGATGTGCTGTCGATCACACCCGCCCTCATGACTCGCTACATCGCGGCGGCGACGAAGGTGAGTCGCGCGGCTGTGGGAAGTCTCGATAATCGGCCGCTCCAGCAGCTGTACTCGCTCGGCTCCGAGCAACAAGACGCCCGCATGGGCGAGGACATGCCGTTTGCGACTCATGGCGGTCTGGCGGTGAAGCATCTTTTCCCGCTCGATGGCGAGTATGCCTTCGCGATCCGCTTGAAAGGGAGTGACAACAGCGGCATCGGCGGCATCGAGGACGAGCACGAGGTTGAGTTGCGGTTGGATCATGCGCTCGTGAAGCGCTTCAAGATTGGCGGTCACTTCAAGGGCCCGGATCCAGGAACGACACTCGCGATTGATGACGATGACGTCGAAGGACGTCGACTCCACGAGTACCGCATAACCGCCGATAAGGCGCTGGAAATTCGCGTTCCAGTCACCGCAGGCGTACGGCTCGTCGCGGTCACGTTCACCGATTCCTCGCCGACACCGCTCGAGGGGGCGGAATACGGACGGCCCGCCATCGACAAGTTCTTTGTCTCGGGCCCGTTCGATGGAACCGTGCCGAAGGATACGCCCAGCCGTCGCCGCATTTTCATCTGTCGTCCCACAGGCAGCCGCGACGAGGACGCGTGTGCGCAGCGAATCATCACCACGCTGGCCCGCCGCGCGTATCGGCGGCCGACGACGGACCGCGACATCCAGCCACTGATGGCGATGTTTCGAAACGGCCGGCAGGAGCGGGATTTCGACACCGGCATTGAGCGGTCGATCGAAGCGCTCTTGTCGATGCCCGCGTTCCTGTTCCGCATCGAGCGCCAGCCGGCCGGTGTCCAGGCACCGTATCGGCTGACCGACTTGGAACTGGCCTCGAGGCTGTCGTTCTTCCTCTGGAGAAGCATCCCTGATGACGAACTCGTCGACCTCGCGGCGCGCAATGGGCTGCAGAACGAGAAGGTTCTCGAGCAGCAGGTGCGCCGGATGCTGGCAGACCCGCGCGCCACGCGCTTCATGAACGATTTCGTCGGGCAATGGTTGGAAGTGCGGAATCTTTTCGGACAGACGCCGGATCCCGTGATGTTTCCCGCATTCAACGACACATTGCGCAGGGCCATGGTGCGGGAAACTGAACTGTTCTTTGAGAGTCAGTTGCGCGACGACCGGCCAGTCCCGGAGCTTCTGCGTGCCAAGTACACATATCTCAATGAACAGCTGGCCCGGCACTACGGAATCCAGGGGGTCTACGGCAGCCGATTCAGACGCGTGGAGTTATCCGACGATCGGCGGGGCGGTGTCCTCGGACAGGCGAGCGTTCTGACGTCGACCTCTTACGCCAACCGAACGTCGGTTGTCCTACGGGGAAAGTGGGTTCTCGGGATTCTGCTGGGGACGCCGCCGCCGGAACCCCCGCCCAATGTGCCACCTCTGGCGGAGAATAGCGCCTCCAATCCCAAGACGTTACGCGACCGCATGCAGGTGCACCGCGCCAATCCCGTCTGTGCGAGCTGCCACACGAAGATGGATCCACTTGGATTCGTGCTGGAGAACTACGATGCGATCGGCCGATGGCGCGACAACGACAGTGGCGCGCCTATCGACGCAAAGATCTCGCTGAACGGCAAGGACGTTGACGGCCCCAACGCGTTTCGCGAGGCGCTGGTCGCTCGAGCCGATCAGTTCGCCCGGACCGTCACCGAGAAGCTGCTTACCTATGCCTTGGGACGCGGAGTGGAGTACTTCGACCAGCCAATAGTGCGGCAGATCGATCGTGGGTTGGCTGCAGACGAATACCGATGGTCTTCGCTCATACTCAGCATCGTCCGGAGCACGCCGTTTCAGATGCGCGGAGCGTAGATTAGGAGCCAGTTATGGTTATCAGAAAGATGCACATTGACCGCCGCACCGTCCTGCGTGGACTGGGCGCGAGCATAGCGTTGCCGTTTCTCGACAGCATGGTGCCAGCGCTCACAGCGCAAAGCCGAACGGCTGCAGCTCGCGTGCGGCGACTTGGCGTGTTCTATGTTCCCAATGGCATGTCGATGCCCTACTGGTCTCCAAAGACCGAAGGGCCGCTCGCGGAGTTGCCACCGACGCTGCGGTCGCTTGCCAAGTTCAAGCAGAACGTGCTCATGTGCGGCGGCCTCGACTCCAAAGCCGCAAGCTTGGTCAAGGGAGGAGGCGACCATGCTCGGGCAGCGGGTACCTTCCTGACCTGTTTGCCTTTCAAGCTCACCACCGGCGCGGATGTGGAGGCAAGCGTATCCTTCGATCAGCTTGGCGCGCGTGAGTTGGGGAAGGAGACGCAGCTCGCGTCGCTCGAGCTTGGACTCGAAGCCAATTACATGCTGGGCGCGTGCGATACGGGTGCGAGCTGTGTGTATACGAACACCATCGCATGGCGAACACCGACGACCCCGCTGCCGCCTGAAAACGACCCGCGCGCCTTGTTCGAGCGGTTGTTTGGCACGACGGGCAGTACCGACCCACGGATAAAACTCTCCCGCATGCGCCGTGACCGCAGCATTCTCGACATCGTGATGGGGGAGCTCGGCGACCTTGGGAGGGTCATCGGGCCAGGCGACCGCGTGAAGCTCGACGAGTACGTTGAAGCCGTGCGAGACGTCGAGCGTCGGATTACGCTTGCAGAGAAACAGAACTCCAAAGAGCTGCCGCTGGTCGAGCAGCCGCTTGGCGTGCCGAACGATTACAGCCAGCATGCCAAGCTCATGATGGATCTCCTCGCGCTTGCGTATCAATCCGACCTCACGCGCATCAGCACCTTCATGTTGGGTCGTGAAATCAGC
>ORMF011359668.1_pt1 | contig 11396 bp, 15 predicted proteins | sample 1779871 | NCBI WGS metagenome assembly ORMF01 (sample SAMEA104232316, study PRJEB22302) | groundwater metagenome | biome: forest; feature: aquifer; material: groundwater | place: USA | collected 2011-08-07 | depth 5.4 m
GAATGGCCAGCGAGGATCGCGACGGTCAGGCCGAGGGCCGCGACCTGCGCGAGCGAAAGATCAACAAAGACCACGCCCCGGGCGAGGACGTGCAGGCCGAAGTAAGCGTGGATGCCGGTGAGGACGAGACCGGCGACGAGCGGCCAAAGCAGTAGCTCAACCATCTGCTTTCAGCCTGTCTTCAGGGCTGCAGACAGCCGCTTCACGTTTTCCTCGAACAAGGCGATGTAGTCGGTTCCCGAGGGGAGCAACGTCACGGGCTGCGCTCCGACTGTCTCCGCAATCTGCCGTACCAACGCTGGATTCGCATGCGGCTCGGCGATAAGGATACGCACCCCCGCCTCCCGCATGCGCTTGAAGAGCGCCGAGAGCTCCGCGGGCGAAGGCGGAACGCCGGGATGGGGCTCCACCGCGGCCACGATCTGCAGCCCGAACCGCTCGGCGAAGTACGCCCAGCTGTCGTGCACGACGACGACCTTCGTGCCGCGGTAGGGCCCGAGCGCCGTTTCCCATTCCTTGATCTTTTCATTCAGACGGGACAGGAACGTGTCGCGGTTTGCCTCGAAGAGCGCCTTCTCGGTGGGGCGCAGCTCTACCAGCGCAGCGAGGATCGACGCGGTGATCGGCTGGGCGTTGTGGGGATCGAGCCAGTAGTGCGTGTTGCCATAGGCGTGCACGTGGGCCCTGCGCTCGACGCGCAGGCGCGGCGTCTCGGTTTGAAGCAGCCTCACCGATTTCGAAGCATCGCGAACCGGCACCTGGGAAGCGGGAAGGCGAGCGAGCCACGGCTCGTGATCAAGCCCGATCTTGACGATGAGGTCTGCGCGCCGCAGCCGCGCCAGCTGGCCCGGCTTCACTTCGACGGAATGGGGGTCCTGCTCGGGCGCGGCGAGGCTTTCGACGTCCACGCGGTCGCCACCCACCGCCTCCACCAGGGACTTGAGATCGGCGGAGGTCGTTACGACCCGGGTTTTCTCCTGCGCGAAAACCGTTTGTGGCGCCGCCGCGGCGAGCGCGGCGAGCGCCACGACGAAGGCTCGGATCAAGATTTCCGCAGACTGGTAAAGATGGACTTTGGAATCATGCAGTGCACACCTTTGCGGACGTCGACCACCTGCGAGACGCGACAGTCGCCTGCCATCGAGACGAGGCTGTAGGCTTCATAGCGGTTCATCGGCACCATCTTCTGGTTCGCGAGCCAATCGACCGCCTCACGCACGGCGTTGTTCATCGCCACGTTGAGGTCCTCGTTCACGCCAATGGCGATCCAGTGCGTGCGCGTCTCGATGAACGGCCAGTTGAGCTTCATGTCCTTGCGCACGATCGGCTGGATCCGGATCTCCCTAAACGAGCACTCGAGCGCGGTCAGGTTCACCTCGCCGTTGCCCTGCCGGCAGTGCGAGTCGCCCGTCCAAATGAGCCCGCCCTTGAGAAGCACCGGAACGAAGAGCGTCGTGCCTTCCTGCAGCTCGTTAATGTCCAAGTTGGAGGCGTTTTTCCATGGACGCAGCGTCGACACCGGCGCGAGCGGGTCGTCCTTGACGCCGCCCTTGCGGGGAGCCGGATCGTTCGGGTCGATGCCGACCGCGAGGGTACCGGGGAAGGGCTGCAGGTCGAGCACGACGCCGGGCTTGAACTCGGCGGTGCGCTTCTGCAGGTCAAGCGGGAAGAACTTGAGATGGCCTTCCGGCATCTCGGGTGCGAGCGCGCCGATCGTCGGGAATTCCTTCCCGGGCAGATTGAAGTTCGTGCCCCAGGCCTTCGGCTCGATCCTGAGAATGCGGATCTCGAGGACATCGCCGGGCTCGGCGCCGTTCACGTAGATCGGGCCCGTCATGGAGTGCGGCCCACCGCCCGGATTCGCCTTACGCAGCTCCACGATCTGCTCCATCGTCGTGCCGGGCTGAATCTTGTCATGGGCATGCATCATGGTCTCGACCGAGACCGTGTCGCCGGAGTTGACGACGAGCTTGGGCTTCTCGCGCGGATCGAGCCAACCCCACTGGACCGTTTCAAGCGTTGCGGCAAGCTTGTGCTGCTTGCCTTGCGCCGCCCGGGGCGCCCAATCGTGATTACCGCGCGCGGGACCCTGCTGCTGCGCCATAACTGTGCCTGCCGCGAGCGCGGCGAGCACAGCGCCAACGGCGACTGTCTTCTGCGTGAGCATCGTCAGCATGGAAGCCTCCCTCCCAGATGGGGTGCGGTTATGTTGGGCGCGTCCCACGCCGCTCGTCAAGAGCGACTGCGGTCTCGAGTCCAGGCGTAGCGCAGCTCGCGCTTGAGCGCCTTACCGATCGCTCTTAGTGGCAGCGCATAAGAACCGTTGCAATGCGTTGCATCTTCCCCAAGGGCGAATTGTCGGTGGTCTTGGCGTCGTGCATAGAGCACCATGCGTGATCTGATAGGACACGCCCGAGAATCCTTCTGGCCATGATGAGTTTCATGTCCAGAGGGTGGCGTCGACGGCAGCTTCGGAAGTCGCTTCAGCCCTCGGTGCTGACCCGATGGCCGCAAGCGTTGAAAGCAAAGCGAGCGACAGCGCTCTCCGTCGACTGATGATGCGCATGGCGTCCCCCGAATGTCGATAATGTGAGGTCTACGCGAATCGCACGCCCTCGCGACCGCGGTTCGCCCCTACCAGTGTGGTTTGGCAAGAATCGGGCGGGGCAAGCCTTGCAAAAAGCTTACATCTCCCGAGCTTGCCGTTATAGAAGCCGTGGTGAGGGCCTACCCCAGCTACCAGTCGTTCTGTTCAAGGCGTTTCACACCCTTAATCGTCTCGGCGGTCGAGGCCTGCAGCCGCTTCAAGCGGTCGCGCACGCGCATTTCGGCCTTTCGATAGCACTCCCTCTCGTAGTCGAGCTTGATGCGGAGCGCGAGATCGGCATTGGGGTCGGATGGTTCCGCACTCTTGGCTGCATCTGGAGCGGTCGGCTTGACCTCGCAATCGGGCTCCGGCTGTGCTGTTAGTAGAGCGCGGTCTGGCAGCGGAATTCGCGTTCTCGATCTTCTTGCGGTGTTGATGGATGCAGTCGGGGACATATCGTAGTCGTCATAGGGGTACTCAGCGCAGCCGACTAGCGTTGCGCCGCAGACGGCGATGACGACCACGGCGGCAAAGTGCAAACCTTTGCACCTTCGCTCGTCGGCCCTGATGAAAAGGCCGCGGCTGGCGGTAGCGCTACACCGGGCGCGCGCGTTACGCATCACAAGAACTCGTAACTTGATCCCCCGCTGGGCGAATGAACCTCGATCGTGTTGAAACTTCGACGTGATCACTCGCCCTGAGTAGAACATGCGGCGCCTGTCGCGGAGATCGGACAGAGCCCGCTCATCGGAGCGAAGGGTAGCAATCGCTATTTCTTGGATCCGAACCAAGGGGCAAAATCCGTAATCGGAGCGCTCGTGAGCAGCGCCACGATGACGGCGAGAACCGCCGCGGCGAAAAACAGCACCCCCAAACGCCAGCCCCGTGATGGGCTCCTTCCAGACTCGTGTTCAGAGACATCTAGCTCGCTGCCGGCCTCGTGAGTGCGGATCGAGCACGTAGGGCAGGCTACACGATCACTGCGCAGCACGACGTATCCGGCTCCATCACACGTCGGGCAACGCTCGCCGCTGATAGACATGAAGGCTCCCACACCGGGCAGTGATCTTTACCGGCCTACGCTGGACGTGGATGTGACCGTCTCAATTCGCAGGATCAAATCTGATTTCAAATGCTTTCACCAATTCCAATGGTGACGCGACACTGGTTGACTGGGCCACTCTTACTGCGCATCATTGAGGTAGGCGTTCTCCCCGCTGAATCCAATTGCTGCTATCTCTTCATGAACCGGGAGCTCTGCGCCCTGGCGATAATCGAGCGCGGCCGCGCGCTGTCGATCGCGCTGTCCTTGAAAGGGCCCACTGTGACTGCGGACCACGGCGCGATTTCATGGGTGCCGTCCTCTCAGCCATCGGCCTGCGCTGAGCTGTCCCCACTTGGGGCACCGCGCGTCTTGACCTCCTCAGCTTAGCTGTGCCCGACGGAAAAGCACACCGCACCTCATCACCCTACGCTGCTTCAGCCGCTAATGCTTCGTATGGAGGCAGCGATGCCGACATTTCGCAAGGCGCATTTCCCGATAGCCCTGGTGGCTACGACTCTGGGAATCATCGCCGGCCATTCTTTCGATCTGCGCCCACTCGCGCCGGTTGTCGGCCGCAACCGGGCCACCAACCCCAGCCATCACCTTCAACCGCTCGAAGAAGCTCATGGTCTCCTGCCGCGTTTGCTCTTTGCGTTGGAAATCCTCGCGCACGGTTCCATAAATGAAAGCGCTCGCTGCAGCTCGCCTGCTTCCGCCCCCGACGGCTCGCCGGAATACACCCCAAGAGCCTTGGCCACCAGGAAGAACCCGCGTGCGGAGACGCCGGGCTCAATCTTACTTACGCAAAGTGCTGCGAGCATCGGGCAGCCGGCCGCGACATCCTCCTCAGTGAGCCTTTCGAGCGCTTCGGTGACCCGATGGATCGTATGAGGCGGCACAAGCCTGAGGCGCTGTGCGAGTTCCCTATAGGTCGTCGTGTTCCCGGTTTTGGCCTGGTCCATGAGGACCTGTCGGAGATGATCCTTCAGCATGACATCGCCATCACCATTCGCGCATCAGCGCGTGTCCTTGGCGCGCACAAGAGGAGGGTGGCGAGTGTCGCCCCGACGATTTTGCGGGCGGACGTACATGATCAGCGCCTCCGGATGCTCGGTCTTGGCCTTGAGGGCGGCGATGAGGGCATCCTCAGCGTGCACCACGACGTGGTTCCCCTTCCCCTTGTGCTTGAGCCCGACGGCGAATTTCATGGAGTCTACCCTCCTCTTGAAGCCGTTTGGCCCATCAACTCACCAACGCTTGGGGAGCCGACATCGGTGTTACCGAAGAAGGCGCGATGTCCTGCAAATCTCCAACGCTGGCGATGGTCTCCATTGAGGGTCGGCTTTAGATGATGCCGAGCATCCAGAGTAAGTCACCAACGCCCAAGAGCACATAGCCAACGTAGACCGGCATGCGCCCCATCCTATCCCTGATGCGCTGGGACGCCTTCGTTGCTGCGAACTCCGTGTACAGGCAAACGCCGAAGCAGAGCGGCAGACCCAGAAGCGAATAGAGAAAGACCTCGTGGATGCGGTCGTGCAGAACCGGCCCGAGGTCGTAGATGAACGCCGATATCATCACGACGACAATCAGCGGCAACAGCCAGAACAGGCAAAGGAACAGCATGATGCTGTCGTCGTGCAGCCAAGCGAGTGCGCTGATGCCCTTGTCAGCGATCCCGCCCCCGCGCCGGAGCCAGGATTTCATGATGCGGGTTCGGCTCTCGGGCGTCAAGCGAGGTCGCGAGCCACACCAGCGTTTCCGCGCCCTTCTCGGGCGTGCGCGACACCGGTTTGAGCATTCGTCATGGCGACATTCATGAGCAGGCCGTTGTTGCGGTCGAACCCGCTCGCCACCAACCCCGGGTGGAAACAGTTTGCCGTCACGCCGCTACCTTCGAGACGTCGCGCCAATTCAATCGTGAAGAGGATGTTGGCCAACTTGTTTTTGCCGTAGCGGCGAAAGCTCCGATGCGAGCGCTCGGCGTTCAAGTCGTCGAAGGGAATACGCGTGCCCTGGTGCGCTTCGGACGCGGTTGTGATGATACGGGACGGCGAGCTCTCCTTCAGCCGGTCGAGCAACAGCGTGGTCAGCAGGAACGGTGCCAGATGGTTGACCGCCCAGGTTAGCTCGATCCCGTCCCCGGTCACTTGGCGCGTTGTGTACATGGCGCCGGCGTTGTTGATGAGCACGTCCAGTTTCGGGTAGCGGGCGAGCACTTCGGCGGCGATCTTGCGCACCGCCGTCTGCGACGAGAGATCAGCAATGAATGTTCCGACCGTTGCTTCTTTGGCCGCCGCAGCCCGGATGCGCGCCGTGGCAATGCGCGTCCTCGTTTCGTTGCGGCCGACGATGCCGACATTCGCACCCAGAGCCACCAGCCCTTCCGCCGCGGCCAGCCCAATCCCGTTGGTGGCGCCGGTCATCAGGATCTGCTTGGCGTTCATGGCTGACTATTCCCACACTAACGTATGGCGCTCAGTACGGCGTGCCGTTCCATCTCGACAGAATCCCGAATCCTGGATAGGCGCTTACCTGCGCAACACGCGCCGGGGAGCGCGCATTGGAATCGAGCCTCTATCCGCCGGTCAAGCGCTTCCTTGAATCCCTCGGCTTCCAGCTCAAGGGCGAGGTCTGCGGCTGCGATCTCGTGGCCTTGCGGGAGGGCGAGCCGACCGCGGTCGTCATTGGGCGGCAGCACTCGGCAGCCGATCATGACCGCCTACCGTCAGCAGGCGCTGGCGTGCGCGGCGGCGCTGGCACGCGCGCGAAGTCGACCGCGCGACTTGAAGCCCACCCTGCCGGACGCACGGAAGATATTGCTCAGGAATGTGTATGGCTGGTTCGTCAAGGTCGAGCGCGGTGTCTACACGCTCTCCGAGGGTGGCAAAGCAGCCCTGGTGCGATGGAAGGCTCATCTGCCTCCCCGGCCTTGGAGAAACGTGTTGACGTCGTGGCAAACGCAACTGAGCGAGAACCGGCGTAAAATCGGTCGGCGTCCCCGCACCCCTACCGCTTCCATGACGTGGACGTGTCCGCTTCGCCCGACAACTGATGACATCTCCGAGTGGATTGGTTCATCCAGTGCGGGCTTCGGGCGCTCAGCGGCTAATTGAACGCTCCGCAGGTGTGGCCCGGTTACTCCAGTGTGCGCTCTCTGCAGGGCACCCGTGGACTATCAGTTCATCGGTAACCCGGCTTTCAACCGGTGTCCATATTTGAACAGGTCTACTGCGTAAGCCTGTCGGCGGGCCTTTGCCTACCTGAGGGCTTTAACGATCTGAACCCGCCTCGGCTTTACGGTGCGCGGCGGCGAAGTGAATCTAACGCCAAGGTCTTTGGCGCGCCGGTGCACTACCTCGCAATCAGCTTCAAAGCCATCCAGTTCGATGACGAGAACGAACGTGTCGGGTGCCGTCACCGAACTCTCGACGCGCACGCGCGCACCGGTTGCGGACAGATCGCGCACGGTACATGGGAGCGTCGAATGCCGGTCGTTGAACAGGATGATGCTACCCTTCAGGACGCGCCGGCGCGGGGAACCCCGTCTCTCATTGCCGGTAGCATCCATGACAGCCTCACAACATTGTTCCGCACAGCACGAGATAGAACGGCCGCTACGCTACGTTGGCTCAGCCGGCTACGACCACCTCTCTTGATGCAGCCCTCCCCCAGCTGCAGCAAGAACCCGCAGGACACAAGCAACATCGCCTACCGCGAGAGCCTCTCGTAAAGGGCATGCCGTTTCGCATCTCGTGGAAGAACGGAAAAGATAAAGATGAGGCCGATGTCATAGCGTTCAGCAGCAGTCCCAACATACTTAGGGCATTCCGGATCGTCTGCGGGCTCACGACCTCCCGTGACGATCTGCTCATTTACCCGTGCCGATTAATAGCGCCAGTGCCTTGATAATCTCCTGGGGCTGGGCCGGCTTCAGGAGGAAGGGCGCGCCGCGCACCGTAGTCACATCCTCGGGGGGATGCCTCGCATAGAAGAGAAAGCGCACGTTCCTTTTCTTGAGCGCCCGAGCGGTCGTCCGGTGGTCTTCTGAATCGGGGCGCCAGTCGACGACAGCCGCACTGAACGTGAATTGCAAGATGCGCCCCACTGCTTCCCCGGCGTTGCGCGCAACGAGAACCTCCGCGCCCGCCCCCTCCAGGACGGCCTGAAGATCAAGCGCAATGAGGGGCTCGCCCTCGACCACAAGGATGGTCTGCCTATCGAGATTGTCGCGATCCACGGCCGAGATCCTTTCTCTCGCCCAGTCCGCCCTCACCGGTAGTCTGGAGTACGGTCCCGCCCCGGTTCTCCTGGCGCTGGATGAAGCACCTACGCCGTCTATGTGTGTATCGTGTCATCATCTGAAGGCGGCGACGCGTGCCGCCTGCTCGGCGATCACGCGGGCGTTGTCGAGGTCCGGCGAGCCGGCCACTACGCCCTTGACCAATACCTTGGGGCCCGACCACACCGGCAGGCGCGGGCAGCCACCGCAGCTCTCCTTGTAGCTCATGATGTCCCGCCACGTGCTGCCGTTGATGAAGCCGTGGCCATAGGGAAACGGGTTCATGTTCTTGTCGAGGTTGAGGTCGTGGCGGGCGCCGATCAAGTGGCCGATCTCGTGCGCCACGGTGTAGCTCGCAACCGCGCACTCGTGGTGCACCACGGCAAAGGCCTCGTCCGCATCGGCATAGACACGGGTGGCGAGCCCGCAGCCTTTCGGATCATCAACGATGAGTATGCCCACGTCGGCACGGTACTTCTCGCGCAGAGGATGGATCTCCTCCATGTAGCCGTCGCCTTTGTCGGCGAAGCGCCACACGTGGTCGAAGTGCGCGCCTTCTTCCACGTAGTCGGTCTGATAGGCGTGCACCAGCCGCAGCTTGACTTGGCCGATGCCGCTCTGGCGGAACGACTCGTTGGCCTCCTCGATGGAGAGATCGACGAGTTCGCGCTTGACGTCGATATAGTTGCCCGCCGCCTTCTTGGTGTAGGCGACGATGACGTCGATCACGATGTCCTTGGGTGCCGGGCCGCCCTTGGCGATCGCTTTCTTGACTGAGGGATCAACCACGTTCACCGCCGCCACCTTCTGGTCGGCCGTCGCCTTGGTCTGCTGAAGCTTCGCCTGCTGCTTGTTGCCCTTCAGCTGGCCCCCCTTCTGCTGCTTCTTCGGCTTCATGATGCTGGCATCGCCCTCGTTGACCAGCGGATCGTCGCGCAGGTTGGGGTCGTTGGCGCGCATGCGCTCGGGCATCGGCGCATGCTCCTGGGGCATCTTGTCCTCGCTCATCTCGATCACAGCATGCATCTCGCCGCCCATATGGCGGATTGAATAGATGCGGCCGCCGTGCTGGACAGAACCCGCCATCTTTCCTCCGGGCCACCACATGATGGTCGCCGGTGCGTCCGTTCCTTCCACCCTGCCGTGCCAAACGCACATGTCCGGCTTGATGTCGACGCTGGTGCGCGTGATCGTCAGGACGGTGTTCTCGCTGAGGGCGACAGTGATCTTTGCGGGATCATTTGAGTGTGCCTGCGCACCGGCACCGGCTTCCTTGGTCAAAGCGTACTCCACCATTGGGGCAAATGGCGCCGCCATCATGCCGACGCCTATGGTTGATTTGGACGCCTTGGCATGCTCCATCATGGTTTTCTGCGTGTCGTTCATGCTCATGTCGGCCGGCGCCTTGTGGAACACATGGTTCCAATCGACCCCGAGCGCCTTGACAGTCACTCCGTGCTGGGCCGCAGCCTTCTTCACGGCCTCGACTTTCCCTTTGGGGACCGACCACACTTCGCATCTGGTCAAGGGAAGAGCCTGGCCTGTTGCCTTGCCGGCCAGCCTCTTGATCGCCTTGTAGGTGGCCGACTGCTGCGGTGGCAGCTTCGACATGATCAGTTGAACGCGCTTCGGATCAGCCTGGGCCAACGCCGGGCTCATGCCCAGCCAGACGAGGCAGCCAAGCAGCGTTGCCACGCAGATTGTGCGTGAACATATCATGGCGACGACTCCCAATAACGAACAGCGACAACCAAGGGTCGCTACCGAAGCCGCTGCTGCCCTGGTCAGAAGCGGGTCGTCAGGTCCGTAAGCCAGGGCGGCGAGAGATCGACAAGAAACGTCTCGAGCTGCTTGTCGAGCCCGCTCAAGATCAATGCTCCGAACACCAAGAGCACACTGCCGAGCAAGATCTTGCCGCCTTTGCCGGCATCCAACATACGGCTGCGCCAGCGTGCCAGCATCTCGCGCGAAAGCAGGCCGAGGACCACGAGCGGAAGGGCTGCGCCAACCCCAAAGGCTGCCATCACGATTGCGACTTGCCCCAGATTCTGCCCGCGCGACGCGAGCATTGAGGCCGCACCGAGTGTCGGTCCGACACAGGGGCTCCAGACGACACCGAGGAGAAGCCCGAGCGCGAGCTGCCCTCGCAGACCGGTGGTTGCGAAACCGCCAAAGCGGTTGTCGGCCCATCCGCTGATCGGTCCCGCAACAACGGCAAATTGCGTCTGCAGCGTAGAGACCAACAGCGTAACGCCGATCACGATCAATATCGCCGCCCCAACTGTGCGCAAATGACCCACATCGAGACCTATCGAATAGCCGATGGTCGCGATGAACAGCCCGATCGCCACGAACGAGACGGCAAGCACGGTGGCGACAGCCACCGGGCCCAGACGATGCTCGCTCGCCGCCGCGCCCAGGACCATCGGGATCAACGGCAGCACGCATGGCGAAAGTGTCGAGAGGACCCCCGCGAGCAAGGCAATCCCGACGCTACCCATGGTCATGGCCGCCGCTCACTTCTTGAGCGAACTCTTGAGCAACTCTTCAATTGGCGCGGCCGCGGTTTCACCGACCAGGCGGCGCGTTTCCTGCGTGCCTATGAACGCAATCAGCGTGCTCTGCTGACGTGCGCCGAAGCTCTTGACCGCGTCCTTCTGGGCGTCGAAGTCAACCTCGAACACCACGAGATTGGCGTATTCGGGCTTCTTGGAAAGCGTCTCCAAGACCTTGTGCTGCGCCTTGCACGTGGGGCACCACGTCGCCGAGATGTCGACGAGAATCGACTTGTCGGCGCTCTGGGCCGCCTTGAAGTTTGCGGGATCGAACTTCTTCTGCTCGAACGCCGCCGCTGAAGTTACGCCTAAGAAGACAGCAGCGAGCGCAAGAAGGGTGGCATGGGCATGAGAAGCAAGGCGCATGAGACTCTCCCTCATGGGTTGGCAATCATCAACGAGAGCGACACGTGAGGTTCCGGACAGTCCGCCGGCGATGCGCTGGCAGCATTGTGATGGCCCGTGATCCGGCGTAGGCAAAACCACGGTCATCGCACGCCTCCCGACAGATACCGCTCGATGAGATGATCGAGCGAGAACACACCCGGTCCTCGCGTGAGCAGCAGGAGCAGAATCGAAGCCCACAAAAGATGCTCCGTCCACGCCTGCGGGTAGACGAAGGTCTGGATGACCGTAACCATTGCGAGCAGCGGCAGCGTGGCCAGGCGAGTTGCCAGCCCCAGAAACAGAAACACTGGGAATACCAGCTCATTGAAGGTGGCAAAGCGTGCCGCCCACGCGGGGTCGAGGAACGGCACTTTGTACTCATCCTCGAAGAGCTTGATCGCGAATTCCCAGGAGCGGATCTTCAGGAGGCCTGAGTTGAAGAAGACGGCCCCGACCGCAATGCGCATCGCCAGCTGGATCACGGACAGCGGGAGCTGTTCGAGCCAGCCCCGCGCCGCAACGAACAGCGCGCGAGCTCTC
>ORMF012622854.1_pt1 | contig 11394 bp, 8 predicted proteins | sample 1779871 | NCBI WGS metagenome assembly ORMF01 (sample SAMEA104232316, study PRJEB22302) | groundwater metagenome | biome: forest; feature: aquifer; material: groundwater | place: USA | collected 2011-08-07 | depth 5.4 m
CGCCGAGCGCGAAGCCGTTGCGGTAGAAGAGGGCCAGCGAGAACAGCGCGCCCGCCATCGTCCCGAGCGTGGTCAGGAGCGCGAGCACGAAGTTCACGCGGTACTCGAGCTCGGCCTGGATCGTCGCCGACCAGGCCCGCCACGCCACGCGCGCATAGCGACGCACGAGCTAGGCTCCCATCGCCGAGTAGTGGCGCAGGCCGCGGCGCCACAGCCAACGCATGAGCACCCAGAACGCGAGCGACCAGCCGAGCATGATTCCCACGGCGCGGGCGGGTGGGCCGACGTCGCCACCCGCGAGCAGCCGGGCCGGGAACCACACCAGGTACGGGAACGGCGTCCACAGCACGACCTCGCGCACGCGCTCCGGAAAGACCTCGAGCGGCGCAACGAGCCCCGACAAGAACAGATACGGGAGCATCTGCAGGCGGTCGAAGGCGCTGATGCGCTCGATCCAAAGGGCGCCCATCGAGAGCGAGTACTGCATGAGGAACCGCAGCGCGAACGCCGATGCCGTGGCGATCGCGGCGAGCGCGATCGCCCCGGGGCCGGGCAACAGCCAGCCGCCGTCGTCCGCCGTCACCGCCGCGGGGAACATCGCGACGACCACGAGCGTGATCGCGAGCACGAACGGTGCGCGAGAGGCGAACTCGGAGACATGGGCCGCGATGTAGCGCCACGCCGGGTCGATCGGCAGCAAGAGCTGCGGCGAAAGCCGCCCCGACACGACCAGCCCCTCGAACTCGTAGATCACCCAGCACAACGAGAACTGGCGCACGACGAACACCGCGACGAAGTACCGCGCGAACTCTCTCTCGTCCAAGGGGAACCTGCCGCTCGCTCCCGCGGCCATCCAGGGGCCGAGCATGATCAGGGGGAGCACGGTGACGACGATCCACAGGAAGATCTCGCCGCGATACTCCAGCATGTAGGCGTACTGGACGGCGAGCAGCACGCGCAGCTTCTTGGCGAACGCTCTCACGGCGCGGCGGGTGGCGCCGCGGCTGCCGTGGCCCCGTCCTTGAAAACCTTGGCGATGACCTGCTCGATGGGCGGATCGCTCACCGTGAGATCCGTCACCTCGAGCTCGCCCATCACACGGGCGACGACCTGCGTGAGCTTCGAGCGATCGACGAGCAGCTTCGCGGACCTCCCTTCGAGCGACTCGATCTCGCCCATGCCCGCCAGCTGCGCGCGGTCGATCGGGCGCGCGAGCTCGATCGACACCTCGCGGTACGGGGCGAAGCGCTCGTGGATGCCGGCGAGCGAGCCGTCGTAACGCAGCACGCCCTGGTCGATCACGAGCACGCGCTGGCACAGCGCGGTGATGTCGGCCATGTAGTGGCTCGTGAGCAGGATCGTCGCGCCCGTGGAGCGGCAGTACTCGGCGAGGAACGTGCGGATGGTGGCCTGGGCGTTCACGTCGAGGCCCAGCGTGGGCTCGTCCAGGAACAGCACCTTGGGGTGGTGGAGCAGCGCGGCGATGAGCTCCGCCTTCATGCGCTCGCCGAGCGACAGCTTGCGCACGGGCTTGTCGAGGTTCGCCGCCATGTCGAGCATGCTCGCGAGCGCGGCGACGCGGGTCGCCGCGGTCGCGTCGTCGAGCTCGTACACCGCGGCGTTGATGCGGTAGCTGTCACGCGCGGGCAGGTCCCAGATCAACTGCTGCTTTCCGCCCATTACGAGCGTGATGCTCATCAGGAGTTGCTTCTCGCGCGCGAACGGGACCCGGTCGGCCACGCGCACCGTGCCCGCGGTGGGGTGCACGAGGCCCGACAGCATCTTGAGCACGGTGGTCTTGCCCGCGCCGTTCGGTCCCAGGAAGCCCACGATCTCGCCGGGCTCGATCGCGAACGTGATGCCCTTCACGGCAAGAACGGCCTTGTAGCGGCGCCGGAAGAAGTGCGCGAGGGCGCCCGCGAGGCCCGGGGCCTTCTCCGCGACCTGGTAGTGCTTGGTGAGGCCGGCGACCGTGACGATGGGAGGCATGAGGCGGCGATTCTACGTCCGAACGCGCGCGCCGGTCCTGCACGCGGCTCGGATCGGCTTTGACCTTCCGTGCCCGTCCGCGCACACTCCGGACGTGTCCGCGAACGAGTCCGGCGGACCCGGCGCCGCGCGAGCGGTGCGCGGGGTCGTGTTCGACCTGGACGGCGTCCTCGTCCACACGAGCGACTGCCACCGCGACGCCTACCTCGAGGCGTTCGAGGCGCACGGCCTGGGCGGTATCCCGTTCGACTACGGGCGCTACGCCGGGTGGCGCACGCGCGACGCCGTCGCGGACGTGCTCCTGCGCGCGGGCGTCTCCGCCCAGGTGGTTCGCGCGGACGACGTCGCGCGCACCAAGACCGCCGCGGCGCTGCGCCGGATCGCCGCGACCAACCCCATTGCCCCCGATGCCGATCGAGTGCTCGCGGCCCTCTGGCGAGCGTTCGCGCTGGGCCTCGCCAGCTCGGCCTCGCGCGCGAGCGTGGACGCGTTCCTCGCGCGCAACGCGCTCCGGGAGCGATTCGGCGCGATCCTGAGCGGCGACGACGTTGCGCGGGCCAAGCCGGATCCCGAGGTGTTCACGCGTGCATTCGCCGCGCTCGGGCTTGCGCCGGGGGCGTGCCTCGTGGTGGAGGATGCCGTGTCGGGCATCGCCGCGGCTCGCGCCGCCGGCGCGCGCGTGATCGGGATCACGGGCACGCATCCGGTGTCCGAGCTCGTGGCTGCCGGCGCCTGTGCGGTGATCGAGTGCCTGGCCGAGCTCCCGGGGGGGCTCGCGGCGCACGGGGCCTGGCCTCGCGCCCTCGATCTCGCGAACTGGGAGGCGTGGGCCATTCCGGCCGCGACGCGTGAGCGCTGGACCGCCGTGATTCCCGCCGCGGGGCGTGGGACCCGGCTCGCGTGGTCGGGCCCGAAGATCCTCTACCCCGTCCTCGGTCGCACGATCCTGGAGTGGTTGTTCCGCGCCCTCGAACCGACGTGTGCGGAGCTGGTGCTCGTGCTCGCGCCGCACGCGCGCGAGGTGGTTCTGCGCGAGTGCGAGCGCCTCGCGCCGGGCCGGTTCCACGTCGCGGTCCAGCCCGAGCCGGTCGGGATGGGGGACGCGGTCCTGCGGGGGCTCGAGTGTGTGCGCACACCGCTCGCCGCCGTCGTGTGGGGGGACCAGGTCGCGTTGCGCCGCTCGTCGATCGCGGCATGCCAGCGGCTGCACCAGGGGCCGCTCGCCCCGGACGTCACGGTCCCGATCGTGGCCAGGAGCCAACCGTACATCCACGTCGCTCGCGACGATGCGGGAACGATCACCGCCATCCTCCAGCGCCGCGAGGGCGACGACCTGCCGGCAGAAGGAATGAGCGATACCGGGTTCTTCTGCGTGCACGCGGAGCGGACCCGCGCGTGGCTCGCCGAGTTGGCGACGTCGGACGAGGGCCGCGGGCGCGCGACGGGTGAATTCAACTTCCTTCCGGTGATACCCTGGGCCGTGCGGCGCGGGGCTCGCGTGCTGGCGCCGCGCATCATGGCCCCCGACGAGGCGATCGGTATCAACACGGCGGACGAGGCTCGATCTCTCGAGGCGTTCCTCAAGCTCGACCATGACTCTCGCTGAACCCCGCCCACGCCGCGACCAGATCCGGATCGTCCTGTTCGCGGGAGGATCGGGGGCGCACAGCATCACCGAGGCGATGCTCGGGCATCCGCAGATCGCGCTCACGATCCTGATCAACGCCTACGACGACGGCCACTCCACGGGACGCTTGCGGCGCTTCATCCCGTCGATGCTGGGTCCGAGCGACGTGCGCAAGAACTTGAACCGCTTGATGCCCACGGCCGAGCGCGGCCAGCGGGCGCTCCGTACGCTGTCCGAGCATCGCTTGCCGGTCGGTGTCGGCACGCGTGACGCCGTCGCGTTGGTCGGAGCGCTCGCGTCGGGCGTGACCGACGCGCTTCCGCCGGCGCTCGCGGACGCGGCGGATCTCGTGTCCGTGCGGAAAGCGCGAACGCTGCGCTCGTACCTGACGACGTTCCTCGCCTACCACGAGCAGGCCGTGGCGGAGGGGCGCGCGTTCGACTTCACGGACTGCGCCCTCGGGAACCTCCTGTTCGCCGGCTGCTACCTCGAGACGGGCTGCGACTTCAACGCGGCCATCCGGAGCTTCGCCGCGTTCCACGACGTCGCCGCGGACGTGCTCCAGAACGTGACGATGGGCGAGAACCTGTTTCTCGTCGCCGAGAAGGAGGACGGCACGTTCCTCACGAACGAAGCCGATATCGTCGCGCAGCAGAGCACGGCGCGGATCTCGCAGCTCTACCTCGTGGATCCGGCCGTGTTCCGGGAGCACATCGAAGGCCGGCCCGCGCCCCCCGAGGGCTGGGGGCCGCTCGTGCGCGCCGGCGCGCGCACCCCCCAGATCAACGCCTCCGCGCGTGCGGCCCTCGCGGCGGCGGACGTGATCATCTATGGTCCCGGCACGCAACACTCCTCGCTGTTTCCGTCGTACCTCACGGAGGGGGTCGCCGAGGCCATCGCCGCCAACCGCGACGCGGACAAGGTGTTCATCGGCAACGTGCGCCGCGACCACGACATCGCCAAGGACGACATCAACGACCTCGTCGAGAAGTTCTATCAGTTGATGGGACGGGGCGTCGCGTGGAACCACGCACGCTCGGACCTCGTTACGCAGTTCTTCCTCCAGCGCGCCGACGAGACGGGCGCGGCGATGGGTCAGTACATTCCGTTCGACCCGGCGCGCTTCGACCTGCCGATGGAAACCGTGCGCCTGAAGGACTGGGAAGCCCAGGAAGGGCGGCACGCCGGCGGCTACGTGGTCGACGAGCTGCGCCGCCTCGTGCAGGCGCGGATCGACGTGGCGCTCGAGCCGCTCGTACACCTCGTGTCGATCGTGATCCCGGTGTTGGACGAGGCACCCACGATCGCTCGCGTGCTCGCGGCGGTGACGGCGCTCGACTTCCAGCCGTACGGGATGTCGAAGGAGGTGATTCTCGTGGACGGTGGGTCGCGCGACGGCACGGTTGCGCTCGCCCGATCGGTGCGCAACGTGAAGGTGCTCGAGCTCCCCCGCGGCCGTGGGCGCGGCGCGGCGCTGCGGCACGGGATCGAGCACGCGCGCGGCAACGTCGTCGCGTTCTTTCCCGGCGACCTCGAGTACCGGGCGGAGGATCTGTATCGCGTGGTCGAGCCCGTGGTGCGCTCGAAGTACAAAGCCGCGTTCGGCACGCGCGCGGTCAAGTGCACGGATCTCGCCGAGCGCCTGAAGCGGATCTACCACCACCAGCGCCGGCTGTACCTCACGAGCCAGTACGGCGGGATGTTGCTCTCGATCGCGACGCTCTTGCTCTACAACCGCTACATGACCGACGTGCTCACGAGCGTCAAGGCCTTCGACGCGGCGATGCTGCGCTCCCTGGCGCTCGAGTCCGACGGGCTCGACCTCGAGACCGAGATCGTGGCCAAGCTCTCGTTGGCACACGAATACCTGCTCGAGGTGCCGGTCGAGTACGCGCCGCGCACGAAGGCCGAGGGCAAGAAGATCACCGCTCGCGACGGGCTCGCGGCGTTGCTCGCGCTCGTCAAGTTCCGCTTGCGTCGGCGTCCGCGCGCGTGAAGACGGTCACGATCGTCGTGCCCGCGTACAACGAGGAGCGCCACCTCGGAGCGTTGCTCGCGCGCGTCCTGGCCGTGGACACGGAGTCGATCGGTTTCGCCAAGGAGGTCATCGTCATCGACGACGGCTCGCGCGACCGCACGGGCGAGATCGCGCGCGGTGTCCCGGGCGTGACGTGCCTGGTGCAGACGCCCAACCAAGGCAAGGGCCGGGCGGTGCGCCGCGGGATCGAGGCCGCGCGCGGCGACTACGTGCTGGTGCAGGACGCCGACCTCGAGTACGACCCGAGCGACTATCCGCGCTTGCTCGCGGCGCTCCAGCGCTACGACGTGGTCTACGGCAGCCGAGCCCTCGGGCCGTATCGGAAGACCGGCGCGCGGGCCATCGCTCGTCGGCATCCAGGCCAAGGGCTCGGTCCGTGGCTCGCGAGCGTCGTGCTCACGGCGTGGACCTGGCTGCTCTACGGTCGGTTCATCAGCGACACCCTCACGGGCTACAAGCTCTACCCGACGGTCGTGCTCAAGGGCCTTCGGCTCGTGACACGCGGTTTCGAGACCGACCACGAGATCACGGCGCGCCTGCTTCGTCTCGGCCTCTCGATCGGCGAGGTGCCGATCGCGTACCACCCGCGCTCGCGCGCCGAGGGCAAGAAGATCCGAGCGCGCGACGGCGTGGTGGCGTTGTGGACTTTGCTGCGGTTCCGCTTCGCTCCGTAGCCACCATCGAGGCCGAGCGCCCGTTGCCGCCGATGTGTCCGAACTGGACCAGCTGCGCCTCGACGACGTGGCCTTTCGCCGCGAGGCCGAGGACGCCGTGCAGCGCATCGTGGTCACGATTCCGATCGGCCGCGCCGCGCGCTGGATGGAGCGCTTTCCGTTGTATGGCCCGGACGTCGTCGAGGCCATGCGAGTGCGGGCGAAGGGCGGTGGGCCATTCCTCGCGTGCTGGGTGTTCAGCATCGACCCACCCGACGGTTGGAAGGTGAGCGACGCCCGGGTCGCTGGGATCGAGACCCAACATGCGGCGCACATCGAAGCACCGTCGCGGCCACAGTCGGCGTCGATCGCGCTCGCGACGGCGCTGCGCGACCTGGCCGACGGCCCTTTGACGTGGACGATCGTCCTCCGGCGCGACGGGCCCGACGCGCGGTAGCCGATCGCCGCATTCGAGGGTGACCGGCTGCTGTTGGACACGACGGCACTCGCTGCGGACCTCGATGCCACGGAGGCCCACGGTCTCGCGAAACACGTGGTCGACGTGATGGACCCGACCGCTTCGAGGAGTGGAAGGTGAGCGACACGACGCACGTCGATGCGCCGTCGGGGCGCCGCAGGCGGTACTCCGAGCTGCGGCCGGCCCGGCGATCGTCGCGGGCGCGCCAGGTCGCGATCGGAGACGCGCACGTCGGTGGCGCGTGCGGCCTAGGCGCGGCAGAATGTAGCGGGTCCAACGATGCAGGTGACACGACCATGAGCGACACGAGTCTTCCGCGCCGATCGATCGTCGCCAAGCTCGTGCACTCCCACGCCGAAATCGAGGAGTTCGACGACGAGTTTTGGGCCAAAGTGCCTCCTCACGAGCGAATCGCGGCGCTGTGGTCGATGGTCCTAGAGTGGGAGGCCGTGAACGGCCGAGATGGATCTCAACTCCGACTTCAGCGAGCTGTTTTCGACGTTCAACGCCGTTGACGCGAGGTACCTCGTGGTCGGCGGCTGGGCGTTCACGTTCCATGCACGACCGCGGTACACGAAAGACCTGGATCTTTGGGTGGACGCGACGCCCGACAACGGGGAGCGGGTCTACCGCGCGCTAGCGCAGTTCGGGGCGCCACTCTCCGGCACGAGCGTCGACGACTTCTCACAGCCCGGCTGCTTCTTCATCATGGGCGCGGCGCCGACGCGGATCGACATCCTCACGGTCGTCGACGGACTCGTCTTCGCCGAGGCGTGGGAGCGACGAGTGCCCACGTACTACGGTGACGTTCCGATCTGCGTGTTGGGCCGGGACGACCTCATTCGCAACAAGCGCATGGTCGGTCGCCCCCAGGACGTTGCGGACGTCCTGGAGCTCGAACGCGTGCAACGTCGCACGAGACCGCACTGATGCCGGTCCTGGCGTCGCCTCGCGGTGTACAGTGAGGCGCGACGTCGCGTCCGCCTCGACGTCACGAGCCCTTCCGCAGGAACTGCCCCGTGGACACGAAGCCGCACGACGGCCCGACGACTGCGCTCGCCGTCGAGCGCGTGGCGCTTCTGTGCGTGATCCTCGCGACCGCGCTGACCCAGCTCGTCAAGGTCGCGCCCACGGACGTGGGCTGGCAACTCGCGACGGCCGAATGGGCCGAGAAGACGCGCCACTGGCCCGCGACCAACACGTTCTCGCACACGCACCCGGATTACCCCCTGTACCAGCAGTACCCCGCCCTCCAGGCGGCGCTCCTCGCCGCCAAGCGGTGGGGCGGCTGGGAAGCGATCAGCGTCCTCCAGGCACTGAGCTGGACCGTCGCGCTCCTTGCCTGGATCCGCTTCGCAGGCTCGTGGCGCCTCGCGTGCCAACTGGCCCCCGCGTGGGCGCTCGTGTTGTACGCCGTCCACACTCGCCGCTCGGGATTCCGACCCGAGGCGCTGACTCTGCTCCTCGTCGCCTGTCAGCTGTGGATGCAGGACCGCTATCGTCGGGCAACCGAGGCGAAAGCTCGCCTCGCGTGGGCGCTCGCGCTCGTGCCGCTCACCGCGCTGTGGGCCAACTGTCACCAGATGTTCGCGCTCGGCTTGATCCTGCAGGGCGTGCTCGTCGCGCACGTGCTCGCCGCGCGGCATGGTCCGTCGCGGCTGCTCGCGCGTGACGATGCGGCCGTGCCGATCGGTCCGTTGCTCATCGCGTTCGTGCTCTCGCTCGGGGCATGCCTCGCCACTCCGCTCGGCCTCGCGATCGTGGACGTCCCGCTCAACATGCTCGCCTCGACGCGCCAGTTCCGCCATCTCCCCGGCCACCCGGCGGAGATGGCGTCGATCCTGTCGAGCCCGCTCGCGACCGGCTTGGTCGCGGGATGGATCGTGCTCGCGCTCCTGGCCTTGCGCCGCCCGCCCTACGCCTTTCGGGAGCTGTGCCTCTTGGCCCTCGGCGCGATGCTCGTGGCACCCGCGGTGCGCGGGCTCTCGTTCTGCGCATTCCTTGCGACCGCGGCGTTCAGCCGCATGGCCGGAGCGACCACGATCGCTCGGCTCGACGGCCCCCGCGGACGCACGGCCCGCGCGCTCGCGAGCGCGCTCGCGATCGGGGCGTCCGCGTCGCTCGCCCTCGAGTGGTATAGCCCCGCGGGACGGCGCGTGCTCACGAGCCCGCAACCCGGGATCGGTCGACACGACGCCGGGTGGCCCGACCGCACCGTGGCGTTCCTCGCCGCCCACCGCCCACCGGGCCCGATGCTCAACCTCTCGTGGTCGTCCGGAAACTGGCTCATTCCCGGCCTCTTGCCCGCGCCCGGGGTGTTCATCGATGCGCGCGTCGAGTCGTACCCGCGCGACTTCCTCGCCCTGTACCTCGCCGCCGCGAGCCAGCGCGAGGCGCTGCGCACGCTCCTCGACCAGTACCGCCCCGGGTGGATCGTGGCCGACCTCGACTACGCTCCGACCCGCCGACGCCTCGCGGAGCTGGTTCGCGAGGGGACCTGGGCCGTCGTGTTCGCCGAGCCGATCGCCGCGGTCCTCGTCGCGCGCGGTCCCGCGTCGGCCGACTACGTCGCGCGCCACGAGCTCCGGCTCGAGGCGCTCGCCTTCGACGACCCGGTCTTCGCCGCGCTCGAGCCGGATCTCGCCGCCCTCCAGCGCCTTCAGGCCGCGTCGTTCCTGCGCGGGCTCGGCCAGGTGCGACGCGCCCGGGAGCTCGTGGACCGTGCGCGGCCCGAGGCTCTTCGCTACCCGAACGTCGCCCAGGCGCTCGCGCGGTGGGAGGCCGAGTAGCGTAGACGCGCGCGGACGCGCTCGCTATCGTGGCCCTGTGGCCGACCCCAACGCGACGTCGCTCGGCGCCACACGACCTGGCGCATCGGACCAGCCCGGACCGCTTCCCGCGCGGCTCGGCCGCTACGAGGTGACGGGTCGGCTCGGTGCCGGCGGGATGGGCGAGGTCCTCGCCGTCAAGGACGAGCTGCTCGGGCGGGAGGTCGCGGCCAAGGTCGCGCTGCGTGGGCTCGACCGCGAGGCCGCGGCCCGGCTGGCGCGCGAGGCCCGAATCACCGGCGCGCTCGAGCACCCGTCGATCGTCCCCGTGCACGAGCTCGGCACCGACGCGGATGGCCGGTGGTTCTTCACGATGAAGCGCGTCGCGGGGCGCGACCTGGAGCGGTTGCTCGCGGAGGAAGAGCCGAGCCTGAGCGAGCGCCTCCGGATCTTTCTCAAGATCTGCGACGCGCTCGCGTTCGCCCACGCGAAGGGCGTGATCCACCGCGATCTCAAGCCCGCGAACATCATGGTCGGCCGCTTCGGCGAGGTCCTGGTGATGGACTTCGGGCTCGCGCGGCTCACCAACGACCCGGCTTCCGCCGATGGGACGGCGCGCGTCGAGCTGATCGACGACACCCTGTCTCCCTCGCGCACGCGCACGGGGTCCGTCGTCGGCACGCCCGCCTACATGTCCCCGGAGCAAGCCGGGGGTCGCACCGAGGAGGTCGACGCGCGGTCCGATGTCTATGCGCTCGGCGCCGTGCTGTATCAGATGCTCGCCGGCGTGCCCCCGTACGAAGGGTCGACGGCGTGGGACGTGATCGCGCAGGTGAGCGAGGGGCCTCCTGCACCGCCCGCGCAGCGCTCGCCGGATCGCGCGATTCCGCGGGAGCTCGACTTCGCCGTGATGCGCGCGATGGCCGTCGACCCAGGGGACCGCTACCCCGACGTCGCCTCCCTGGCACGGGACATCACCGCGTTCACCGACGGACGCATGCTCGCCGCGGCGCACTATGGGCTCGGCCAGCGCTTGGTGCGGTGGGCGCGTCGCCGTCGCGCCGCGCTCGTCGCGGTGGGCGCGGCCGGGCTCGTCGCGGGCTCGATCTTCGCGATCCAGCGCGTCGCGGTCGTGCGCGAGCACCGCGCGCGACGCGCGGCGCTCCAGGAGCGAGTCCGCGCGTTGGACCCGGCCCCGGTGCTGGCCCGTGCCGCCGTGATTGCGGAGCCGACGGGCGACTCCCGCGAGCAGGCGCGGGCGGACCTCGCCCGGCTTCGCGAGCTCACGCAGGCGTTGGGCGACTGGCGGGCGCTCGAACCGCACGATGCGGGTGTGAGCGGCGCGCTGCATCGCGCGCTCGTCGCACTCGGCCAAGTCGCGTTCTCGCTCGAGGAGCTCTCTCTGGCCGAGCTCGCGCTGGGCCAGGCGCGAGCGCTCGAGCCGGAGGGCCCCGCGGCAGCGCTCCTCGGCCGTGTCGACCTTGCCCATCGCGCCCGCCGCGAGCGTCGCGAGACACGGGCGCGCGCACTGCTCGCGCTCGCCCGTTCCGGTCAGCTCGAGCAGCTCACCGCCACGGGCGACGGCGCGTTCCAGGCGGCGTTGTTCGAGCTGGCAGGGTCCAAGAGTCCCGAGGTCGTCGCGGTGCTCGCGGACGCGCTCGACGCGTGGCGCGAGCGCCTCCACGCGACGACGCGCGCCGCGCTGTACGAGGCGGGACGGTCGGGCAACGCAGCGGACGACCAGAGGCTTTCTGTCGCGCTCGACGACTTCGTGGCCACGCTCGTGCCGTCCGTCGACGGCCGGCTCGACCCCGTCCCCCAGGGCGGGCGTCGAGGGGCCG